>SERZ01000173.1_pt1 | contig 43300 bp, 56 predicted proteins | sample 3171461 | NCBI WGS metagenome assembly SERZ01 (sample SAMN06051861, study PRJNA518727) | freshwater metagenome | biome: subpolar coniferous forest; feature: holomictic lake; material: water; isolation source: holomictic Lake 227, 6 m depth | place: Canada: near Kenora, Ontario | collected... | reverse complement strand
CGATTCTGAGATTTGCCATTGTGCTAATTTTCTGCAAGTTGGTGAGTTTCAAGAGCGCGTCCCTTGCGTGATCCTGGGTTAGGTGTGCGTAAATTTGCGTGGTCGAAATATCGCTGTGTCCGAGGATTATCTGGATCGTCCGCATGTCCACCCCTGCCATCACCAAATACGAAGCCGTTGAATGTCTCAAGTCGTGAAGCCTCCCCTTGATCCCCAACTTTTTCATTAACTTAATCCATTTGTGCGATATGCTGTCTGGCTTCCAGCCGGGGAAAACTTGTCCGATCGTCCCAGATGCTTTGATTCGCCGTTGCATAATTTCTGCAATCTGTTCAGTCATCGGGATATGTCGCCATCCAGTTTTTCCTGATACGGATATAACACCTGCGTTAAAATCAATATCTTTTCCCCGCAGTCCGGACAGCTCTCCCCGTCGTAATCCCGTCATCAGATAAACAGTAATTAGGTCACGGAAATCATCATCCGTGATTGCAGCGAAGATTCTTGTAAGGTCGGCTTCCGAATAGAACATCGGAGGACGCGGGGATTCTTTGATTGATTCGACCCCGGAAAACGGATTTGTTTTCAAGTATTCCCATTTTATCGCAATTGCAAACGCTGCCCGTAAATGTCTGATTATAATATTCGCTCCAGTAGGAACGTGACCAACTGCCAGTAACTTACTGATGAATTCATCCAGGCGCCTCGACGTGACTGATGTCATTGGCGTACGTCCCCCAATGTAATCAATCAATTTTTTAACACTGTATTTATCCAATGTCGCGGTGGTGGGCCTTTTTCGTGCCTCGCAATGAGTTTGGTATTCCACAGCGAATTCAGACAGTGTTATATTTTTCCCCCGGTCGAGCGCAATGACATTGCCCATCAACGATTCCCGTTTGATTTTACGGAATAACCGCTCGGCCTGGGCCTTGTCTTTGGTTTTGAGTGATCTGCGGACATTGCCAGCCATCCCAATACACCAGGTTCCACAACTGTTTTGATATAATCTCATAGGGATTAATATCATTTTGAGATTCTCTTTGCAACATCAACATAAAGGCTATCATCGTCTCCGCACATATAATATTGATCAATAGATGTTCGGTCAACGATCCATTTGCCACCTCGCTTCGAAGCGAAAACATGGCCTGAGCCGATGGTTCCCATCAGCGTGTTTTTGCTCATTTTTGAATACAGACAAGCTTCGCTAACTGTCAGCCATCGCTGGCTGATGTTCAATAGCCTGTCAATCCGTTCATAAAGCAATTGTTCCATACTGTCACCTATCATTACTGTATTTGCTTAGCATAAAAAGTATTTGCATTGCTGGCGTTCGAAATTCACGATTTGCTGCATCTTCGACCGATACCAATAAATCAGGATATTTGGTGAAATCTATATCGATTGACATGTCATCATCTGTAATGTCTGGAGTTGAGATTATTGTAACACCAGGTGGCAACCCAACCGGCAATTTCGGCGGCTCAGCTTTAATCTTTACCGTTGATATTTTCGCTTCGGATTTCTTTGATTCTGCTGTTATTCTTTTCCTCACTGCCTGACATTTTTTACACGTCCGTTCCCTGCCCCCAATGCAATCAATACTTTTATAAAAATCTTCCATTGGTAATACCTCTTTGCATATACGACATACTCTTGTCGTTTCATTCTCATTAACTGTGATCGTTTCAATCTCTTCTGTAAACATTTTGACTCCTTTTTTAATTTGACTGCAATTTCCGCAGGTATCAGAATACTGCGCTCGATATTGGCTTACGCCTGTGTATTTTGCCAGTTCTTGGCGACGTTCGCATGCAGAACGTAACATCTTACAATGGTATATTTCACAGAACCAGTCATAATGTATGGCTGGCAATGCTGCTTTATGCGTTAAAGATTTTATCCCAGGTGTCATTAGCGGCCATCCCTTCTATATTAAATTCCGGGCATTCTCCCTTATCAGCATATTTGTCGTAGATATCCGCCTCTATGTCGATCAATTTTTCAATTGCTTCTATCTTTCGTTTATCTGCGTTATGCGCCACAAGTCCGCATCTTACACATTCGAGTTGTTCGGTAGAAAAAATCAGATAGTTGTGGATGTGTAGATTTTTATGATCCCAACCCATTTCATCACAGAATAGAGTTATTTTTTTCTGGACAAGAGCAATTTCCTTTTGATTCAAATCCCCAGGGAATGCAGCAAGCGCGTCCATCGCAGCAGCGTTCATGCTTGCATATAACCCTGCTGCAATAACGTCATCTGTTGAGGCGTCTATAGCTTTTTCTGCTATCGCTGAGGCTATTGCAATTCGGGATATCACGGTTATCAATGAGCGCATCAGTTTCTCCTAAATATTATATACTTCATTGCTACCCCAGATTGCGCTTTGGAGGTTATAACTGGTTTGTTTGCAGGCATCACACTGCATTCGGGGTATTCCGCGTCCTATCCATGCTGGCATAAATATTTTTTTGTATATCTTCTCGCAGCGTGGGCATTTCGTATTTCTGATTTCCTTAGTCGCTACTTTGCCAAGTCGAAACGAAGCTTCTAATTTTTCATCTTGTTTCTGTTTACGATCATTTAGGCATTTTTCAGCATTACAAGATTTGGATAAATAATGAGTTGGCGTGAATTGTTCACCGCAGTGGATACATGACTTTGTTGCATGAACCGCAAGAGGATTATTCCTGTGATTTCTGTGTGTGTTGGCACATCTATCTGAACAGTATTTTTCACGGCGGCTCTTTGCCGGTATTTCGTTTTCACAAAAAAGGCATTTCTTCATCATCTCATCCTATTTATCAATCAAACTGGTGATACATGTATAACTACATTAATCCCATTATCATCCGCATACATTGCGGCTGCATCTACACTATCGAAAAACATTGGCATATCAGCCATATCAATGGCGTGACCACTGACCTTCTGAATGTGATATTTTTTTGCCCAACAGTTTTGGACAATTACAGCCGTTTCTATTTTATAGAAATCAAACCCGATTTGTTTTTGTTTCGGCTTCAACATAGGGTTAATTGCTCTTTTTTAGCCTGCACTGCCCGATAAACATCCCGGCACGCCCGGAACCGATGCTTGAATCTCATGTGCCCAATGAAATCTTTCCCATGATTAAACTCGACACCCCAAGCTTTTCGTTTCGTACCTGGTTCTTGAAAAACACTGCTTGAAATGTAAAAATACTCATCGTCATAACAACAAATATCACGGAAATACCGTGCGTCGATTGCAAATGCTATATGTGTTATTGATGTCTTTTTTTTAATTCCACAATTCAACCAGCATTCGCGATGATAAACTATTGACTGCAATTCTTTCACGGTTGGCAGCCTCCAGTCAGTATATCCGCCCAGTGTCATTTCTGAGCAAAATCGAATAGAGTCTGCCCAGTTTAACGATTGTGCTGTTTCTTGCTGCCACATAAGACCGGTAGCTTCGTCTGTTACAGTACCGTTGCCGTTGTCGATCATGGTTTCCCTTTCAGTTTGCATGTTGCCGACTTAAAAAATACCAGTCTATCGTTCTTAATTTTCCATGAACTATCCAATGATGTCAGTATTGCATCAACGATAGACTGATTGTCCGTTTTTTGGTATTCGCCGTCCACTTCCAGTTCGATTTCAACGATTGCTCTCATTATTAACTCCTTGAGTTTTTAACACCATTTCGATAACCATCAATTTCTTCCTTTCTACATACCACCATCAGATCAGCAGTCCACTGGTGGCAAATTTCAAGTGCTTCATCAATCGTTTTTTTCGTTTTCACTTTTTTCTGCAAATCATTCAGTGCGCTTGTTATTCTTGAACGTGTCATAGCTCTCCCTCCAGGTTTTTTAAAATAAAATCACCGCAGGCTCCCGTCCGTTGTTTGATTTCGTAAGGATGATCTTTATGCAGACAGCACCGCACAAGGCCAGTCCATTTTAAATACTCACACATCATACAATCTCGCAGCGTTTGGATCGCCTCAGATGGCATCCAGCACGTTACCCTGTGATCGCACCATCCACACGTCTGAGAGTTTTCTGGAAAAGGTTGCGGCGCTGGATTGTTTGCCGTGATAATTTGGTATGACTTTTGTTTGAGCTCTTCAAAAACTTCTGAATCAAAATATACTCTCTCGGTGTAGATTTCAGAATTGTTTTTATTTTGAATGATGAATAAAGTTCTTCCAAGTCCGGCATAACCCATATAACACTGAGATTGATCATGGTATATCTGATAAGTTTTCTGTACTCCGTGCTGTTGAAATGCTTTGAATTTGTTAGCATTACATGACTTAATTTCGAGAATATGTTGCTGTCTGGTAACTCCGTGAATGATCCCGTCTGCGTGTCCTTTGAACCAACCGTCATGATCTGCAAAAGATTCTTGTTGGCCGTCCACACTGTATCCAGCGAGGCGCAGGTGGTAAATGATTTCTTCTTCTATCCGATCCCCAAATCTGAACAACATTAAAACTCTACCATCCAATGGGAGTGTAGTGTAGCCACGGAAAGATAACCATAGCTTTCTTATACAGGGATCTCCAATTGCCGACATCCCCAAGTACGATCGGCGCGGCTTAGTGCTGTTGGCTCTGGCGGCGGCTTCATACATCTCATTAGCAATCTTATCGAATTCTGGTAGTTTGCTCAAAATATCACCTTTACATGGCTAATTCTTCCGTCTGCTATTGCCTTAATAATGGCTTTAGCCATCGTTTCTTCCACACCTAAAACCAAAATATCATCAAGAATTTCATTGAAAATCTTGAATCTGTGTTCTTGGTTTGCAACCCGTGCAGCCTCGGCCAATGCCGCAGTTTCAACTTTTTTACGTTCTGCCTCAATTCTATCTTCGAGTTCTTTAATATCAGCAAGTCTCCGGCGCTCGTCGGCATCCTTGGCAGCTTGCAGTTTCATTTCTCTTTCAACGGCGGCTCTCATTGCATCGCGTTCGGCAATCCATTTATATTTCTCTTCCTGTTCCAGCCTGTTTTTTTCTTTTCGTTCTTTATCGTCCAGTTCGGCTTGGATACGAGCGATCTCAGCTTCCTTTCGTGCAATTTCCTTCTCACGATCCCATAGTAAATTCAGTGTAATCGCGTCATCATACTCTGCGGCGTATTTAATCCTTGCTTCTTCGTCTGCAATGCGTTTCGCTTCGGCTTCTTCCCATTCTGTGAGAGGCTGGCGCACCCGATCTTTCAGAGAATCCAAGAAATCACGCGCATGCTTGCGAGATACATCGACTTTCTTCGCTCGCTCCTTCCAGTCGGATGTTAATTCAGCGCCGAGTTTATCGAGCAGGGTTTTCGATTGCGCCACCTTATAAGCAATGGACGCAATTTCTTTTCTTCCTTTTACTGTGCTGATGTCCGGGACAATGCCCGAAACCTTTCTTTCAATACCTTTTAATATCGCGTCCAGGCCGTCTGGTTCGGTGAAGACCATCAGCGCATTCAGTGTTTTTGTCTCGACGAGTTCAAGTTCTGTCATTTGTTTTTTCCTTTTCTCTCGATGCTGAAAAGTTTGTTTTTTCGTGATTGGCTATTTGGTTGTGAATTTGCGATAACGCATATTTACGCATTTCTACCAAAGATTCAGCCCATTGCTTTGGAGTAAAAATAGCAAACCCATCACTTTCTTTAGGATACAAAACCTTGACTTTAAACCGCATAATATCAAAAACTGTTTTATCTACCGGGTTTCGTTCGTTCGATAATTTGTACAACAAAAGAAGTCCATATATATCTGCTTTCTCTGCGAGGCGTTGTATGATTCGCGCATGTTTGTATTGTCCATGATCAATCGCTGCCTCTATGATAGCAATAGGTTCTTTAAAGTTGTCTTCCCATTCGATAAAACATGCTGAATCCAAATCAATCATAGATAGTTTTTCAGCGTCTTTGTAATCAATAAATCGTTTTATAGAATCTCTTCTATGCCAATCAGAGAATGATAAATCGCGCGTACCATACATTTCCTTTTGCATCAAATCCTCCAAACGATTATTTCACGAGTGATGACAAGGCATTTTTTGTTTTCCTTCGCCCAGATAACCATTTGCGCGTTATTCTGTTGACTTTCGTAAGGCACAGAATATCTCATCTCGACTGGCAATTTTACCATTTTTAGCATATCACCAACATGATCAGTGTAATCGTGTGTTTCATTGGTTTTCCATTGGGTAGGCTGGATAATCAGTGCGATATAACTACCAGCCTGTAACTTTTTCGAGAATTGGCCGATAATACTGGATAGATTTTTGTTGAAATCTTCTATTGTCATATTCGCAAGATCATTGGGTGAATCAGAATATTGGCCTTCTGCCTGTTTCCAGTATGGAGGATCGAGATAAACGAGCTTTACATCTTTCCACCTGGGTATTTGTGGAAGACCGTCCATTAAATCATGTTGTCTGATGTCTTTTTCACGCTCGACAATAGGTTTCCTGTCACTTGTCCAATATCTCCTAAAACGTTTCTTGCACAAGTCAACAGTAGAGCCACCACCTGAGAAGGGATCAACGACAATATCCAGCGGTTTTGTATAGAGATACAAAAGGTTATCCAGCCATTTAACTTCCGAATTGCCAAAATGTGAAGACCCTTTCGTCTTTGATTGTTGCTTCCAGATATTATAAATCGGCGGATCGAAGTCAGTCAGATGGCTTGCAACAGGTTTGTCAGATTCTGACAATTCCGCCATTTTCTGACAAATCTGACTTACTGTTTCCTTGGTCACATTCTCCCGTTCTGCAATCTCTTCTTGTGTGTGGCAGGCAAGCCACAAATCAAAGATGCGTTTATTCCTGGATTCCTTGCTATCCTTATCTATGCGGGAAAGCCAATCTCTGACGGTTCGCTCTGAAACGCTCAGTATCTTCGAAAGGTGTTTCTTTTTGTTTTCACGGTCTTTATCTGGTGTAACATGATAAAGACTTCTTGCCATATTCCGCTTATCTTCTTGAGACAATTGAATTCCATGCGTAGCATTATATTCAATAGCCAATTCCAAAAGATGCGCGTCGCTATTAGTGTTCAATATTTGAACAGATATATTTTCAATATTCAGTTTCTTATGTGCCGTCCATCTATGCCAACCGTCAATTAATTCATACCGTTGATTAACGATAATTGGTGGCAGCACATCAATTGTTTCGGCGTATTTTTGAACTGTAGAAGGATTAGTTTCAATTCTTGGGTATAAATCTTCTCTAAATATAATTTCTGCAATAGGTAACTGTTGAATATTATTTTCCAGTGTATTCACTATTTTCTCCTTTCAGAACGGTATTTGATCTTCATCTAAAGGTGCTTCTGTAACTTCTTGAATTGGCATTAAATAATCAGACGGTGGCGGTACACACCATCGCTCTATTTTCATGAATTTATTTTCTTCACAAATAGAAACCCAGCCATTTTTTCCTAATGCGCTCTCGAATTCCTCTTTTCTCTCAATGCCCTCATGTGCGCTTGTTGGAGGATCATCTCCCGTAACTTTGCGCCAAGCAGCTCTACTGCGGCTTATTCCGTAAGGATGATTATCATCTCCGAGCATCATAAAGTGATTTATAAAGTGTGGATTGATACTACCAGGCACCCAAGCAGTAATAACCGCTTTAATCATCAGGTTCCCTTTTTTGCTGATATACTTACTCATTTCTATATCGCTTATTTCAGCAATCATTGAAACTGATTTCTGCTTCACAAACTGATAATCTGTTAGCACTACTGGATCATTTCTTTCTTGAATAAACGTCCAGCCGCAAATTTCACATTCCGTTGCTCTCGGTTCAACCACCTCGTCGCAGTTTGGACAGGTTTTAATTTTCTTTTCTTCAACCACAAGCTCTTTCTTTTTTGATCTCCCTGGTATCTCTACGCGCGGTGAATCTGGGTCTCCGTGAGTCTGGCAGTTATTGGCCAAGTCCAGAATCAGCACGTCTTTTTTGTCCGGATGCGGACGGAGGCCACGGCCTGTCATTTGAATGAAAAGTCCAGGTGACATTGTTGGACGGCACATGATAATACAGTCAACTGCCGGTGAATCGAAGCCCTCTGAAAGTATTGTCACATTCACGATTATCCTGATTTTACCTGATTCAAAGTCAGAAAGAGCTTGATACCTGGCATCGTCATTTAATTCTGAATGAATAATGGTTGCCTGTTCTCCGAACGCTTCACGAAGTTTTTCTGCATGAGCAATTGTTACAGCGAAAACAATAACGTGTTTTCGATCTGAGGCATGTTCATTCAATGCAGCCACCGCAGACCCGACGTGCTGTTGTTTGCTCATTACTGCTGATAAATCACCCACATTATAATCTCCTGTTTTCCGTACACCAGCCAGATCAGACGAGATATCGGTTGTTGTTTTTGCTCGGTACCCACAAAGATATCCATCTTTTTGAAGATCAGAGATTGATATTCGATAATGTAGATCAGGGAAAAGATTAATATTGCCTGGTTTACAAGCAGTCCCATAAATATATCCGTGAGAAAGCCTGAAGCATGTTGCAGAGAATCCTATTATTCTAACCTTGGGATTATATTTGATCATGGTTTCAATCCATGATTTGTACTGTGACTTGACATTCATGGCAGGTATTTTATGTGTTTCATCAACTATCACTAAATCAAATGGGACGGTTGTCCCTGTACGTCTGGATAGCGTTTGTATGCTACCAATCACAACAGGCTTATCCGTATCAATATCATTTGATATAGAGGCACAGGCTATTCCTATAGGAGCCTCCGGCCATGTTTTGAGAAGTTTGTCTTGCGCCTGTGTAATCAGCTCCCGACGATGTGCCAGTATCCCAATCCTGATGTTAGGCCACTGCGTTAAAAGACGTTTGATCAATTCAGAGAAAATTAAAGTTTTCCCGGCTCCGGTTGCCGCTTGAATCAGAATAAATTGATCAGTCGGTATAGCGTCCCAAATGACTTTTAAAACATCCTCTTGGTATGGCCGTAATGTATAATCCATCTTTACCTTGCTCAAATCCCCCTGGGTATTCCCCAGTGGTTCAATGTTTTAAACTTGCCACGGCATTTTCGTATCTGCCGGAATAGCAGTAGCCATCGCCGCAGCCGCTACGTGTGCCGGTGGGATGTTGTTGACTGCCACCTTTGCGCCGTCCAGTGGTTTATAACCCGAAATCTCATTCTTCGGCTCGTAATCACCGTTCTCATCGGTTTTGATCTTCACCTTGATCTGACACCGTTTTCCATGCAATTCCTCGGTGTCGGCAATATAGTTCGGATTTCTATGGCCACAACATGTGGCCATAGTCTTGAGGATTTTCATCGAAACTTCGTTCCCCAAACTGGTAACCGTCCAGATGTGGTTAGGTTTCCCGATAACCTGAAAAGTCCAGTTGATATAAGGGCCTTTTTTCCCATCCTTTATCTCAGAGTTGATGATCTCCGCCGAGTACCAACCCGGAGGAAGGAGATCAAAGGAATCTTGCGCCTCATACTGCGTTAAATCTACTGAAATTTGAGCCATAATTAAATTCCTCCTAAAATTTTAAATTTTACTGATGCCAGATTTGGCTGTTCAATTTGCAACAATTTTCCCGAGCGATCTTTTGCAGGATATCTATCACTTGGAGAAGTAAGAAAAATACGGTTTTCATTACTATTCTCATCTTCTTTGCTGATCATATAAAGAACTAAATCAAAATAGCTTGGTAGGCGTTCTTTTAATTGTTTCCCAGCTACGTCCGCTCCGACGTATCTACGTTTTAAATCATCCACCTGAATTGTAGGTAAACAGGTAAATACAACGGAATAATTCGTGAGGTCACGAAATGCCTTAATGATATGGGTTAAATTGTCTGAGAATTCTCCCCATAAATTATAGGAGTCAGTTTTAGATGGATATTTAGCCTGCACACTTTCAAGGCATTTACCGCTAATCTCCGTGAGCGAGTCAATGAATATCCACTGATAACGAGTTTTAAAATCAGGTGAATGAAGTAATTGATATGCTTCTTTTAGGTCTGCAAAAGAACCAACCTCAAATCCTTCAATTTCTCCAGCTTCAACCAAATCCCGTACAGCCAGAAGTCCCCCTTCGCAGCTAAGCACAAGTATTTTTTCACCTTCTGGGATTGTGCGTATTAAACTGGTTTTTCCAATTCCTGCTCCCCCAATTATCAAACAATTCAATCTATTGGCTGTCTCTCTGGTTATTGGTTTTAACATTTTGTCTCCTTGTTTATTGTTTCAAAACGGGATTTCACTTTCATCCTCAATCTTCTCGTAAACCACCTGCGGTGCGCCTGGTTTAATCTCTCTCGCCCAGGCGACCGCCTTTGCAAATTCCTCATTGTCCTTCATGGCCGTTTCGAGTGCTTTGGAAGATGCCGGTTTGAACTCATAGACGAAAGTGTCATTGAATGCACCGGGGAGCAGTGTTTTCACCTGCGCCAATCTGTCCTGATACCATTTACAATTTTCCTTTAACTGCACGGTGACTTTAATCCCGGCTTCCATCAGGTGGCCGGTTTTACTGCCGTTGCGGTACTCTGCGGCTCTCGACAGTTCGAGATTGATCATCCTCAACTCTTCTGTCATTGCGTTTATCTGAATTTTCAATTCAAAACCTCTGACTACTAACTCCTTTGTTTTCATAATCCAGCTCCTTTTTTTGGATATTTATTAAACACACCTTCTACTGCCCGTCCGTTGGGAAAAACCGTACAGTCTATATAATCAGGGTAAATACAGTTTCTTTCCCTATCACGTTTGTAAAGGTGAACAAATCCGTCCCCTCGCACGGTATCCAGCTCCCAACCGCTACATCTCATATCATGCACAACTTCTGATTGGTTCATATGTTTTCTCCCTTGAAGTTGCCACGGTATCTTTCCATACCGTGGCGTTAATGGATACTACAGCCCTAATTTCATTCGGTTTTGGGATTTCTCGTATGTGGTACGAGAGGATTAACGATTACTGTTTGTTTGCTTCCGGTTCCCTCCCTTTCTATCCCTGCGCTGCGCCATGCCGCGCAATCAAAACTGATTCACTGCGTCCATCATTGTATTTAACCTCCGTAAACGCGTGAACAACAGCATGGAAAACTATCAAATAGGCCCAGACAGCCATAGGCCCGGTAAGGGTTACAGAATTCCGATCCGCCTGCGGGATCGTTGCAATCATATTGCCAATATTCGCTCCGATTATTTCGATTGCTTGTGAGACAGGTGTCACTATGTTAAACCTGCCTGCCACCAATTCGACTTCACATCCCGCGTACAAGTCGTTATTTGTCAAACTCAAATCAATTATCATTGTTACTCTCCTTGCGACCTAACAACTAAGCCGCTTCATTTGGGAAATTTCATTCGAATGCTCCGTCTATGATTCTGGCAGCATTTCTGAGAGCACCTATAATTTTAAAAAATTCATACTCTGCAATGCGCTTACATTTAATTGCATCATAATCTCGCATTCCGCCTATATCTGACTCAAAATCAAAGACCATATCATTGAATGATAGATTCACAACATCATAAATCCCTTCGTCCACCATCCTGGACTTGATTGCATCTTTGACTATTTGCTCGATTTTCTCTCTCAAAGTTGCGTTCATACTGATCCTATTAACCTCATTTCGAGTTCATACCGAGCATCCGGCGAGTGACCTGTTACCCATTCGGTGAACAGTATCCATCGGCTCTGGACGTCATTGAAATTTCTTGCCAACCACATAAATTTCTTCGTTCTTGTCATATTTAGTTCTCCTTGCTAATTGTTGGATAGCAGACCGGGAATTGAACCCGAATCAGCATGGTTTCACTGCACCCGCGTTTCCAGATGGACTTGAACCACCGTATCCCTGCTGTGTTTATGACCACTACACCTGTTGTGTGTTACTGCTATAAAAAAACCGATCTGTTTCGCTTTCTAACCAATGACAGATAACTGCCGCCCGGCGAACGAGCAAAACTTGGTTTACTGCACCTGGCCGGGGAGGCGCTTGGAGATCCGGGCTGTGGATTAACTGCGTGATTGTTTGTGCGCGCCATGTGTTCTCAACATGCGTTCATACGAATCAATGCCTGCACTCCGATAACACTGGAGGCACGACCGGCTGAGGTACTGCCCGCTGCCCAGGACGTAACCGGCAATTGGCTTGGTGTTGCATATCCAGCAGATGCCTGTGTCAACAGGTGGAACTTTCGGCTGTGTTGTCGCCGGTGGGTTAAGTTTGTGGAATTTCATGGTTTGTCTCTCCATTAAAACATTGATAGTTGTGCAGGTCTTTTAAACAAATCCACTTGGATATATTTACGTGTCCATGTGGACGATGAATTAAAAGCCTCAATGCGTGCTGCTAAAATCAACCCTCTCGTTTCGTTGTTTGTAGGATTATATACAGTCGCCCATCGACGCGAGTCTCTGCAATTTCTGGCGACGTTTGTACTGTCACAACTCGCAAATGGAAAAACCGAAAAAATGGCCGGATTCAGCATTCGAAGCCCATGGATCTTACATTTTGGACGACCATCCGCATCCGTCAGTGTTGTGTTGAACGCTTCACACATTCTATCCCACCATTGGGGGGTTCCAATCACCGCATAATCCCCACTGCTGCCGATAGCAATCCGTGGGAACATGCTGATTAGTGATTGCAGCCAATCAAGCGGTTCGTGAAGATGCCAAACCGGAACCCCTATTCCCTGACCAAAAGGCCATCTACTGATTAACTCAGCATTGACCTGAGTATCTCCGTCGATGACATCTGGGATCAATGCAAAATCAAACGCAGGATGCCTATGCCACGTCTCAACCCATTCATAGTAACCATCCCAGTCCGTTTGTCGGCCTAGGCGCCAGAAAGAAAAAGCCCCATTATCAAGTGAGAATGTGCTTGCTACTTCCGCAGCAACACCAATCTGTTCCGGCCTCGCAAACGATATAAATGCGTGCCTGTTGCGCCAGACACTACTTGCTGCCGACTCTGGCCATATCGGGCCTCCATGATAGTGGATCATATAGGCGCGGGTGCTGGCCGGTGGTAGGCCGATGATGGTTTGAGTTTGTGGAATTTCATTATTGATCTTTCATCAATTTTCTTGTGAACGATATAACATTCTTCACAAAGAGGACCATATCCATCTTCATCATCAATATAAATCCCATCCTCTTCACAACGGCCTGTCGGTTCGTCACAATCAATACAAAGTTGCAATGTTCCAGGGTAGTTTTCTGCATTCCAACTTTCGTGTTCATCCTGATCCATTGCGTGCCTTATTCCCCCTGGCCACGTATTCATAGTTCACCTTCCTTATTACCCTTCCAATTTTCATACAGATTTTTAAATCTGCTTTCCCACTCATTTCCTTCCCCCTGTTCTTTGTAACAATTCTCGAGCCCTCGCTCGATCATTGCCATTTCAACAGTATCTCTACCTCTTTCGATGGCGCGGATTCTCTTGTTTTCAAAATATCTGATTTTGTCTTCAATATGTCGTTTCATGGCCTGTCTCCTGTCGTTCTTTTGCGCTTCCGATCCGCCGATCCTCTCCCCTGCCTACGTGCAAACACGATCTGGTACAGAGAACACATCTTCCGTCTGCGCGCTCAATCAAGAGTGCTCAAGAATTTGTGTTGGGGTGTTGTTATGTTGGGTTTATATTAAACTAAATATGTTTACACTGTCAACAACAATAACCAACTCTTGTTTATTATTTTTTTAACAGAATAAATTAAGATATGGATGGTAAAGGCAGAGATAAAAATTTGAATAAAAAAAAGACCCGCATGACCGAAGTCACACGAGCCTCTTATAATAAGGTGAGTTTAAAACACAACCTGCGTCCGTTACTGTTTATTTCCCTCCATTTACGACCATTAGGCCATCCGGACGCTTCATGGGGGAAGAATCCAGCACGTTCATGGATTGTAATGATCTGTCTTTTTTTACATCTTCAATTTCTTTTCGTATCAGTTCACCGAATGATCTGAATCTTTCGTACTGTGCACCGGTACCATATTTTATAACATACGTCGCTATACCTAAAAGCGACCGTTCATCTGGAATATCTGTTTGTTTTTTGTTTTCTTGCAATTCTGTTTGTTCTTCAACATGCAGTCCTTTATAAAATTCGATTTCTTCAACACCCAAAGCATTTGCTATCTTCAATACAGCTTTATCCGAAAGTCCCTTTTCTTCATTCAAAAGATTATTAATATACTGCGGCTTTGTTTTTATCCTTCGAGCCAACTCAGTTTTTTCTATGCCGCATTCATCAATTAATCTTTTCAGGTTTTTTCGTCTGATTTCATTGACATTTATCACAACATCAAACCTTTTCAATTTAATTATTGACACTTTAAACCGTCATGGTTTAATATGGCAAATATGATAATCAATAATAAACTCAAAGATTATTTAAATGGCAAATCACGTCTTGAATTTGCCTTGAAAATCGGTACGACCAAGCCGTATGTTGATCGGCTGTTGTATTTTGCCAAACCATCGCCCCGCCTCGCTCTTCGTATCGAACAAGCCACCGGTGGACAGGTTACCAGGGATATGATGCTTTATCCCGAACTGTACGCCACCACCGACACTATCCAAAAAACAAACAACCTAACCGAATAACACTCAGAAAAATATCCGTCAATAACGAACATGCCATCAGCAGACAAACAAATCAGTTTTAAAATGACCAACTCCCTGGCTGAGGAATTATCAAAATTGTCATATAAAATGGATGTCAACATGAGCAAGATGGTTCGAGGCTGCTTGTTGCTCGGTATGCCAGTGTTTGAAAAAAATCCCATGTTACTTGACGTGATTGACACCATCAATTCGTATCGTAAATACAGGAGTCCTGATGATGAAATTTGACAATGCCGTAAACATCAAAATTGACGAGAAAATGGCCAGGTATCTCGGCAAAACCATAATCTCAATAGACTGTACACAGTCAGAATTTATCCGAACGTGTATCCACCTCGCCGGCCCCCAGATTGAACGTCATCCCTACCTGATACAGTTATTGCCACATCCCGCTGAGAGCTTAATACATCAGTCGTAAAGCAAAGGATTTACGAAATGTAAAGGAAAATCCAATGAACCCGTATAACTCATACAAATATCGAGAATGCAATAACCCTGCTTTTGACAAACATGACACATCTCTTTTATGCCCAAGATGTAAGTCCAACCATACACATCAAGGTAAGGTGGAAGTTTTTGATCGTGAACAAGATGCTGATACTGGTCAACATACCACTTGTAACCGATGTAAGGTGCGAATTGATACAATTATGGATGGGAATCCAAGCCCCCGAAGACATGGCGTCTCAATTCAATTTATGTGTGAAATATGCAGCGGAGAATTTACAATCTTTATTGCACAACATAAAGGCCAGACATTTATTTCGACGGATTATCAATGATAGACTTTACATCCGCCATGATACAGGCCGGACAAACACCTCCAAAATCCATCATTGCAGATGGTGTCATTCACCGGTATCCGGTTGAAAATGGCACTGGAAGGGTACATGGGAAATCTGGATGGTATTGTTTCCATACTGATGGCCCTGTACCAGTTGGATTTTTTGGCGATTGGAGGAAAGGCACTAGTGTCAAGTGGGTATCTGACGAATACTCAAACCTTGGGTATCTGGATCAAATGCAGGCCACTGCATTTATGGCGCAGGCAGAGATAAATCGTAAAAATCAACAGGATGCTGAATATGCAAGAGCTGCCGAATCAGCGAAAGAAATTTATGCAGCATCAAAAACACCCTCTGAACATGCCTATCTTATCAAGAAAAACATTGCAGCATATCCCGGCGTTAAACAGGCTGGTAATTCGCTCGTAATTCCCGTTCTCTCAGAATCTTTTCAAGTCCAGTCTTTACAATACATCAGGCCATCAGGTGATAAGAAAAACCTACCCAAAGGTAAAATGAAAGGCGGCTTTTTCATCATCCAAGGCAGTTCAACCATTTTAATCTGCGAGGGATACGCAACCGGCGCAACTCTCCATAAGTGTACCGGACATACCGTTTATTGTGCTTTTTCCGCAGGAAACATCCTGTCTGTTGCTCAATTTGTTAAATCCAAAAATCTTGAGGCAACCATTATTATATGTGGCGATAATGACATTAAAAAACAGGATAACATTGGCGCAACAAAGGCCACTATCGCCGGAGAAGCTATCAATGCAAAGGTGTTTTTGCCTGAAACATCCGGATCTGATTTTAATGATTTAGCGAATGAATGTGGTGATAATGCTGTTTTGAAAATGTTTACAGAATCAAAACACACAATACTCTCTATAATAACACCAACATCTATCGAAAAATTTGATAGATGTTCAATAAAGCCAATCCCAAATATTCTTTTAAATCCTGGTGGTATATTGCAAGAAACGCTGGATTACATGGACAAGATGTGTCCGGTGTCAGTGCCGATATTTAACCTGGGTTGTTCACTTGCTTTACTTGGCGCTGTTGGTGGACATAAAATATGTGGACCAACAGGTATCAGAACAAATCTTTATTGTCTTCTCCTGGGACATTCCGGTTCAGGTAAAGACGGCGCCCCGGCAATCGTGAAACAAATTTTATCCGATACACCAGACTTAATGCACTTCATGGGTGGGTCAAAATTCACCGGAGGCGCAGCCATTTATTCAGCCATATCACTAATCCCTGACAAGTATTCAAAGATTTTCTTTCTTGATGAATTTGCAAAAATATTGAAGCGTGAACGAGCAAAAAACAATACTGCTGAAACTGTAGGCTCTGCCTTTCTTGAATTATATTCTGGAGCCTCCGGTGAAAAATCTTATGCAGATGCGTCCAATAATAAAAAATATCCCTGGCAACATGTCTCCATGATCGGTAGCGCAACACCTGACGATTTATGGGCGCAGATAACACCAACCGATCTCCAGGATGGTTTTATCGCACGGCTTCAAGTCTTTGAGTCCCACCATGATCCTGTCTCGGCTGGATATGAAATTCCGATGTATTACGAAAACAAGCCTCGCCAGCTCATTAAAAAACTAATTGAAATCGCCAATATTGAAATGCAGTTCGATCCTGATTGCGCTGGGAATATCGAAACAAATGCACCAACCATGAAAAAATATGTACCTTTTAAATTAACAAGAACCGGTGAGGCTCTTGAATATCTGAAATATTGGGATGCAGAAATCAATAAAAAGCAGTGTTTATTTAAAGGTAAATGGCAGGGATATATTTACAACCGCGCACGAGAAACAGGCGAAAAATACGCACATGATTACCACCTAAGTAAATTCGGAAAACGATGTATTAGCCTTCCACTTGGTATAGATTCATACCAATACGGTCTATCGCTGATCGACTTTCTTGATGAACATATCCTCAGCATGGCTGGCAATTATGTTTCAGAGAACGACTGGCATGCAATGGAGCAAAAAGTTATCCGAGCAATTAAAGGAAAAGCTACTCCAAGCAAACCAGGTGTGTCTTCTGCGGTTCTTTTTGGTCAGCTTGTCCGGATACCTGAACGAGACAGGAAACATTTACTGACTGGCCTCCTCAGCACCGGACAGCTTTATACAAAAAAGCATAAAGGCAAAGCTGGCCCCGAAACTGACATACTTTGTCTATCGCAACTTACAGATGAAGAATAACCCTGAGACAAGCTGTCTAAAATTCGTCTCAAGGTATATTGTAATTAAAACAATAACTTAAAACCATTAAAAAAAACACTGTTTTGGGTTCGACAAGATAAAATACATAATGAAAATAATAACTTATGTACAAAAAAAATTAACCATTAGACAAAAAAGAGCTGTATATTCGGTTTTTAGCGTGAACAGATGAATATTGCCGAATATACCCAAAACCCCTTTAAAGTTCTCATAGTTTTTTATCTATATGTATTTATTATATATTAAACGCAATAACCTTGTATAGGCATGTCTAAAGTTGTCTAATGTTTATATTGTTATTATTATAAGTTATTGTATTTATTATATAATATATACTATTATATAATAAATAACCTTTAAATACTTGATTTTATTATCATTTATCATAATTCAAAGTTCATACGGTGAACACATGAAAAAAAACACTACGATTGATTACAGCAGAATCGCCTATATCAAGATGTGGGAACGTCAAAAATCCATCTATGTGGAGTGGAATGACTGGATGGTAAACGACATGACGGCTTGGCGAATGGAGCAATGATATGATTACCGAACCAAACACAATCACCCTGCTCATCCCCGGACAACCAATCAGTAAAAACCGTCCTCGGTTCACCAGGGTCGGTAAAGGTGTTCGAACCTATAGCGATCAAAGCGATGAAGAGTGGCTTTGGGTGATGGTTGTACGGCAACAACTCAAAGAACTCGCTGTACGTCATTTCAGTGGCGCTGTGGCCATGAAAATTGTCTTCTGGATGAAGCGTCCTGCTGGCCATTTCGGTTCTGGTAAAAATGCTGGCGTCCTCAAAGCTTCTGCTCCTGCTTCACCGGTCACAAAGCCGGATATTGACAACCTTTTGAAATTTTTGGCTGATTGTTTGAACCACTGTTCGATCTGGGTTGACGATTCTTACATTGCCGATATTGACATGAAGAAAAGATATGCGGAGCCTGGTACTGAGCCACGGACTGAACTGGTGTTGCGTGAGGTGAATGATGTTTAAGTTCATCCGCCGGTGGTGTCTTACGATAAAATTCTATTGCCAAGGCGACACGCTCGAGGATGCCTGGGAGTGTGCGGTTTTGACTTCATCAGGGTTCAGGAGAGTAATTCTTTCGAAAAAATTGAAAAGACAGTCATGGAGACTAAAATGATCTTTTACGATCACGAAAACGAGCAATGGCTTGACTCTCAAAATGAAGCATTCAAAGTTTCTATGACTCCAGAAGGCGATCCAAAAGAACTTGAACGAGAATTCTATGATTTTGAAGATTGGTATCACTGGTACCGAGGCAGCGACAACAAATGAACAAAATCAAATCATTCAAAGAAATCGAGTATGAAAGGTGGTTCGAGAAAGCTAAGAACTGCCCGCTCAAAGCCAGTTCTCTCAGGTGTTCGCTTTATGTGATTGGTCACTGCTCTATTGAAAGTTGTCCGATCTGGTATTGGCTGAAAACATGAAAAAGTCACTCAAGTCCGCTGTAATCGTTCTGGCTGCATTTTTTATTTTCATTGCACCTGTGCATGACGCAATGCTCCAGTCACCGCCTGTTGAACTTTATACGCTTCTTGAGGTGGATAATGACAACGATGCAGATGGCAGTGAAACGTGCAGCGAGTTTGTCTGCACTACGTTTGAAAAAATGCTGCTCATTCGATCAGAACCAAAACCGTAAACGACATAAAGGAAAATCAATGCAAAACCCGCTTATTAAATTGGCTGAAAAAATATCATCAATCGAATCACTAGGAATTTTTACAGAGGAAGTCAGGATCATTGACAGGTACAAACTCATGGATGAAAATCCAATGACTTTGACTGGCACATCACGCCCGGCCGGTGAGTATTTTTGTGCATCCATCGACGTGCTGATTGCCGTTGATAAACCTGAAGAAGAATCCGTATTGTTTGAGCAAATACGAAATTATCCTACTATGCAGGATGTTTCTGGTTGTAAAAAAATTGCTGACACGGATATCGGGACAATCGTTCGCAGAGATTCTGTGGTGAAAAAGGCTGTGAAGAAGGCAGGCAAGAAGGGGTAATATGGCGATTAAATGTCCAATATGTGAGACAGATATTGAGCTATGCGTATCTGTTGCATCACAAAAAGAAAAATCTCAGACACCAACAGATATTAACAAATTTCTTGAGTGGAATAACAGCATTAACGGCAGTATCCCGAGTTACTGGGACTGCTGGCAGGCAGCAATTCAGGCGGTGAAAAATGATTGATAATGAAGAAAAGGTTATTCTTAAACGACTTAGGTTACTCGAAATGGATCACACTCCTGAAGACTGGCCGGCAATCCAGATGAAGGATGTAAGCACTCTCTTGAGGATTATCTACAGAGAAGAGGCAATATCTGTCGATAGAAAACTCAGGATACGGCAGCTTCAATCTGATATCAGAGAGCTGCGATCTTTCTTCTGATGGAAAGATTTTCGATGTATTATCGGAAAGGATATTGCGAGGCTTTGTGTTGGATTGCTCCTGAATGGCCACCTGGGGTGCCATGTAACCGGTCAGAGTATTTGGACGGGTACAAACGTGGGATTAAAACCAAAGTGAAAATGAAAAGGAAAAAACGCAATGACAAAATTTGAAGAATGGCTCGAAAGTGAAAAAGAATTTGTGTTGAAAACTGAAAGAGAAAGGCAATTGGCCAAGGCAAGCTGGGACGCTGCGCTTACGATGATTTACAATCTAATTGACACGGTAACCATAAAGAAAGGAATGGAAAATGAATAAAACAGAACTCATAACAACAATTGCCGAGAAGACGAAAGTCACGAAGTCTATTGTTTCAGATGTGGTTGAGATCATGCTCTCTACGCTGATTGAACAAGATAGGGTTTCAATCAAAGAGTTCGGCACGTTCGAGTGGAAGACCAGGCCGGCTCGACAGTGTCGGAACCCCCACACTGGCGGCACAGTCGATGTGCCTGAAACCAAAACCTTAACGTTCAAGGCTTCTAATGGATTGAAAACCTATGCAGACTGATATTCTATATGATATTTGCAAGTCGGCTGGTATCGGATGTACTACCGATTTTGCTTACCTGGTGAGTAAGATTAAGGATTTACGGATCGGACATGAACGATATGAGAAGGTTCGCCATCTGAACGCAAGGCAATTCGATGATATTTTTAAATGCAACGTACAAGGCCGCAGATTCGATGATCTGATTGATGAAATGTGAAAAAAGGGAGGTGATTACTATGGCAAAAAAAGCAACAAAACCGATTAAAAAAGGTGGAAAACCAAAACCAAAACCCTGTTGATCGCAACCAAAGCAGCCATGATGTTTTTAATGGCTGCTTTAAAAGGATAAAACATGACAACCAAATTATCTGGATTCCAACATTACATCGGCACCTGGGGACAGGATACGTTTCCAGATGCCACCATAAATGGACAATTGGCGCACTTGGATTTAGAATTGAATGAAGTTCATGAAGCCGCAAATGTTTTTTTTAATAATCCATCGATTGAAAATAAAAAAGAATTTCAAACCGAGATAGCTGATGTTTTTATATTGTTGCTCGGTCTGGCATATAAGCTCGATTTCGATCTCATGCTTGCGGCAGCAGACAAGTTTCGTGAAGTCCAATCTCGAAAATGGCTACCTGCTAATCCTGATGGCGTCTATCGCCACATCGCTGAGGACATCGTGGCATAAAACGTGTTCAGAGCCAGGGTTTCGTTGTGTTCCCCCCTTTCGCGGTCGGTGATCCAGGATCGTGGCTCGCACTGGATTTCTTTTTAATCTCCTAAAGGATTTTACTATGACAGATCCAAAAATCATCGCTTTCTCAGGAGCGCACGGCACCGGCAAAACCAGTGCAACGTACTTAACGGCGCACCAGTTAAAACTCAATCAAAGATCAGAAGTCGGTGTCATACTCGAAATTGCTCGGCAATGTCCATATCCGATAATCAACAAAGGAAGCTCTACAACAACAAAAGATTCACAACTTTGGATATACAGCGCTCAATTACAAGCCGAGCTAAACGCTGTACGAAGATACGGGGTAGTCGTATCAGATAGAACAGTTATTGATACAATCGCATATACCGCTGCTGCTGGTATGTATAGCCTCGCTTATGCTATGCGTGAAATCGCCGCACAGTACGCAAAGACGGCATACAAGGAAGTTCACTTCCGAACGATTAATGATCATGATTACCTGGTTGACGATGGCACCAGAAATTTGAATTGTGATTTTCGTGGGGAGGTGGAAATGGCGATGCTTTCACTGTATGCGGATTTGGGGGTTCAGTTGATTTACGATGAAAAGGAATAAAAATTGGCAAACAAAAACAAACCTAAAATCAGCGAAACGTTATTCAAAAACCGAATAACCGGATCTGGCAATGAAGACCCGAATAAACTCATCCCGAATCCAAAGAATTTCAGGAAACACCCCAAAAACCAGAACTCGGCGCTCTCAGGGGTACTGCGGGAGATCGGATGGATACAGCAGGTCATAGTAAACACTACCACCGGCAATATCGTGGACGGCCATCTGAGAGTCGAACTCGCAAAAGAAAACAAAGAATCCACAATCCCGGTGATTTATGTCCAGCTTTCACCAGATGAAGAGGCATTGGCGCTTGCGACCCTCGACCCTATTGCGGCAATGGCAGAGACAGATAAAGCCAAGCTGACCGAACTCCTAAACAGCATCGAATCCCAGGATGAACAAATTAACGCATTTTTGAAAGACGTTGCTGCAAGAGAAGGCGTGATAATCGGCGATCTTGACGAACCGGCGGATGCAGACCCGCATATTGACCGTGCCGAAGAACTTAATCAAAAATGGCAGGTTGCTTATGGCGATTTGTGGCAGGTCGGGGAACACCGGCTTTTGTGTGGCGACTCAACGAAGGCCGAGGACGTGGCGCGGGTTATGGGCGGGGAGAAGGCGGAATTGCTTTTTACCTCTCCGCCTTATGCCGACATGAGGGAATATAACGGCGGAGACTTGAGCGTTGACAATCTGGTAAAATTTATTCCCGCCTTTCGTGACTTTGCAAATTATCAAGTGATAAACCTTGGCATTCAACGAAAAGACGGGGAGGTCGTCCAGTATTGGGATAATTACATCAAAGAGGCGAAAGATTTCGGCTATAAGCTGGTAAGCTGGAATGTGTGGAACAGAGAAGGGGCCGGTTTTTCAATCGCAAACATAACCTCGATGTTTGCAACCCAGCATGAATGGATTTTTGTTTTCGGCAAAGATGCGAAAAAATTAAATCTTACAGTTCCAAATAAAGAAGCTGGCAATACAAGAAAAACAATCGCAAATAGGCAAAAAGATGGAACAGTAAAAGAAAAACCCGCGCCGATTATTCGTAACCATCGACAGATCGGCACAATCAACACGATCATGCCGCAACTGGCAAGGAACGAAAACATAAGCCATCCGGCCATGTTTCCACCCGAACTGCCCGCGCTCTATATCGAGGCCATGACTGACGAAGCGGGATTCGTTGCCGACCCCTTCCTCGGCTCCGGCACCACAATGGTCGCATGCCAAAACCTAAACCGCAAATGCCGGGGAATCGAAATATCTCCAGCATATTGTGCCGTTATACTGGAAAGGATGAAAGAAGCGTTTCCGAATATCAGCTATTCAAAACTTGAATTATAACAAGTTGTAAAATGTCGAGATCAGAATCTAAAATATCAAAACGAATTACCACCTCCCGCGAGCGCGAGAATACCGCACTTGAATTACGCAAGGCCGGATATACTTGCGCAAAGATAGGGCAGGCTTTAGGCATATCCGGCAGTGCTGCAAATCAGACATTGTGTCGGGCATTAGCAAGGCTGGAGGCACAGTCAAAAGAATCCGCCGCAGACTACCGTAGGATACAACTTGAAAGGCTTGACGGCATGTTAACGGCAATGTGGAAGCCCGCAATCAACGGAGACCCGCAGGCGGTTGACCGGGTGTTAAAAATCGAAGAACGCAGATCAAAACTCCTGGGGCTGGATGCACCTGAAAAAACCACCGGAACACTCAAAATCATAGTGGAGCGACATGACTGAATCAAGGGTATTGAGTTTATTCAGAATGCACCCAGCGCAAAAAGAAATGCGTGATAACGCCAAACGTTTTAACGTTTGTTGCCTGGGGCGCCGGACCGGAAAAACATATTTCGGGCTGGACACATTAATCGTGGATTCCAGGGGCGCTCTCGAAGGGTTCCCAGTAGCATGGTTCGCACCATCTTACAAATATCTGGACGAAGTATTCCGGAACGCCAAGTCGATGTTATGGCCAGTTAAGCAACGGATCGACGCCCAGCAGCATCGGATTGAATTGATCAGCGGAGGATCACTTGATTTCTGGTCTATGGATGATGATGATCCTGCCAGAGGGCGCAAATACTCTATCGTCATTATTGATGAAGCGGATATGACCCGGCGATTAATCGACAAATGGCAACGGGCCATCCGCCCCACCTTGATTGATTACCGAGGCTCGGCATGGTTCTTCTCAACTCCCCGAGGTATCCAAGATTTCCATAAGCTTTTCCAGAAAGGGGTTGTCGGATCGGATTCTTACGATGCGGATTGGATATCCTGGCAGATGCCATCAACTGTTAATCCGTTCCTTGACCCGGCAGAGATAGAAGCGGCCAGGCTGGAGCTGCCCCAATTAGTCTTCAACCAAGAAATTCTTGCGCAGTTTGTCGATTTTGGCGGGACCGTAGTTTACCGAGACGATTTGCGGTATGGAACGCCACCACCATTAAACACCTTAACTGTGTCTATGGGGGTTGACCTGGCCATCAGCACAAAAACCACAGCCGATTATACAGCTATTGTGGTTCTGGGCAGGGAAAAGCAGGGGAAAATATGGGTTCTGGATGTTGCACGGGATAGGGTACGATTCCATGACGGGCAGAAATTCATTCAGCAAATGGCAGAGAAATGGCACCCGGCGACTATCCGGATTGAAGAGGTGCAGTTTCAGGCGGCGGTTGTGCAAGAGCTTCTTCGCACAACCACATTACCAGTTAAGGGCGCTCCATGCGATAAAGACAAGCTGACCCGTTTCCAGCCGGTGGCGGCCCGGTACGAACAGCATTTGATTTATCATGCTGTTGGTCTGCCGGGATATTTCGACGATGAGCTGTTGTCGTTTCCTGTCGGGTTAAATGACGATATGGCGGACGCAGAGGTTCACGCCTTCAATGGACTTGGGGCATATAATAATTTCGAGATTAAATCATCAGGCAAACGAACAACAACCGGAATGGGGAATTATTAAGAATGCAATGTCCATACTGCGGGGGGAAAGATCACATTGTGGCGAAAACCGAACGATATGATAATGTTATTGTGCGGATTCGGGTTTGCAAGCGCTGTGAAAAATCATTTCGAACAGACGAAGAAGCCCAGAAAAAACAACAAATAATGTGAATTGTCTATTTGCGGTTGTTGAGTCCCGCCACATCATTATCCTCGTAGCTGCTCTATGTTCAGTCCCAATGCAACAGACAGTTTTTCGATTGTTTTCTTGCGCAGTTTTTTTTCTCCGGACTCCATTTGAGATAAAGCGGCCTGCGTTATTTCCAACTTGGCGGCAACCTCGCTTTGCGTCATGCCCAGGTACTCACGCCATGAGCGGATAAGGCTATATCCTTTTTTGATGGTCATTCCCACAACTTCATGGGGGATTAAATCACCTTCGGGAATCCATGACGTATCAGGAAAGACTTTGATATATTCATTATATGGGATGACCACAAATGCGGGTTGTTCTCCCTGACGGATAATCTGTATGTTAATAGGTCTGTTCATTTCGCTTTGCCACCTTATGAATTTCAATGATTCTGACTGTTGTATCGGCATTGAAAAGAACTCGGTATATGCCGACTCTGAGCCGGTATTTGCATTCATGCTTTGATAACGCTATAACGTTTTTACAGTTCGGCCAATTCGAGAGAGCTTCAACAGCAATGTAAATGGATTCTTGATCCTGCTGGTTGCGAATCTTACAGAGCTGCTTATAGGCTTTTTCTTTCCATGCAATCTTGAACATAATTATTTTATAAGTTAAAATATAAGTCATGTCAATACCAAATCCCCCAAAGTTCTGAGTTATTTTGTAATAAAAATAAAGTATTTGTCTATATACGTATATAGACAAAATATTATTGCTTTTCCTCGCTATAAACCTGCAATATCACCTACAAATTGTTTCGCTTGAAACAATCTAAACGAATCACAGAACGCATTAACACGTTTTCCTAATTCCTCAGTCGCACCATAGCTTTACCGATTGGAAAATATTACATGGCTAAATCCAACAGGCGCAAGCACTCAGTAAAGGGTGAATGGAAGATGGCTGAACCACAGGCCAAACCGCCAAAACTGACAGATGAAATTGCCAGTATCTCCAAAGATATTGACATATTTACTGGATGGCTGGCGCGCCTTGAAAATCCCGATCCGGTACTACGGACAGAAGCCAGCGGCAGGGGACTAAAACTTTACGACGATGTGGCTCGGGATGCTCATGCCAGCGCGGTATTGTCCACCAGGTATCTGGCCCTGTCGGGCTGTGAATGGGAAATCGTAGCGGCTCAATCTCCATCCCGAAAAGGCAGACCGAACAAGCAAAGCAAAGAGCAACAGATTGCAGATTTTGTAACACAAACACTTCTATCATGTAATTTCTCCCAGGCAGTCCAGGAACTTTTACAGGCTGCTTTGTATGGGTTTTATGTGGCTGAGGTTATCTGGCAAATAGACAAGAATAAAAATATCGGGATAAATCGGATTATCACCAAACACCCGAAGCGTTTTGTCTTTACTGCATTTCGAGAACTTAAACTCTTAACACCATTTAATATGATCGAGGGAGAAACCCTCCCGGATAAGAAGTTTATCACCTTCACCTGGGGATCAAGCGATAATCCTTATGGCATTGGCCTTGGTCAAAAACTCTGGTGGCCGGTATGGTTTAAGAAGAACGGGATTAAATTCTGGCTGGTTTTGCTTGAAAAATTTGGTAGTCCGACTGTGTGGGGAAAATACCCCAATGGCACATCACAAGAACAGATCGACAAGTTTTCTGACATTCTGGAAACATTTCAGACAGACACAGGAGTTACCACCCCGGACACCATGCAGATTGAATTACTGGAGGCTACCCGAACAGGTAATGTCTCGTATCAATCATTGCTCGACTACATGGACAAGCAAATCAGCAAATGCGTGCTGGGTCAAACATTAACGACAGAAGTATCCGGAACAGGCTCTTACGCTGCCAGCAAAACTCATGATGAGGTACGCAATGACATTTTAAAGGCCGATGCTGATATCCTCGCAGAGACGTTAAACGATTCGCTGATTCGCTGGATTGTTGATTATAATTTTGATGGAGTAATCGACTACCCAAAACTTTGGTTCCACACAGAATCAGAAGGCGACCTTTTCCAATTGGCGCAGCGGGATAAGATATTGTCCGTTGATTGTGGTCTGGCAATGTCAAAGCGGTATTTCTATGACACTTATGGCATTCCTGAACCAGAAGCCAGTGAAGAATTAACCGCACCTGCGCCGAAGGTCCCGACAACCCCCACACCACCCAGCGCTCCCGCTCTTCCGGTGGCGGCATTCGGTGAAATATCCACTCTCTTTCCGGATCAAGCCGCCATTGATGCCGTTGATTCCCCTCCTGGGGATGTGATGCTTGAGACATTAAAACCCATTATGGATTTGATTCGGCAGGGGCAGAGTTATCAGGAAGTGGAGGATAACCTGATGGCGACATGGCCGAACATGAAAACCGCTGAAATTGAAAAGCTGATGGAGCGAGCAATCTTTGTATCAGAAATATGGGGCAGGTTGAATCCCTAATGCCGAACATTGTTGACCTACAGCACGCCTTTAACCTTGCGCCCGAAGATGCCATTGCATTCTTCCGGTCGAAAGGTTTCGCATTCTCCTGGGCTTGGCACGATGTATGGCAAGAAGCACACGCAAAAGCATTCACCGTAGCAAAGGCCATGAAGCTGGATATCCTGCAAGATATCCGAAATGAATTAGACAACGCCCTATCAAAAGGCATGACGCTTAAAACATTTCAGGAAAACCTAATCCCTCTGCTTCAGGCAAAAGGCTGGTGGGGGAAAACCGATGAAGGCGCTCAGTTGGGATCCGCCCATCGGCTGGAAACAATATTCAGAACCAATGTTCAATCCGCGTATTCTGCAGGCAGGTACAAACAGCAGGCCGAGAATGCAGATGATCGTCCATACTGGCAATATATAGCGGTAATGGATTCCAGGACCAGGCCGGAACATTGGGAGTTAAACGGTAAGGTTTTCCGTTTCGATGATGTTTTTTGGGAGACACATTATCCGCCCAATGGTTTTCGTTGTAGATGCCGGGTCCGTGCTCTTACCGGAAAACAGATAAAAGACCGGGATATCACAGTTGAATCCGGTGCTGGGAATATGGTTTCGGAAGATCGGAAGATAAGCGGGAATTTAACCCGTCCGGTAGCTGGATACAAAGACCCTGCCACCGGAAAGATCACGTTCACAGATCCGGGCTGGAGCAATAATGCGGGGAAAGATTTCTGGCAGATTGATTTAGCAAAGTACAGCCAGCCGATACAAGAGCTGGCAAAGCAGGTTCAAAGTCTTGGGGTAAAAGATCAAAAGGATTGCCAATTATGGCTTATAAACAATATCGGCAAATATGGGGAAAATAGCAAGGGCCTAATCTTACCGTTATTCGAAGATTTAGACCGTGCGTTCATGTCAACAAACACAAAAGGCACTATAAATATCAACACGGTTACAGTTCATTTTGATATCAACGGGAATAAGATTTCTTTTAATGCTTCAGACGAACTTGTAAATGCTATGAAAGCTGTCGGAAATAGGGATTTAACGTTTAAAGAGGAATACGCGATTGAATCTTTATGGCATGAGTTATTACATAATAGACAGAAGTTCGGTTCACGTAGCACAATGGCTGCGTATGAACGAAATACCATGGAGACAGTCAACCAGTGGATTGGGAGACATACTTATCAATCTCTCATGAACGATATGGGTATAACTCCAATTCACCAGGCTGAGGTTCTTAAAGAAGGGTATGGCTATAATGTGATGGTTGACAGATTTAATGATATTTTATCTAAATTTGGTATTACTTCAAAAGATATTCTTAAAGAAATAGAGGTTATGCACAGAACTGTAAATGCGGAAGATTATATAACCTTTTTACCAGATATGATTTTAACCGCAGCTAAAAAAACAGGATATACCAAGCTTCAAAGAAGCAAATTGATGGATGTTATAGGTGTATTAGGAAAAGCTGGAGATGAATTCGCAATATTACTGGATGCGATCTGATTCGCGTGCATAATGATAGTTGGAATATTGAACAGACCATTTGAAATCAGCATCTTTAATTTTTTCAATATATTCATCCATTTTCTGTTTGTTTTTTCGGAAATGATACAGAGAAGCGATGTTGGCGCAATGACCGTCAGGAGATGTCAAATGTGCACACTTGATTGCGCCTGGCAAATCCAGCCCAACATAATGAATTTCTTCCGGTGTAGGATTATGGTCATAAATAGTTTCCATGATTCACCTCTATTGTTTGGGTAGGTTCGAATTAGTTATGAAAATATTATCACAGCCTAAATATAAGTGTCAAACACAATGACGCAAGAAATCACAGTTACAGTCAACGATGCTGAACTCCAAAACCTTTTTGCAACGGTCATATCACGCATTACGGACATGACGCCGGTTATGCGAAAGATCGCCGGTGTTATGGCAGATTCAGTTGAAGAAAACTTCGCCAGGGAAGGCCGTCCGACAACATGGAGAAAATCACACCGGGCAACCAGAGACGGCGGGAAAACCCTTCAGGATACAGGCCGCTTGGCTGCATCAATATCTCAAAGATACACGAACCGAACGGCCATAATTGGCACCAATGTAGCCTATGCACGAATGATGCAATTTGGAGCGCTCAGGGGTTCAGAAGGCGTTCAAACTGTAATTGTTCATGGCCACCAGAGAATGATGGCATCAGGGCGGATAGCAACAGTCCGAGAGCATACCAGGCAGCAGCTTATGCCGTGGGGCGACGTACCAGCCAGGCCGTTTATGATGATTCAAGATGAAGATTGGCAACAAATGAAAGATGTTCTGAATCAATATATTTTCAGTGCATAACCGAAACGAGAGGATGCCTAAAATGAATATGATGGGCGGAATAAAAGCCACAACAACAAAGGTCGAGTTAACAGATGTCAACCAATTGCTATCTGTCGCTGTAAATAATGCAATCGGAAGTCCTGTGAACTGGAACACTGTATCTGCTGCCATGATTACAGTGGAAAACCATGATTGCAGAATCGCCTTTGGATGCCCTGCTACAGCAACCATCGGCCATATTCTATCTGCTGGGCAGGCAGTACGTTTCTCGTCTGCGGATCATATCAAACAGGCGCAGGTAATCAACAAAACAGCAGGCAGTATTGCTGTTATCCAGATTACGCTGGAGGGATAGTCTATGGATATTGCAGTTTTTCAAACTGGCAGGCACACGGACATGGCCGGTGAAACAAAGAACTGGACAACCGAAGATGTTGACCAAATCGTCAAGAGTTATAATCCATCTGTGCATGAGGCCCCGGTGGTTATCGGACACCCCAAAAATGACTCTCCAGCCTGGGGCTGGGTCGAGTCTCTCCGGCGGGAAGGAAATATCCTGTTCGCCAAACTAAAAAATATCGCACCTGAATTTGCTGGATGGATAAATGATGGGCGATACAGAAAACGTTCAATTAGCCTGTATTCGGATTTGTCATTAAAACACCTGGGCTTTCTGGGCGCAATGCCACCGGCGGTAAAAGGGTTGCCGGATTCAGGCTTCATGGAAGATGCAAACGATATCATTATTGAATTTTCAGAAAAGGAGGATTTTATGGAGTTAAAAGAGTTTTTCGAAGGTCTTAAGTTCTGGACAGACCATAATAAAGAAATCCAGTCGGCAGTTATAACACCACCTGTTGTCCCGGCCATCGTCCCCGCAGTTATCCAGCCTGCTATATCATATAGCGAAACGGATATGGAGACAGCCAAAAAAGAGGCGGCTCTCCAGGCTGTGGAACTCGAGCGCAAAAGATTGACTCTCGAATTCGCTGAGAAAGAGAAAGTCGCAAAACAGGCGGCGCTCAGTGGCATTATCAAAACGGAACTGGAATCAGGAGTTACTGCGGGCAAGATTCCTCCTGCATGGATTAAGGCCGGGATCGCTGAGTTCATGATGGGCCTCGACGCCTCATCCGACATTCAATTTGCTGCGGGTGCAGGAATGCAAACGCAGATTGAATGGTTCAGGAAGTTTCTGGCAGAGCTGCCCAAAACGATCAGCTTCGGTGAAATCGCCACCAGGGGAACCGATATATCCGGGGACCCAGGCGGAAAACTTGAGGCGCTTATTCAGCAGAAAATGACTGCCGATAAAACCCTGTCGTATTCCCGAGCGTTCGCCGCTGTCCAAAACGAGCATCAGACGTTAACGCAGGAATATTGCAACTCGTAACCGGCTTTTGAAAATGTAAATCAATTAAGGAGTAAAAAAATATGGCTACAGAAACTCAGGTTTTGGATAAATCGTATGAAGCGGCGGAGGATTTGAGCAACGATCAATACCGCATTGTGGTTTTGGCGTCGGGCAAAGTCCGGCGTCCGGATCATGCCACTACTGACTTGCCTTTTGGCGTTTTGCAGAATGTCCCGCTTGCAGGGGAAGCTGCGGTGGTTCGCCTGATGGGGATATCAAAAATTCAGTTCGGCGAGACCGTGGCGGAAAACGAGTGGATCAAGCACGAATACGTTGACGCTGCCAATGCCGGCAAAGGCATGGATGCCGATGGCGCTCTTGATGTCGCAATTGGCCGCTGTCTGGTGGGCGGGGATGAGGACGAGCTGGGGGAAATCCTGCTCTCCGGTGCTGTCCATCAGGTCAACGCAGCCAGTTAACCGCTTTCGATATATGATTTGAAATTAAAAGGAGAATATTATGCCTCAACCAGATGTTAGGTCACAGATTATAGCGGGGCCGCTGCAAAATGTCAGCATCCAGTACCGCAATCAGAGTTATATCGCGGATCAGGTCTTCCCGATTATCGACAAGGTAGCTCCAAAGGCTAAAATCGCCAGGTATTTAAAGGGCGCATGGTTCCGGGATGAAGCCGGGATCCGTGGCCCAGGCACCAGAGCAAATAGGGGCGGGTTCCCTGTGGATTATTTATCCCTGAATACCGTCGAGTATGCGTTCGCCAAAGAAGTCACAGATGAAGACCGCAGGAACGCCAAGGTTGCAGGTGCACCTCCGCTTCAACCGGATCAGGATGCCATTGAATTTGTCGCCGATAAAATCGACTTGAAAAAAGAGCGACTTGTATCATTGGAAATCTCAAATGGTACATGGAGCGGCGTGGCAGGTGAGGACGCCGGTGGTCTATGGGCGCCGAACGATAACACCAATACCTTTATTGATGATGTTCTGGCCAGGATCGAAACGATCAGATCAACGACCGGTTTCAAACCAAACATGATGGTCATTGATCATGGCACTTATAACGCACTGAAAAAGAATGATGCCCTGCTGAATCGAATCAGATACACAGAGCGCGGCATCCTGGGCAAAGACTTGCTGGCTGCAATATTTGAGCTGGATCAGATTCTTATCGGCGAGGCTATCTATTCCTCGGCCAAAGAAACCAAGGCTGGCACGGATTTTACAGCAGTGAACGTTTGGGAAAAGAACGCTGGTAAGGGTTCTGCTTTTCTTTATTACCGTGCGCCCAGTGTCGGATTAAAAACCCCGACCGCTGGCCTCCAGGCTCGTATTGCTTACGAGAACGGGGCAGCCAGGCGCCTTACCACTTGGCGTGAAAATGCCGAGCATCAGGACGTTTACGAAGCGGCGGAGGAAACTGATATCGTGGTGACCGGTTCCGATCTTGGGTTTTTCTGGTACGACACGCTGTTGACCTAAAAATAAAGGTCTGTGACTGTTTACCGTAAAAAAAAAACGGTAAACGGTCAACGGCTTTTAAGCGGGGAAAAATGAATCCATTCAATTTGGTGCAGGGTACGTCTGCAAATTTGGTTTTACCGATCAAGACACCGGTGAACGCTATCGCCGCCACCGGATCAGTTACGTTTGTTGGTGGCGTCCCTAACGTGCATGTCGATAATGTTGATGCAACAGGTGCAATCACAATCACAGGAACGCCAATTGAAGACGAGCATTTGATTGTCGGTGCAATTGAATTCCATTTTAAGGCTGCGCCTTCCGGGCCAGGAGAAATCCTGATTGACGTTGATAACACTATCCAGGCCGCCAATATTGTCGATGCAATTACATCAGATTTGGTGACAGTAACGGCGACAAATTTGCTGGGTGTTGTGGCATTAACATCAGTTGCGCCTGGCGTAGCTGGAAATGCACTGCCATTAACCACTAATGCCACGGGAGTTTCAGTTAGCGGATCAGGAACACTTGAAGGCGGCATTGATCATCTGCATGAGACTGTTGTGATAGGGTCCCAAGAATTTGTATTTGTTACAGCCCGGACGATACCTGGTGATGTTACTGTTGGGGTGGATGAAGATACAACGGCGCATAATTTAACTGCAGCAATCAATTTAGATACGCCTGCAGTTTCAGCCGGTCATGTAGCCGGTGTTGTGACAATAACGGCGGTTGTCCGTGGCGCGGCTGGAAACGCCATAACTCTATCGGAATCAGCCACCAATACGACCATAAGCGCTGGCGGAAGCTTGGCGGGGGGCGTGGATGGCACCATAGGGGCCGTTAATGAAATCTGTGCTGATAGCAATTTCCTTTATCATTGTCCAACTGCAAACGCCATTTATGGCGCAAATTGGCTGAGAACATCTTTAGGCGCATCTTATTGATATGGGAGGCTGTTAATGGCGTACTGTACCCAGGATGAAATATTATTGATGTTGCCTGAGCGGGATTTGATTCAACTGGCCGACGATACGTCAGCGGATACCGTACCAGACCCGGACGCTGATCCGGATCCTATTGAAGCCGCCATTGCAGTTGTCGTGGATGCTGCAATAGCGGCTGCGGACGCTGAAATTGATGTTTATTGCAGCGTCCGATATACCGTGCCGTTTGATCCTGTGCCAGCCATTATCAACGTTTCGTCAATTGATATCGCAATTTACAACCTATACAGCCGGCGCGATAATGTGGCGGTTCCGGAAATCCGCAAGAACCGTTATGACGCAGCGTTAAAACTTTTGGCGGCGGTCGAAAGCGGTCGAATCAATTTATCAGTATCAGAAATAACAGGCAGTGGTGCATCCAGTTCATCACTTGCATCAGATCGTATATTCACGATTGGCAAAACCGCATTTGTCGGAACTTTGGATAATTACTGATGAAAACACTTCTGTCCGCTATCAAAAAAGAGCTGCAAGATAAATTAACTGATATTCGGGATGCCGATATCTTCATTGCTCCTCACATCAACTACATTCCGGCATCAGTACGGATGCCTTGTGTGGCGATCAAAGACGGCAAGATTCAACGCAAAGAGCTTACCGGGGGCGCGGTAGAGGAAACACTGACAGTGCGCCTGTCAGTCTATACGAACCTTCGCAAAGATGAAGCTGCAATAATGGGTGATGCCTCGGCAAATCAAAAAGGCATTTTGGATTTAGTTGAAGATGTTCATTCAGAACTTCATCAAAATCTATTGGGGATATCCGTAATGATGTCAGCGATGTGTACCACCGAAGAAGAAAGCGAAATGTTCGGTGATGATACGGCGGCGGTTATGCGCAAAATCATTACCTATCAATATGATCAGCAAAATTAAAGGAGTAAAATCATGGCATTCTGTTTAAAACCCGGCCAAGAATCGTTTGAAATTGTCGATGGCCCGTTTGTCGGCAAGAAGTTTGAAAAGGGCGTTATTTACGAAACCATTCCCGAGCATGAAGCAGGGAAGTTCATTGCTGCTGCGGATGTTATTATTCCCGTCATTAAGGCGACAAATATTTTAAAATCACACAGCCTTTCAGAGCCAGAAATCAACCCCAAATAAGGAGTTAAACAATGCGTAATTTTCGAGCAACTCAAAATCTGTTGGCGGTTTCAGCGGCAGCCAAGGAAATCGCTATCAACACCGAGCAGACGTTGGATTTATCCTTGCTTGTGGATCAGGGTGATATTCTGGACCTGGAACGTCGGCGGGAGAATAACCAGAACGAAATGACCGGTCAGGAAGAGCCTGATACTGTCTATGATCTGGGCAACAAAAGCACCGGTAAACTGACGTTTAACAAGGCGCAGCCTCAACATTTCGCTTTTATCATGGGGTACGGGCTGGGGTCGGTGGCGACAGCGGCTGCCGGGTCCCTCGGCAAACAGCACACCATCACACCCATTGCCAATGATCTGGACATTGCCCGCAGCAACCCGAGTTTTACGGCGGCTATGCGATATGGCGACCAGGTTTTAAAGCGACGATTTGCGTCAATGTTTGTGGACAGTTTCACGGCGAATTTTAAAAAAGATGACTGGTGTACAATCTCAGCGGCATTAAAAGGCACGGGAAAAGTGACATCGAACATTGTCGAAGAAAGTATATCAGCTCTTCCGACCGTTACGACTTTAACTTTGGCGACAAATGGAGTTCATGGGGCAACCGCTGGCATCAGATTAGACAATATACAAAGCATCAAGGCGGAGCTTGCCACGGGCGTGTGGACGGAGGTCGCGTTTTCCGCTGTGTCAGCCGCAACACCAGCTATTATTACGATTGTTGCATGTCCAATTGTTGCGCCGGGTGCGGGTATTGTTCCTTGCATTTATAAAGTGCTGTATATCCCCACTGAAACCGGCTGGATGTCATTTCCGAGCAGGGTTGCAGAAACGCCGCTACGGGTGGCGCAGTGTAGCTTGAATATCGGCGGCGCATGGAGCGGCACAGCCTTTGCGGGCGGTCGAACTCTTACAACAGAGGTCAGCAGCATCGAATGGACATGCAACAATGGACTTGAGATTGACTTTACCCTGGGCGCGACTGGTGCGTATGCCGGGCGTTGTTTTCGGCCACAACGAACCCAGACGCTAAAGGTTAACAGAGAATTCCGCGATTACATCATGCAGCAACAGATTGCTAACAATGATACTTTTGGAGTCCATCTGCTTGCTTTGGGCTCGGAATATGAGACCGGCCATAATTACCAGGTTGAGATAATCTGGCCGAAATGCTCAATCCTGAATGCGCCGTTGTCTGTTGATGGAAAGAAGCTGGCGGAAGCCGGGGAGCTGGTTGTTCTTCAGGACGGCACCTATGGCAGCGTCATTGCCCGAGTCAAAAACCTGCAAACCGCTTATGTAGTGTAAAAATCATGTAGTGTAAAAATGTGAAGCCGGTATTTTACCGGCTTTTAAATAAGGAGAATTTATTTTATGGCAAGATCGTTCAGTGATGAAATCAACGAACTACGGCTTTTTGACAATATTTCAAACAGCACGCTCGTATTGTATTATCGAGACCCCACAACCGAAGAGCGAACCGCTTATGCTAACGAATCAGTGCAGCGAAAGCGAAACAAAATAATCACCAAGGTTCCAGAGACTCGAATCAAATTTGGGTCTATGATTATGACAGGATTCAGAGACGGTGATTTTACGATCAAAAAGAATGGTCAAGAATCGCCTATGTCTTCAGACGCTTCCAGCCCGAATTATTGTGCGGATTGGAAACCCTGGTTTAATAAAAAAGCAGCGGATTTACTGATGCTGTTGGCCGCGCATGTCTTTGACGCATCCGCCGAAACAGAGGCCGATGAGTTCGATGCAACCGGCGATGAAGACGACGCGGAAAAAAACTAACCGCAGACCTGGCGGCGCTTGAAAAGGGGCTTTGCACGTCAGGAGAGGAAGAAGTTTGCAGAGAGGAAAACGGTGCAGACCCGGAATGGGCTTGTGCGCATTGCCCCAAAAAACGAAGTGCGGATTTAAACCCCTATACGCATAAACTCATGGGGCTTTATAATCTGCAAAAATCAGGTTATCCATTCCGTGCAAACGATATCTCATATCAGGATTGGATTGACCTGGGACGGGTCCGGCAAATCTTTGATTCCCATAATATTGGGTGCCCGATGATGGGCGGAAAGGCATAATCTCATGGCGACATCCTCCACACTGCAAATATCAATTGAAGTTGACGACAATGGGTCGGTAAGACTTCGGCAATTTGGGGAAAGCGCCGCCAATGCAGGACGAACCGCCACCAGTTCGCTTGAATCCATGAATTCCAGTATGATGAAAATCATTGGAACGATTGGCAGTATGATGGCCGCTTTTAAACTGGCGGACATCACTAAAGATGTTGCGATGGCGGCGGCTCGGTATGAAACGCTGGGCGTGGTTATGGAAGTTGTCGGCAGAAATGCTGGATATACGTCAACTGAAATGAATAATTTTGCCAGTGCTCTCCAAAAAACCGGTATTTCAATGACTGAGAGCCGGTCAAATCTCACAAAAATGGCACAGGCTCACCTTGATCTTGCCAAATCAACAGAACTTGCCAGGATCGCCCAGGACGCGGCGGTTATCGGCAATATGAATTCCTCAGACGCATTTGCGCACATGATTTATGGTATCCAGTCAGGCCAAGTGGAGGTGCTGCGCACTATCGGGATCAACGTTAATTTTGAAAATTCATACAAAACCCTTGCAGATCAATTGGGTAAAACCACAAAAGAATTGACTGAGACCGAAAAAGCAGGGGCGCGAATGGGTGCAGTACTTGCAGCCGGGCCAGCCATAGCAGGCGCGTATGAAGCGGCAATGAATACGGCAGGAAAACAGATTAATTCTCTCAAGCGGTTCTTGGATGACTTTGAAGTTAAAATGGGTGAAGCTTTTGGACCTGCCACAAAAACTTTGGTCGAAGCCGCCACCACAGCATTGAAAGAAATGCAGGAACAGATAGTCCGCCCAGAAGTGCAGAAAGCGTTACAGGATTTATCAACATCATTGGCGCAGACCCTCGTATCATTAGGACAAGATATCCCAGGCAAAATATTGGGCATTGCAGGTGCGCTGCAAACTGTCTCAGATATTTACAGGAGTCTTCCTGCTGATATTGTTGGTGCTGCTGGAGCTGGTATTATCGGCGCCATGTTGTTTGGCGCGGGCGCAGGGGTAGTGATTGCAGCCATAGCACTTACATCCGCCAAAATCTCGGAATTCAAAAAGGCGAATCCAGAGATGTTTGGTAATGCAGCAGAACAGTCGCCACAGCCGTTGAAATTTAACATATCAAAAACTGTGGATGCAGATGCTTCGGTATTGCAAGATAGGGAATTAAAAAAGAGGCAAGCGGCTTACGAAGCATATAACAACGCCATTGCAAAATCGGACGCCCAAGCACTGCTTTCCGCATCAAATGATCCGAGTGTTTTAAAAGCGAGACACTTGGAAGAACTGACAAATGCTCTCAAAAATAATGCAATATATCAGGCTTATGTAAACTCAGGCGACAAAGCCGCAGCGGATCAATGGGTTAAGGATTCATTAGCACTTGATAAAAAAACCAATTCCACAACAAAAGCTACAGCAGAAGCCAATAAATACAAAACAGTAATGGACGAACTGGATGCCAAAATCCAGGCAGTTGAAGCTTCCGGCAAAGAAGAAACAGCCATTGCCAAACTGGACAAAGAGTTTGCGAAAATGGCTCAAACGCTCGGGGCGACAAATCCAAAGCTGCTTTATTATTATGAAATCGCAAGTCAGAAAATTGAAACTGAACAACTGGAGCGATATAACAAAGCTTTAGCAGACCTGGCAACCAGATATGCGGAAGCCACAATGTCCAAAGATGATTTTGCACAGTATAAAATTGATGAGCAATATCGCAAAGATGTTGAGGCTGCAATTAAGGCGAAGTTTGCAACCGAAGAATATATGGATGCACTCAATCTGCTTGCTGCGGCGCAGAAAAAACAACTTGATATGGCCAAGTCCGCCGAGGATGCCAAAAAATCAGAACAGACGGCACTTGAGCGCTCTCAGGCGCTCGCGTCAATGTATCAGAGCATGGGTGATTCGTCGTCAAAATATTATGCTGGGGAGATTATCCTTCTTGATATTCAAGCTGCCAGATACAAGAAATTAATGGAAGATGAAAAGCTGTCGAAAGAAGATTCGATAAAATTTCAAGCAGCTTACGATGAATGGTATGCGAATCAAAAACAAAAAACAGATGATAAAATGCTTCTGGCTAATGGCACATTCTTCGACGGTCTCGGCGTAGCCTACCGAAAATCACAAGACGACCTTTTGACGTGGGGCAAAGCCGGGCAGAAAGTATTTCAGGATTTACAGAAAGCCGGAACAACAGCCATATCAGATGGCCTGTTCGGCGCTCTTACCGGCGAAATGAAAAGCTTTGATGAACTATGGAAGAGTTTTTGCGACACCCTCCTGAAAACCTTTACAGATATGATAGCTCAGATGGTGATTCAGGATTTGTTCAAGATGGTTTTCTCATATGGGACTATCAATATCATCGGTTCAGGCACGGCGGCTGCTACTGGTTCAAACGACGGCGGGCTGTTGGGCGGACTCAGTACATTGGCATCATTGGCCGGTATTGCAAAATTTCTTTATAATTTACCAGCAACAGTAATGGCATTACCAGCACAGATCGCAGCTATCCCCGGAACATTGACGAACATGGCGAATGTATTTACCTCTATGTTTAGTGGCACAGCGGGGCCAGGCGTTGACATGGCGGATATAGCTGCTGAGATCACTAAACAATTAGCTGGTGAAGCTGTTAAAGTCGGTGCAGAAGCAGGGGCGCATGCTGGTGTGCAGGCTGGAGTAGAGATTGGCGCTGAAATGGGTGTTGGCGGCGGCGCACAAGTTGGCTCGCTCTCGATGGGCTGGATTGGTGCAATCATTTCCATCGGCGCGGCCATTGGCGATTTCATGCTCAAGCAGACAAACGGGCCAACAATGGAGCAAATGGATGCTCTGTTGCGGGCGGAAGAGGCCGGGCAGGTAACTCTAACGAAAGAAAACCGTGATATTTACAAAGGCATCCTGTTATCACAAAACTTCACAATGTCTCTTGACGGTGTGAATACTACTTTTGCAGGAACAACAGAATCATTGGATGCGTGGATAGCCTCGAATCAAGAGCTGCTTACGATGACAATGGCTGAGTATGATCAATTAATGGGGATGCAGCAAGCAGTATGGAATGAAATACTTACCGGCGATGGCACTGATGCAACAGTTTATTCCCCAATGGGTGTCGGATATCATACTGAATCATCAGGGACGATTACAATCGCTCTCGAAATGGCCGATGAATCGCTATCCCTCGAAAAACGAATGTACAATTTAGGTTTTGTCGGAACACAGAACGGTTGGGAATCTTCCGCAGTTGTTGCCATGATTGCAGAGTTTAAGGATCAGGGCGTGCCTTGGAAGTCAATCAACGATGCAATGATTGCATACGGTGTAACAGATAGCGCAGTTTACAAGCGAATCTATGGCGAGTACACCGGCACAAATATGGGGAATCTGTCTTGGGAAGAATTACAGGCAGCGCTCTATGCAACCGGTATTGATTCAATAACCATGAAGCGGATTGAGGGTTTTTATTATAGCGATATCCCTTGGGAAGATTTGATGTATCTCCTCAGTGGCAGCGGGCTTGATGTTGATACATTGCTAAAAATACAGGCCGCAGTTGATCCTTCGCAACGGTGGAAGGAATTGGTAATCCCCGTTGACACCAGTGGTATTCCTGATTTTATTCCAATTGGTGGCTCGAATCAGGAAGGCAGAGCCTCAGGCGGGCCAGTCTCAGCGAACACGCCTTATATCGTCGGAGAAATCGGGCCTGAATTGTTCGTGCCACAAGAATCAGGGCATATTCTATCAAACGCCAATATGAAAAAGTTGATGCGATTAGGTGTAGTTGGATATGCGGACGGCACATCAGATATTCCTCATACAACCAGCGGAGGATACGATATATCGCCGGAAGGTGGCGCAAAATGGGAATCAGATTACAAGAAGTTTTTTGACGAACTCATGGGCTTGACAACGGATTTGGGCGATGCGATATCAAAACTAAACGACGATTATGAAGAGCAAATCAAAACTGCAACTGAACTCGGAGCTACATCTGAAAGATTAGCGAAGCTGGAAATAGATCATGCCGCAGCGAAAGAAAAAGCAATCAAAGACTGGATCAAAACCGAAATTGATTATTACAACCAGATGATGGGGCTTAATTCTGATTTAGGTGACAGTTTATCTGAAATCGCAAAACATTACGAAGAATCACGGAAATCAGCTTATGCAGCATCAGGCGCAAATTTAACATTAGATGGAATTGATGCAGCTAAAAAAACAGCGGCGGAACAATCTGCTGCAATAATAGCAAAAAGAGATGCTGATATTGCGAAAAATACATCTGATTTAGCTCAAATAGAACCTTTATATTCTCGGACAGAAGATATAGAAATTTTGCGGAAGCAATACGAAAAGATGAACTCTGATATTGCTGCCGCTGCTGCAAATGAACTTGCGGGCATTGAATCGGGGCTTCAAGCCAAAATTAAATTAGCTGAAGATGCCGCCAATACGATTGCAGCGATAGACGCGGCGGAGGCTGCGGTTAAGTTGAAAGCGATTACAGACTGGTTTAATAGCGAAGTCGATTATTACAACCAGATGATGGGGCTTAATTCTGATTTAGGTGATAGCCTCGCAGTCATTGACGCACACTACGCGGCTGCTATTGCATCAGCGAAGGCAGCAGACGCATCTGAAGAACAACTTGCAGCAATTACGCAAGTCGCTATGGAGGTCAAGGCAAAGGCTGAAAAAGATTATTGGGCGGATGCAATCGCTTATTACAATGATATGATGGGATTAACAAGCGGACTACAATCAAGCATTGATGCAGTAAACGCTAAATTTAAAGAGTATGCGCTGGCTGCACAAGGGAATGCAGATAAACTCGCTGAAATAGAAAAAGCCAGAAATGAGGTTATAACAAAACTATTTGAAGAATGGGTTTTGAGAATCACAAAACCTTTTAAAGAATTAGCTGCATCCTTACTTGACTGGTATGGATTATTGCAAATATGGCCAGGTGGAAAAGGTAAGCCTACTGATGCATCTGGCGCAGAAAGTATTGAAACCCCATTAGTACAGGCATATCGAAATTTAATATCTGATTTAGCTGATATTAAAGGCGTACGGCAATCTGATGCTACAGATCCACTTAAATGGATTATGGAAAAAGTACCAATAGGATCAGGAGATAACGTAACTGATTATTTCATAGCGATAAATAAATATTTTACGTCTATTACGGACGGGTTAAAATCGACTGTTGAATCACTTATTGCTACAAGGTCTATTATAAATCAGAGTATAGATGGCATCCGGATGAGTATGAAAAATACAACCGAACAATCTGCCTTCTATTTAGGAAAATTTTTTGAGCCAATGGGTGGGTACATTGCGGGTAAAAAAATGGACGCCTACGCATTAACTGAAACAGACGCAACGAAAAGAGCGGCTATTTTAAGCGGAATGCACGATGATCTAATGAAGTGGTACGATATCGAGTTGAACGCTTTGCAAACGAAACATGAAACTGAACTGGCTAACATAGAGGCTGTCCGTGACAAATTACAATCATTAACATATAGCTCGTTCAATCTCGCGCTTCCAACAACAAAGCAAGCCACTTCCTCACAAGATTATGATAAATTATTAGCAGCAGCCAAATCTCCGGACGCTTCATCTGCATCAGTTTCATCGTTTCTCTCATTTGTGGATACATATCTGCAATCCAGCCAGGATAAATACAAATCGTCTGGCAGTTATCAGGCTATTTATGCAAATGTCATGACGGATATTGGCAGTCTGGACACACAATCTACGAAATCAATAGAAGATTTGACTAAAGATCAGACAACAGAAATAACAACCCTGAAGAACATGACATTATCTGCTCTTGGTCAATTGGAAACAATAACAGTCAAAACCGCTGGTGATACGGTTATGCAGCTTCTGGCGATTTATAACGTTTTAGTCGCAATCAAACAGGCAGGAGATAATGCAATCAATGCCCCAAATAAATCTGTCGAAACGGGAGGATTAACGAAAGACGAATATTATAATTTCTTGGTAGCGATGGGGCATAAAAGGCCAACTGAAGATTCAACTGGGTTTTTGTCAGACGGTATTTTTACAATCTCTGAAATATTGGTGGCAGGAATTTATAGTATTTTGACAGGGTTGAACACGTTAGCAGGATATTGGGCTGGAACGCCTTCAATCAACATCATTATAAAATCAGATGATGATGCGCTCTCGAAATTTTTTGAATGGATTGGGAAGTCTGAAGATGGTAAATATACTGGGTTAGTATGGGCTGCACTCAGGTGGAGTACTATTGACCCTTATGCTCTGAGTATTTAT
>SERZ01000172.1_pt1 | contig 43370 bp, 37 predicted proteins | sample 3171461 | NCBI WGS metagenome assembly SERZ01 (sample SAMN06051861, study PRJNA518727) | freshwater metagenome | biome: subpolar coniferous forest; feature: holomictic lake; material: water; isolation source: holomictic Lake 227, 6 m depth | place: Canada: near Kenora, Ontario | collected... | reverse complement strand
GATCAACCATCCCCGTGCAACCGGAAGGAACTCAAGGGTGCCGAGGGATTCCATCGGAAACCAAGGGGCGCTAGCCAGGAAAGTTGCCAGCGGCGTGTAGTAGGTTTGAACGTCGTGATGACGCTGGTCACGATCCCGCCTGAGCAAGGAGAACGTCAAGTATTTCTTGCCGTTTGATTGCAAGTGCCGGATGGCTAGAGCTGCAAAGCGGCGCCTCGCGTCATCCGACAGGCCGCCGACGATCGCTTGGCCGGGTAGCTTCCATGCTTCTCCCCCGCGCCAATAATTAGTTTGCGGGTGGTGAGAATCGACGAAGCCCGCATTTGAAAACCAAGTCCTGTTAAGGTCAGGATACTTTCCAGCCCTGAAGTAATAGGCCCATGTTGAACCGGCCAATGGCCCCTCGGGGACCTTTGCCGGAACTGGAATGAGTCCGTCCGAAACGCCGGCTGCGATGAGGAATCGAATCCACTCTTGTTTCAACTCCTTCGCATCGACAGGCCACGCCGAGATGTCGACAAGCAGGACCTTTGCGGCAGCTTCGCTCTCTGGACAAGTGGCACCCGCTTCGGCGAGGTAGATGTTGAGATCGGCGCCCGCTTCAGTCCATGTCTGGGAAAAGGATGCGGCAACTGCGGGAATCCACCCCCGTTGCGTCAGAACGTGAACATCGGCGGCTCGCAGCACGCGCGCGGCCCCTGCCGCATCGTACCTCCAGACTTCAAAAGCCCACAACAAAGCAGCTTCACGTCGACCGTCGGCTTGCCTATCAGTGAAGAGCGTGGGCAACCTCTCCAGTATTTCGGTCGCGTCGTAGGGCCGCCAAAGCTCCGCGCGCTCGAACGGAGCGGCGGTGTCGCGAATGGTGATTTCGTCGGCAAGGATGGTGAGCTTGCGCGCCAGCGCTGCTGGCGGTAGCGGCGGTCCGTCCCCCTTGCGCCGTCTGCCACTCTCATGTCGAGCATACACATCCTTGCCCGCCGCGACTAGGTTCGAATTCCGGTCCAAGAGAATCTTGCGTCCCACCAGAACGCTGAGGCCATTAGATCCAAACGCCAGAAGAAGGTCCGCATACAGCTTGCCCCAGCGATCATCTTTCGGGGAAGCAGGGAGTGAAGCGGCAATGGTCTCGGCCCAACTCGCCATTGTCTGCGGCGTTGGGTTACAGGAGGTTTGAAATTTGCGCGCCAATGCATCGACGGCTCCGATGCGATCAACCGACAGTTTGTTGCTGATGATCTGCTCTGCACCGGCCTTGGTTGCCCGAGCCGCCGTAAAAACCTTGAAGCTGCCGGATGGCCAGGAAACGACCTCTCCAAGGCGCTTCCAAGCACCAGCAGTGGTTGGCCACACTTCTGCAGAGAGGATTGAAACTCCCCGAGCCTGAAATCCTGTTGCCAGTCGTGCTGATTCAGCAGGAGCCCAAGCCGCGAAATCGACAACGCAACGCGGGGAAAGGTCGGGCTTTGCCTTCAGCGCCAAGGCGGTTTCTGCACACACTTCGGCAGCGACATTGAGCAGGTAGCTGTTGAGGGGGAGGTCGACCCGAGCCCTCTCTCGATTGATAGAGGTGTAGAACGGCGCATCCAGATGACCCCGAAAAGGCGACACGGAGTCTGCACTCATGGGAAGAAAATTGAATAGCCGCCCCTTGGTCAAGCCATCTCCATCCAGCGGAAGTGCACAGCTGACGGTCGCATCGCCTTGCCAGTTCAACCACCTCTCAAGGTTGCTTTCGAGGCTGATACTGCGTTTGACGGCATCGAGAACCTGTGTAATGCCTAGCGTGCGCCGAGCCATCAGCCAACGTGTGCGATCGGGGCCCAGCGTGACGACTTGAAGCTGAGAATCTACCTGGACGTTTTGTTCAAGTGCAAGCGGCTCCGCCTTGCGGGTCAGCACAAGGCGGGGTTTCATCTCAGGAAGGCCGATGACCCGGACCTCCAAACTCGCGATACGGTCCAAAAACAACAAGACTGGCGCTTCAGGGTTGATCAACTCCTGCAGCTGCCGGGCGGCGAGATTAACCGTATCTATGGAATTCAAAGGCAGCAAAACGACTGTGGCATAACCTTCGCGCGCAAAAGCTTTGACATGCTCGGGTTGGCTCTCGGCGGGCACAGCTGCTAGATAGCGAGGCATCGAAGCCGCCACGGCAGCGGCGCTCTCTCCCCTGCCCAAAAGGGTCATGCGGGCTTCAACCTCGTCCTGGGTGGCAAGACGGAGGCAGTAGCCGTCGAATCTGGCGCTCGGCCTTGCGGTGCCCTGGCAAGAGAAAATCTGCGGGTCGTTCGTGAGTGCTTCAACACTTCGAAAGCCTACGCCCTTGTTTCCAATGCCTTCGCCGACTTCCTTCGTGCTGCTCGCGATGTTCCGAATGGCATCCAAGTTCTGGCGGGTGAATCCGGAGCCACCGTTGGCGATCAGCAGTTCGCCCTCTTCGGGGGATTTGACAATGAGGTGGATCGAGACCTTGCCTTGCCCGTCGGGCTGGGCGTCGTGGGCGTTCTGCAGCAGCTCGTAGATGACTCGGTTGCCGTACTCGCCCCCGATCATCTTGCTGAGACGCTTCACGCTTCTATAGATTGGCTGGCTGCGGCTATCGGCCATTGCTGCCGTGTCCAGCTCGTCGTCGAAGATCTGCAGCAACTCATCGGCCGGCGAGAGGCTTGCAGCTGACTCCGTGGTTTCAGTGAGAAAATCGACTTGAGTCTGTTGAATTGAACTGTCCATTGCTGTAAGGCTAACTACGTGGACCTTCTGCATATTCACCCGTGCGTGGGGGCAAAAAACCATGGTACGCACCCCACTTAAGGCGTGCATTTTTCGCGCTAGTGCGGTTCAGGTCATGTGCATCAGCCATGGCCACCACTTCTTCTGAGGTGGGAAGCCGATTGTTGGTTTCGCAATAAATGTCATACAGCAACCATAGGGCAAAACCGACTGTGCCGGGTTTTTGCCTGCCTGCGCCATTGGCGAATGCGTTGCTGTACGATGCTTTCGCTCGCTCGTAATCCCAGCCGATTTCTAGCGCCGCCATTCTTTGAGCGGGTGTTTCCATGGTTGCCTCCACAAATGACTAAAGTTTAGAAGGGTGACAAAAGCGCTCGACCACGGTGCCCATCTCAATGTCCCGAGCAAGGTACGCTCTGGACATTGGGATGGGCGCTGCTCCATAAGTTGGCCATGAAATCCTACTGAAAATGGCTTGCAGCCATACTTTCTGCAGTTCCCACAGACTTTCATACGGTATTAAAAATCCCGACAAACACCGGAAATGGCCTATTGCTGATTCTAGGGGGTCACCAACGCACATTTCGAAACTGACGCGGCTATTTGAATGACTGCAGCTGCGTTGCCGACGACTAACTGAGAAAGTTTTTTGGGCCGTCGACCGCAATGGAGAAGTCGGTTCGGCGAATGACCGCCTTCGAGAACACTTGGCGACGGACAGCAGATGGTCGACAAGAGCCAGCCAGCCGGTTCCCCAATCTGTTTGTCCGAAACTTGACGTTGGACGCTCCGTCAAATTGGGGGGGCCGTACCGCGGCCGGTCGCGGGCACGAGCTATGTTCGGCGTTATCAGATTGCAATCTGAAGATCGGCTAACAGCCTACCGCCTTGTGTCGTCAAGTTGCAACACACCATTGCCCCAACTGAAAATTGAAATTACTCTGCCTTCGGCTTTCAGATTCCCGTAACCATAGATTTGAGCAGCGTCCTGACTTGAGTGACATCCTACATTTAGAGTCCTCATTGCCAAAAAAATTTCTTGCCACAAATGCAACAAGTGTCGTGTTGCTTGGATGTTAGAGGATCACGGCACTTTATTACGTTTACCCCTTGGTTTACCCCTTGATCCCACAAAGAAGAAAGGACTTAGAGCATTTCTGCGCTAAGTCCTTGATTCATATGGTCGGTGTGAAAGGATTCGAACCTTCGACCCCTTGCACCCCATGCAAGTGCGCTACCAGGCTGCGCCACACACCGAACTAAAGATGATTATAACCGGTGGATGACACAATTTTCAGCCATTTCCTGACAAGATGTCTCGTATTTCAATTAGCTCCAGTCGCATCAAAAACAAACTAGAGTCGGCAGATTGAATGGACTCTTCGAACTGCGTATCTTTATAGCCATTTAATTCGCTATCAGTTATCTCAATAACTTCTAAGCCATCCAAAAGTGAACCGTCTAAATAGTTCTTATCGCGGTCGTTAAGCAGGATTTCCTGCATTCTGTTTCGAGCGCCACTGATTGTGAATCCTTGATCGTAGAGAAGTTCACGAATTCTTCGAATCATTAACACTTCGTGGTGCTGGTAGTAACGCCTGTTGCCACGCCGTTTCATAGGGCGTAGTTGCGAGAACTCTTGCTCCCAATACCGTAGCACATGAGGTTTGACACCGCACAAGTCTGCAACTTCACCAATTGTAAAGTAGCGCTTGGCAGGTATTGCCGGGAGTTGTTTCTCCATTTAAATCAATGCTTTAGGAGGTAAAGCTTTGAGACTACTCTAAGCCACTACGTTGTGTAAAGCTGCAATTGAAATTCAGTGAAAAATTAACGGACTTGTGCTTTAGCGATTCGAGCATCATCTTGGATTTGCTCCTTAAGTTTGTGGCTTGCATGAAATGTCACGACTCGTCGTGCGTGAATTGGAATAGCTTCACCAGTTCGAGGATTTCGGCCAGGGCGCGGCGCTTTTGTACGAATTTGAAAGTTTCCAAAACCAGAGATTTTTACATCATCACCTTCGACCAAACTATCTGAGACCAAATCAAAAAATGAGTCAATCATGTCTTTTGATTCACGCTTATTCAAACCAATTTGGTCAAAGAGTATTTCGGCAAGTTGAGCTTTAGTCAGCGCTGGAGTTTCCAGACTTTCGACAACGATGTCCATTGAATCCTCTCTTGTTATTTTTGAACGACCAAGTCTCAGGAACGCTGTCTAGCGCCAAGTTTGCCCACAAGGGAATCCAACACTGCTTTCACCGCCCCCTCGATTTGTGTTTCATTCAGCGAAGCGTCATCGTTGCTGAGAGTCAAACGGACAGCCAAACTTTTTTCCAGAACAGATGTAGCCCCCACATCAATATCTTTAGTTTGTTTCGGACGATACACATCAAACAAAGTCGCATCTTTTATCAGTTCTGTCGTCTGCGCAGACCAAACGGCAGACATTAAATCTGAATATGTAACTTTTTCATCCACCAACACGGCGATGTCACGCTCTACAGACTGGTGCTTTGAAACGGACTTGTACAAAGGTACGTCGCGTTGTAATACTGCGTTTAGCTCAAGTTCAAACATGATGGGCGCCTGCGCCAGATCGTAGGCTTGCCGCCACTTGGGATGCAGTTCACCGACATAACCAATCGCTGCACCATGCAACAACACCCGAGCACATCGTCCAGGATGCATGGCAGGATGCTCAGAAGGTTCAAAAGTAGGCTTTCCTGGCGCAAGTAACGCTTCAATATCACCTTTGACATCATATAAATCCACGCTCTTTTCCTTGAGGCCCCATTGAGGAACGTCTGAGCTGCCAACAGCCATTCCTGAAATGCGCATAGGCTGGTGAAAACCCTCTACGGTCGTATCTGTGTTCTTGGTGTTCGCGTCCCGTAAAAAAACACGCCCAATTTCAAAAACACGCACTCGAAGTGTTTTTCTATCAAGATTAAACTTCAAAACTTGAAGCAATGAACCTAATAAAGAAGAGCGCATCACGCTCATTTGGCTTGCAAGCGGGTTGAGCAACTTAATGGGGGATGGATTACCTGCTAATTCATGCTCCCATCGTTCATCCACAAAACTAAAGTTAATTGTTTCTTGATACCCAAGCGCTGCAATAGCGCGGCGCACTGCAAACGGGCTGCGCTGAGACTCAGGACGAGTCTTTGCGGTGATAGGTGCTAACGGAGGCGAATGAGGCAAGTTGTTATAACCCACCATGCGGGCTACTTCCTCAATCAAATCTTCCTCGATTTGAAGATCAAATCGGTAGGAAGGTGGTGAAACTTTAATGAGCCCCTCACTTTCTGCAATGGGTAAACCCAATCGAGAAAGTGCATTCGCACACTGTTCCTGCGAAAGCTGCATCCCTATGACCTTGGTTGCACGGGACACGCGTAATTCAACATCAGCAGAAACAGGCATATTCACTTGTTGATCGTCCAAAGGACCACATGCTGTCTCAGCAGTGCCACAAATATCAATAATCAACTGCGTAATACGCTCGATATGTTCTACGGTGTTTGCAGGGTCAACGCCGCGCTCAAATCGGTGTCCAGCATCGGTTGAGAAGTTATAACGACGTGACCGACCCGCTATAGATTTTGGCCACCAAAACGCGGCTTCCAAGTAAATATGTTTTGTATCGTCAGACACAGCGGTTGCATCGCCACCCATGATGCCTGCGAGAGACTCGACCTGTTGTTCGTCAGCAATGACACCCACTTTTTCATCAACAGTCACGGTGGTACCGTTGAGAAGCTTCAATTGTTCCCCGGCCATGCCCCAACGAACATTTAGTCCACCATGAATTTTTTCCAAGTCGAAAATGTGCGAAGGCCGCCCCAACTCAAACATGACGTAGTTCGATATATCCACCAGTGCCGTCACACTGCGCTGTCCGCAACCCAGCAAGCGGTCCACCATCCATTGAGGCGTTTTAGCCTGCGTATTGACATTACGAATGATGCGACCAGTGAAGCGACCACACAAATCAGGCGCGCTTACTTTTACCGGCAACATGCCGTCATCCGTCACACGGACACTCGAGAAAACTGGACTATTCAGGGGCACGCCAGTCAAGGCGGAGACTTCGCGCGCAACACCGTAAACACTCAGGCAATGCGCCAAGTTAGGTGTTAATTTGAGAGTAAATAAAGTATCGTCAAGATTCAAATGCTGGCGAATATCTTGACCCAGAATGGCGCTAGATGCGAGTTCAAGAAGTCCTCCCTGCTGGTCAGATAGCTTGAGCTCACGAGCCGAGCACAACATGCCCTGGCTCTCAACTCCCCGAAGCTTGCCGACCTTGATGACGAACGGTTTGCCGTCTTCACCGGGGGGCAACTCTGCACCTACCAGCGCCACGGGAACTTTAATGCCGACACGTGCATTTGGTGCACCGCAAACGATATCAAGTAAATCAGACTGACCAACATCCACCTTGCAGACACGCAGTCGATCTGCATTGGGATGTTGCACGGCTTCCCTGATCTCGCCCACAACAATCAATGTGAACGGCGGGGCGATGGGTTTGAGCTCTTCTACTTCAAGACCAGCCATGGTCAATGTCTCAGCCAATTGCTCTGTAGACAGTGGTGGATTACAAAATTCGCGCAGCCAGGATTCAGGAAATTGCATAGTCTTTAAACAGGTGGGGACAGCGTGGGCACCATGGGTACTTAGAACTGAACGGCAAATATTAGGATTGGAATTGCGAGAGAAAGCGAATGTCGCCGTCAAAAAACAAACGTAGATCGTTCACGCCGTAGCGCAGCATGGTGAGCCGATCCGGCCCCATCCCAAACGCAAATCCGATGAACTTCTCGGGGTCGAGCCCCATATTGCGAACCACATTAGGGTGCACTTGGCCTGATCCCGCCACTTCAAGCCAACGGCCTGCGAGGGGTCCTGTCTGAAACTGAATGTCAATTTCAGCACTGGGCTCGGTAAACGGGAAAAAGCTGGGGCGAAAACGCAGCACCAAGTCTTCAGACTCAAAGAATGTGCGACAAAAATCGGTAAAGACAAACTTGAGGTCTTTAAAACTGACGTTCTCACCCACCCACAAGCCTTCACACTGGTGAAACATGGGCGAATGGGTTGCATCGCTGTCAACGCGGTAGGTGCGCCCGGGTGCAATAACTCGAATCTCAGGCATTGAGCCAGAAAACAGGCCATTCACCGTATGCGAGCTGTCAGCGGCGGCACTGCACTGCTTGACGTGCTGCACCGCATAGCGAATCTGCATCGGGCTGGTGTGGGTGCGTAAAAGATTAGGCGCTGTGGCGGAGCCGCCTTCCACATAAAAAGTATCGTGCATGGAGCGCGCAGGGTGATCCTCTGGCGTATTCAATGCAGTGAAGTTGAACCAATCGGTTTCGATCTCAGGCCCCTGCGCCACTTCAAAACCCATCGAGCCAAAGATGGCCTCAATGCGCTCTAGCGTGATGGACACCGGGTGCAAACCGCCCTGCCCGCGTTGTCGACCTGGCAAGCTCACATCGAGGGCTTCGGCCTGGAGCTGAATCTGTAATTCTGCGTCAACAAGCGCCTGACGACGATTATTCAACGCGGCTTCAATGGTTTGTTTTGCCAGGTTGATGGCCGCACCACGAGACTTTTTCTCGTCAACGGTCAAGGCAGCCATGCCTTTCATCAATTCGGTGATGCGACCAGATTTGCCGAGGTATAACGCTTTGGCATTTTCCAGGTCAGCAGGCGTAGTAGCCTGCAAGAAGGAGGCTTTGGCACTATCGACGACGACGTTCAACTCGTTCATATATTCTCTTGTAGTTCCGACATCACTTGAGCACAAGTTAGTCATCTCTGAAACTTCGATTTCAATGAAAAAGGGCTAGTGCCTTTTAAAGCGCTAGCCCTTGTTTCTTTTGCTAAGTTTGCTACCGTAAAGATAGCAAACCGCCGTGAACTCAAGCTGCCAGCTTGGCCTTGACTTGTTCCACGATACCGGCAAAAGCAGCCATGTCATGAATAGCAATATCAGAAAGAACCTTGCGGTCGATCTCAATATTAGCTTTCTTCAGACCGTTAGCGAATTGGCTGTATGTCATGCCACACTGACGAGCAGCGGCATTGATACGGGCAATCCACAACTGACGGAAGACACGTTTTTTGGTACGGCGGTCACGGTAGGCATATTGCCCAGCCTTCATTACCGCTTCTTTGGCGACGCGGTAAACATTACCGCGGCGACCGCGAAAACCTTTTGCAAGGGCTAAAACTTTTTTATGGCGGGCGCGAGCCGTTACACCACGTTTGACGCGAGGCATGTGATTACTCCTTGTACGTCGTTAATTAAATACCACGGCCTGGCAACATTTGTGCCATGCGACCCATATCGGTCTCATGTACAGATGTTGATCCACGCAATTGGCGTTTATTTTTAGTGGTCTTCTTGGTCAAGATGTGACGTTTGAAGGCTTGACCGCGTTTAACGGTTCCACCTGGACGGACGCGGAAGCGTTTTTTCGCCGCGCTCTTAGTCTTCATTTTGGGCATATTCATGCTCCTTCTTCATTGTGCTCGTGAGGCGTCTGCAAACTATTTGCAGCCTTGTTGGCCCCGAGCCACTTTTAAGTAACGCTTAAGTTACTTGCGCAATGAGTTTGACCTCATCACCTTCCTTAGTTCGTTAGCGATTAAACCAACGAACCTCAAAACCTTTAAGAGCTTGAAGCTTGTGACGCTTCGGGCGCTTGCTTAACTGCAATTTTCTTCTTGCCGGGCGCGATCATCATGATCATTTGGCGCCCTTCAAGCTTGGGAAACTGCTCAATCAAAATCAGGTCGCCCAACTCAGTCCGGATGCGATTCAGCAAAGCCATACCGATTTCCTGGTGAGTAATCTCGCGACCTCTGAACCGAAGCGTGATCTTGCACTTATCACCATCAGCCAAAAATCGCTTGATATTACGCAGCTTGATGTTGTAGTCGCCGTCGTCGGTACCAGGACGGAACTTGATCTCTTTGATCTCAATAACCGTTTGCTTGGCTTTCGCTTCCGCCGCCTTCTTTTGCTCTTGGTACTTGAACTTGCCATAGTCCATCAAACGACAGACTGGAGGTACTGCCGTAGCAGAAATTTCAACCAAATCAACATCCAAGTCACCAGCCATGCGAAGCGCCTCCATCAGGCTCACGACGCCAAGAGGCTCATTCTCAATCCCTGAGAGGCGGACATCTGGAGCCATGATCTCGCGATTCAGGCGGTGTTTTCGTTCTTCACGGTGACGGCGGTCACGAAATTCAGTAGCGATGGCTTAATCCTTCACAAGTTCAGCTACGACAACCGTAGCTACAACCGTTTTGCACACACACAAAATGTAATCTTGCTATAAATCAGCTTAGATAACAGACTTGTTAGTGATGTCATCTGCGATTTTTTGCACGAATGCTTCGAGGGACATCACACCGAGATCTTGACCACCTCGGGCGCGCACTGCAACGGTACCAGCTGCTTTTTCCTTATCGCCTACGACAAGAATATAGGGCAGCTTCTGCATTGAATGCTCGCGTATTTTATACGTTATTTTCTCGTTCCTAAGATCAGTCACGACCCTAAGCTCTTGATTCGGCAGTGATTTTTTCAGTTTTTCAACAATTTCACGACAGTAATCAGATTGGGCGTCGGTGATATTGAGAACAGCTACCTGTACCGGCGCCAGCCAAACGGGCAAAGCGCCTGCACTTTCTTCAATCAAAATCCCGATAAATCGCTCCAGACTGCCCACAATGGCGCGGTGCAACATGACCGGGCGATGACGAGCGCCGTCTTCTCCCACATATTCAGCATCGAGCCGCTCAGGCATCGAAAAATCGACTTGAATAGTGCCGCATTGCCAGTGACGCCCAATCGCATCCTTTAGTGTGTATTCGATCTTGGGACCGTAAAACGCACCTTCTCCGGGTGAAATTTCGAACTCACAACCGGAGGCACGCAGGCTTTCAACCAAGGCTGCCTCGGCTTTGTCCCACACTTCATCTGAACCAATGCGCTGTTCAGGACGCGTGGCGATCTTGTAAATGATATTTTTGAAGCCAAAGTCGGTATAAACTTTTTGTAGCAGGGCCGTGTAATCCACGCACTCCTGAAGAATCTGGTCTTCGGTACAAAAAATGTGGCCGTCGTCTTGCGTGAAACCCCGTACGCGCATGATGCCGTGCAAGCCACCCGACGGCTCATTGCGGTGACATTGACCAAACTCACCGTAGCGCAAAGGCAGATCACGGTAGCTCTTGATGCCTTGCTTGAAGATCAGAATATGGCCTGGGCAATTCATCGGCTTTAAAGCGTATTCACGTTTTTCCGACTCGGTCGTGAACATGTTTTCGCGGTACTTATCCCAGTGACCTGTTTTCTCCCACAACGACTTATCAATGATCTGGGGACCTTTGACTTCCTGGTAACCGTTGTCTTTGTAGACCTGGCGCATGTATTGCTCAACGCCCTGCCACAGCGTCCAACCTTTAGGATGCCAAAACACCAGGCCGGGCGCATGGTCGTCGATGTGAAACAAATCGAGTTCGCGCCCGAGTTTGCGGTGGTCGCGCTTCTCAGCCTCTTCGAGCATCGTCAAATGCTGTTGCAACTCATCTTTGGTGGCCCAAGCGGTGCCATAAATGCGCTGCAGCATTTCATTGCGATGGTCGCCACGCCAATAAGCGCCAGCGAGTTTCATCAACTTGAAATGCTTCAATTTACCGGTGCTGGGCACGTGAGGTCCGCGGCACAAATCTTCAAATTTACCTTCGCGGTACAAAGACACATCCTGATCTGCGGGAATGCTGGCAATAATTTCTGCCTTGTAGTTTTCACCCAGGCTTTTGAAATACGCCACCGCTTCATCACGCGGCAACACGCGCCGGGTGATGGGCTCGTCTCTAGAGGCCAACTCGGTCATCTTTTTCTCGATGAGCGTCAAGTCTTCAGGCGTAAAGGGGCGTTTGTAAGAGAAATCGTAGAAAAATCCGTGCTCAATCACCGGGCCAATGGTGACCTGCGCATCAGTAAACAGTTCCTTGACGGCATAAGCCAGCAAATGCGCTGCCGAGTGACGAATAACCTCAAGCCCATCAGCGTCTTTGGCCGTGATGATGGAGAGCGGGCTGTTCGACTCGATCAGGTAACTGGTGTCCACCACTTTGCCATCGATCTTGCCTGCCAGCGCCGCCTTGGCCAAGCCGGTGCCAATGGAGGCCGCAACCTCAGCCACCGTCACCGGGCCGGGGTAATCGCGTTTTGAGCCGTCAGGAAGAGTGATTTGAATCATGTTGAAAATCCAGATGGATGGAGAGCAAAACAAAAAGCGCGGAACAGGCCGCGCTTTGCTATTATTTTAATAGCTGCTTACGCAATAGATACGGGGGCTACAGGCATAAAAGGCATATAAATATGACCGCTGACGTCAGCAAAATCATCAATACACCACCCGCTCTGCGCATCATGCATAAAGTGAGCAACAAGTTTAACCAAAAAAAAAGGCCTGAGCCACCCCTTTCAGGATGGCGCAGGCCTTTTTGAGTCAGCCTTGCAGCTTAGTGGAACTGCTCTTCTTCAGTGGAGCCGGTCAGCGCGGTCACGCTGGACTTGCCACCTTGAATAACGGTGGTCACTTCGTCGAAGTAACCCGTGCCCACTTCTTGTTGGTGCGACACAAAAGTGTAGCCACGGTCACGGGCTGCAAATTCAGGCTCTTGCACCTTCTCAACATAAGCCGTCATGCCGCGAGCGACGTAGTCTTGTGCCAAGTCGAACATGTTGTACCACATGGAGTGGATACCAGCCAAGGTGATGAACTGGTACTTGTAACCCATGGCGCCGAGCTCTTTCTGGAACTTGGCAATGGTGGCATCGTCCAGGTTTTTCTTCCAGTTGAACGAAGGCGAGCAGTTGTAAGCCAACATCTTGCCTGGGTGCTTGGCGTGAACCGCGTCAGCAAACTTCTTGGCAAATTCGAGGTCAGGCGTACCGGTTTCGCACCACACCAAGTCAGCGTACTCAGCGTAAGCGATTGCGCGCGATATAGCTTGGTCCATGCCCTTGTTGGTCTTGTAGAAGCCTTCAGCGGTGCGTTCACCGGTCAGGAATGGCTTGTCGTTTTCGTCGTAGTCGCTAGTCAACAGGTCAGCTGCTTCAGCATCGGTACGAGCGATCACCAGCGTAGGCACGCCGCAAACGTCGGCCGCCATACGGGCAGCGATCAGCTTTTGGCAAGCTTCAGCGGTAGGCACCAACACTTTGCCGCCCATGTGGCCGCATTTCTTGACCGAAGCCAATTGATCTTCCCAATGCACGCCAGCAGCGCCAGCGTTGATCATGGCCTTCATCAATTCAAACGCGTTCAACACGCCACCGAAACCGGCTTCAGCATCGGCCACGATGGGCGCGAAGTTGTCGATGTAACCTTTGTCGCCAGCGTCAATGCCACGCGAGTGTTGGATTTCATCAGCACGACGGAACGTGTTGTTGATGCGCTCAACCACGGTAGGCACCGAGTCCACTGGGTACAGTGACTGGTCTGGGTACATGGAAGCGTACGAATTGTTGTCAGCAGCGACTTGCCAGCCCGACAGGTAGATGGCTTTCACGCCAGCTTTAACTTGTTGCATGGCTTGGCCGCCGGTCAATGCACCCAGGCAATTGACGTAAGGCTCGGTGTTCACCAGATTCCACAGCTTCTCGGCACCGCGACGAGCCAAGGTGTGCTCGATGGGGAACGAACCGCGCAAACGCACGACGTCAGCAGCGGTGTAACCGCGTTTGATGCCCTTCCAACGGGGGTTTGTGGCCCAGTCTTTTTCCAAGGCGGCAATTTGCTGTTCGCGGCTTTGTGGTTCTGTTGTGTATTTCGGCATGAGATCACTCCAAGGGTTGATTAAAAAGTTAGCAGTGGATGCTATGCAAGTCCAGTGCCTATGGAGATTATTCTAAGTCTTATATAAGACCATTTTCCAATCTTATGTCTTATATAAGACATAAATTTTATTCAATTTAATCAACAGCTTACAGACGTCTTGTCGCAATATGAAATTTGTTTTCTCACATTGAGAAAAATTGACGCAATGCAGCAATTCAATTTTTTGCTGAATGGTTTGTGCTTATCGCATTATGAAATAAATGGATCAACATCCTCAAAAAGCATCGGCATACCTCTGCAACTCCCATTCGCTGACGTGCAAGTTGAATTCATCCCACTCAGCACGTTTGATTTTCACAAACTCGTGACAGAAAGACTCACCCAAGGCGTTCATCAGCGCCTGATCTTTGGACAAAGCCTCGGTGGCGGCGCACAGATCACGCGGCAGTCGTGCAGGCATGGCCGCTCCACTGGCCTGCAACTCATATAAATCAAGATCGCACGGCGCTGGAGGTGACATGGCTTGGTCAATGCCGTTCAAGCCAGCAGCCAGGGTTGCGGCAATGGCTGCATAGACATTACAAGACGGGTCTGGCAAACGCCATTCAATTCGGCCGGCAACCGTTCGAACCACACAGGTTCGGTTGTTGTCACCATAGGCTTTCCAAACTGGCGACCAGGTCGTCCCAGATGCACTGTTGCTGCTCGTCAAGCGCTTGTAACTGTTCACGGTTGGTGCGCACACGGCGCTCAATGCGTCAGCATGGTGCAGCAAGCCAGCGACAAACTGGTAGCCCTGCGCGCTCAATTCAAGCGGATCAGCGCTGTCGGTAAAAATGGCCTTGCCCGCCGCGTCCGTCACACTCAAATGAAAGTGCAAACCACTGCCCGGTGCATGCGCGAATGGTTTGGGCATGCAACTGAAGACCAAGCCGTGTTTTTCAGCCACCGCAAAGGCCGTCAGCTTAAAAAGCATGTAACGGTCAGCGGCAGCCAGCGCATCGTCAAACCGGTAGTTGATTTCATATTGACCACAGGCATCTTCATGGTCTATTTGCTGCAATTCAAAACCAAGATCAGTCAGGGTTTGCCGCATGTCATCCAGGAAATCTTTGTTGCGATGGATTGATTTCAAGTCATAAGAAGGTTTGGCCAATCGGTCATGTTCATCAGCCGCCGTCCATTGCCCGCACTCATCTTTACGAAGCAAAAAAAACTCGGGCTCGATGCCCACCCACAAAGTCCACCCACGCTCATTGAGTCTTAGCAACTGGTGTTTAAGCAACTGCCGTGAACAGGTATCAAGTGCTTCACCCCCTGCGTAGCCGTCACACACCGCATGCGCCACACCCGGCATGAAAGGCAAAGGTTGCAGCGACGCCAGTTGAACCCGGCCGTAATACTCGCTGCGTTTCCCAAAGCGGCCGAGCCCGGTACCCGAGATGCTAGGACCGGCAAACCCAGCGCCGGTGTCCACCCATTCACGCAGGTTTTTCAAGGGCACCAACTTGCCTTTTGCTACACCATGAATATCCGTAAATTGGGTTAAAACGCTGTGCACGCCCTTCGCTTCAAGGGCTTCAATCGTTGATTCAATAGACATGGAAAACTTTCAAGTGGCAACAAGCATCAAACAGGGCTGTCGATGCGAATCCAGGTGGTTTTGGTTTCGGTGTATTTATCAAACGCATGCAATGACTTGTCGCGCCCCACCCCGCTTTGTTTGAATCCACCAAATGGCACCGTGATGTCGTCTTCGTCATATTGGTTCACATGCACCGTTCCGGCGCGCAATGCACGCGCCACACCCAGCGCCTTGTTGATGTCACGGGTCCAGACTGCGGCCTGCAAACCGTAGACACTTTGATTGGCCTGACTCACCACATCGGCCGCATCGGTGAAAGACAGCACCGACAACACTGGCCCAAAAATCTCTTCGCGCGCAATCGTCATGTCGTTGCGAACCCCATCAAAAATGGTCGGCTGAACATAAAAGCCACCTGACGCCAGTCGCGCCTGTTCGCCACCCGCCAACAATTGGGCGCCTTCACTTTTGCCAATCTCGATATAGCGCAGCACCGAGTTCATCTGCGTCTGGTCAACGATGGCGCCCATGATGGTGGCTTTGTCGAGCGGATTGCCGGGCGCGTAGCCAGGCACAAGTGCCAACGCTTTTTCAAGAAACTTCTCTTTGATGCTGGCTTCAACAAAAAGGCGTGAAGGTGCGTTGCAACTTTCGCCCTGGTTAAAGAAAATACTGCCCACTGCGGATTCCACGGCTTTGTCAAGGTCGGGGCAATCCGCAAAAACGATGTTCGGTGATTTGCCACCGAGTTCGGTCCAGGCCCGTTTCAAGTTACTCTGCCCAGCCATGACGTGAATTTGCTTGCCGACACGGGTGGACCCGGTAAAAGCTATGCAATCCACGTCCATGTGCAGGGCCAGCGGCGAACCGGTTTCAGGCCCATAACCAGTCACCACGTTAAAGACACCGGGAGGAATGCCCGCCTCAAGCGCCAGATCAGCCATACGCAAGGCGGTTAAAGGCGACTTTTCACTGGGCTTTAGCACCACCGAGTTGCCGGATGCAAGCGCGGGCGCGATCTTCCACGACGCCATGATCATGGGGTAATTCCACGGCACGATCACGCCCACGACGCCCACCGGCTCGCGCATGATGAGGGCCAGCGCGGTGCTGGGTGTGGGAGCAATTTCGTCGTAGATTTTGTCAACCGCTTCGCCGTACCAGCGAATGCAGTTGGCAGCGCTGTTCACATCCACCGCACGGGCGTATTTGATGGGCTTGCCCATGTCCAGAGTTTCAAGCATGGCCAATTCCTCAGCATGTTTAAGCAACAAATCGGCAAATCGAATCATGATCTGCTTGCGCTTGGCCGGCGCCAAACCGCACCAGCGGCGGTCTTCAAAAGCGGTTCGTGCAGCCAACACCGCCGCATTGATATCGGCCTCGGCGCAGCGGGCCACAGTGGTGAGTGTTCGGCCATCGACCGGAGAAATACAGTCAAAAGTCTCGCCACTGAGCGCGTTGATACGTTCGCCATTGATGAAAGCTCGGCCATCAAACTTGAGGGCGATGGTTGATTTTTCGGTTGTCATTTTGAATTCCTGGTGGATGGGTCCACATGCAATAAAGTGGCTCCAATCGATGGCACAAAAGCAAACGGGGACGACATGACTGCCGACCCCGTTGAACCTCATTGTGAAAGTGGTCCTGCCACCTTGGCTTTAGAACGACACGACGACGGAGGTGCCGAACAACAGGTTGGTGTTTTTGTAGCTACCGTCAGGCTGCGAGAACACCGCGCCGCTGGCCCCGTCGTAACGCAACTCGGTTTTGAGGCTGGTGGTTGGGTTGATCAAATAATTCAAGCCGACGGACAGAGCGTAGCGGTTGACGCCGGTAGATGGGTCAGGCTGAAACCATGTATTTGTTCCCGTTCCATCATCCTCCCATGCTGGCCCAAATCCATTTCGTGAATCACCTAACGTTCCAACACCACCCACCCCGTTGTAAACACCACCGCCGTTATTGGCGTTGTTGATGAAGTCATAGCGCGCCACCAATTGAGTTCTAGGCGTGAGTTTGTAGCCCACCAAACCAGACAGTCCCCACCACTGGGCATCTCCGCCATTGCCTGCCTTACCCTCATGGCGACCCGCGCCCACTTGTCCCTGCAATGTCAACTGGCCACGGGTGAAGTAGCCGTCCACCTCCAGCATGTCAAAGCGACCGGCACTGGTCGAAGGACTTGAAAACGAATGTCCACCCCAAAGCCCGATACCGCTGTATTCATTAACGGCATAGTCAACCCGATAGACCAGAGCCGGGTCTTTGTCACCTGATTCTCGTGCCGCCTGATTCACATTGCCGAGCATAAACTTACTCGTCCAAGGACCGCGGATGATCTCCATACCAGCGCCGCTGTAATAAGTCACTGCACTGAAATCAAACAGCAAGTTGTGCGTGACCAGCGGATTTTGATTGGCTGCCGTCAACTCATAACCCGACCAATCTGGTATTTGACCCGCTATCAAGCGAGTTTTTTCATCCGTCAATGGAATCGAGACCGAGGCCTCATGCACGATCGAGCCCGCACGGTAGGCCGAGCCGCCCGACTTGTGCGGCGCCAATGTCAGACGCCATTTGTTGCCACCGTCAGTTTCCTTTTGAATATCCAGCACGGCCGAGCCAAAAGAACTGTTGTCGAACGCGTAACTGTCGGTTGAAAGAGGCGCACCGCCTGCACCATCAAAATTATTTAAGAAAATAAAACCAGAACGATTTTGTCCCTGGCTGTAAATAAAGGTAGGGTCCATCACACCACTGACTTTAAATCCCTTCAGTCCAGACGCTTCTACCGCATCCTCCGTCGATTCAGCCTTTATCTTGATCCGATTGAATTCCTGAAGTTCAACAGCGCCCTGGTTACTGGCCGATGCGGCGGTAGATGTGGAAGCTGCTGCAGCGGCATCTACCTTTTGCATCAGCACTTGGAGTTGCTTTTTGAGCAGGTCAATTTCCTGTTTCAACTCAGCATTGGATTGAGCATGGGCTGTTTGCGCCATGGGGAATGTCGCGGCAATTGCAACAGCCAATATTGACAGTCTCTTTTTCATTTCTACTCCAAAATAAATAACAAATAAAAATCAGGCACCAGCACCCCGGAATGCCGCCGACATTTCTTGCGCTCGCTTGCGTTCTGCTCGTGCAATCCACAGGCTGGCAAGCACCACCCCCACACTGACCACCAAAACCGTCAAGGTCGCTACTGTGTTCACACTCGGGCTCAAGCCCAGGCGGGCACGGCTGAAAATCACGATCGGCATGGTAGTCGAACCTGGGCCAGATAGAAAGGCCGATAGCACCACGTCATCGAGCGACAAGGTAAATGTCAACAACCAGGCAGAGCCAATGGCCTGCGAGATCAAGGGCAGCGTCACCAGAAAGAAAACCTGCCAGGGGCGGCAGCCCAAATCCTGCGCGGCTTCTTCAAGTTGGGGACTCATCTCTTGCAGGCGCGACTGCACCACCACCGTGGCATAGGCCATGCCCAACAAGGTGTGGCCAAACCAGATCGTCATCAAGCCGCGGTCCGGGAAGCCAAAAGCGCGTTGCACCGACACCAGCATCAACAACAAGGACAAACCAATGATGACTTCAGGCATCACAAGCGGGGAGTTCACCATGCCGGCAAAAAGCGTTCTGCCGGGAAAGCGTTTGAACCGAGTCAAGGCCAATGCGGCCAGGGTGCCCAGAACCACGGAGCCACAGGCGGTCAAAAAAGCAATCTCAACGGAGAGTTTGGCGCCTGAAATTATTTCAGCGTCTTTGGACAGGGCCTCATACCAACGAAGCGACCAGCCCCCCCAACTCGTCACCATCGGGCTGCCGTTAAAACTCAGCACGATCAGGGTCAGTATCGGGAGGTACAGAAAAACAAACACCGCTCCCATCCAGACCTTGGATGTCACTCGTCCGGCATTGAACTTCATCTGCGTCCTCCGGTTGTGCTTTCGGCCTGGTACTTGTTAAATAGCGCCAGCGGAACAATGATGAGCAGCACCATCACCACCGCAACAGTCGCCGCCATCGGCCAGTCGTTGTTGCTGAAAAACTCGTCCCACAACACGCGGCCAATCATCAGGGTTTGCGGGCCACCGAGCAGTTCAGGAATCACAAACTCGCCGACACAAGGAATAAAGACCAGCATTGAGCCCGCAATGATGCCGCTCTTGGACAGCGGCACCGTGATGCGCCAAAAGGTTTGCCAAGGTGTTGCGCCCAGATCAAGCGCGGCTTCCAGCAAGCGCAAATCCATTTTGACGAGGTTGGCGTAGAGCGGCAAAATCATGAAAGGCAGGTAGGTGTAGACCATGCCCAGCACCAGTGAAAACGGTGTGTTCATCATTTTCATAGGTTCTGAAATCAAACCTATCTGCATCGCCACGTTGTTGAAAACGCCGTTGTCAGCCAGCAGCATTTTCCAGGCGTAAACACGCAACAGAAACGAGGTCCAAAACGGCAGCATGACGAGCATCAGCAAGGCCGGACGCTTGTCGGCCGGACTGCGCGCCATAAAGTAAGCAAACGGGTAGGCAATCAGCAAGCAGATCGCCGTGGTGATGCCGGCAAACTTCAGCGAACTGATGTAGGTTTTGAAGTAGAGATCGTCCTGGGCGATAAAAATGTAGTTACCCAGTTTGACCTTAAGCTGAAGAATGCCGTCAGTCCAAATGATCAGGTCTTTGAAAACCACGTTGTCCATTTCGGACACGCTAATCTTGAACACCACCAAAAACGGCAGCAAAAAGAACGCCAGCAAAAACGCCAGGGGAATACCAATGACGACATTCCTGCCCCAAACTCCCGTGAGCTTGTTGTAGAGAACCGATGTGGGAGTGACGGCCGTGTTCATGGCGCGATTAACTGGTCAAGACCACAACGTCGCTGCCACACCACCACACGTAAACTTTATCGCCCCAAGTAAGGTGCGTGGCATCGTGGCGGGCGGCATTGGTGTGCGTCACCTTGACGATCGTTGAACTGCCATCCAGTTGAACGTGGTAGGTGGTGAGGCTGCCCAGGTAGGCCAGATCCTTGATGACACCTTGCGCGATATTGAAGCCCACTTCTTCCAGGGACTCACGTTCCTCGTCGGAGGGAAGCCCTTTTTGAATCGTCATTTTTTCAGGACGCACCGCCACGTGCACCGTCATGCCGCTGGTGCCGGTGATGCCGTGGCTGACGTAATGTTTGCATTCAGGCGAGGCAATCACCACGTGATCGGGTTGATCGACCTCCACCGCGCCTTTGAATAAATTCACACTGCCAATAAAGTCTGCGACAAAGCGACAGTTAGGCGTTTCATAGATATCAGAGGGGCGGCCAATTTGCAGAATTTTGCCCTCGCTCATGACCCCAATGCGGGTGGCCATGGTCATGGCCTCTTCCTGATCGTGCGTGACCATGACGCAAGTGACGCCTACTTTCTCAATGATGTCGACCAGCTCAAGCTGCGTGCGCTCGCGCAGTTTGGCGTCGAGTGCGCCCAAGGGCTCATCGAGCAACAACAACTTGGGGCGCTTGGCCAGACTCCGGGCCAACGCCACCCGCTGTTGCTGCCCGCCCGACAACTGGTGCGGTTTGCGCTTGGCGTATTGTTTGAGTTGCACCAAGTCCAGCATCTGCTCAACACGAGCTTCGATTTCAAGCTTGGGCATGCGATCGCGTTTCAGTCCAAACGCAATGTTTTCCCACACGCTCAGGTGCGGAAACAGCGCATAACTCTGAAACATCATGTTGATGGGACGCTCGTAGGGCGCGAGCCCGACGATGTCCTGCCCGGCCAAAAAAATTTGCCCCGAGGTCGGTAACTCGAAACCCGCCAGCATGCGCAGCAGGGTCGATTTGCCACAGCCCGAAGAACCTAGCAGGGCAAAAATTTCGCCTTGCTGAACATCCAGCGACACATCGTCCACCGCAAACACATCGTCAAATTGTTTGACGACATGCTTGATTTGCAAAAAAGGCGCTGCACTGGGTTTTGGCACTGGTGCATTGGGATTGGAGACGATGGCCACTGGCGAGTCCTTGTTCTACGATGAAACCGCAAGCGGTCAAAGACCCGTTTTAAAGCCTGTGTAAACGCGGGTAATCAGGCGACGGAGGTCATTGGTCAAGGCCTTGGGTGGCACCATCGTGGCCATCTCCGCCGTGGAGGGGAACACAGAAGGGTTTTGTGCCACCTCAGGCTTGATGAATTTACGCGATTCCTTGTTGGGGTTGGCGTAAAACACCTTGTTGGTCAGCGCGGCATGCACATCGGGGCGCATGATGTAGTTGATGAACGTGTGCGCGTTTTTGGAATGGGGTGCATCGGCGGGGATGGCCATCATGTCGAAGAACAAAATGCCGCCATTTTTAGGTATCAAGGCAACGATGTCTTGGCCGGTCTTGCCTTCAATGGCGCGGCGGCGGGCAATGTTGATGTCGCCGTTCCAGCCCAAGGCCAGACACACCGAGCCACCTGCCATGTCATTGATGTAGCCCGAAGAGCTGAACAAAGTCACATAAGGCCGAATGGCTTTCAGCGCGGCACTGGCCTCCTGGTAATCGGCAGAATTTTTGCTGAAAGGGTCTTTGCCCAAGTAGTGCAGCGCGGCTGGTAAAACTTCAGAGGCGCTGTCGAGCACCGACACGCCACAGCTCTTCAGTTTGCTCACGTACTTGGGGTTGAAAAACAATTCCCAGACGTTGGCGGGCATCGGCTCTGCCCCCAGCGCCGCTTTGACTTTGGCGGTGTTGATGCCAATGGTGGTGTAACCCCACAGCCAGTTGACGAGGTACTGGTTGCCGGGGTCGAGGCTGGCAATCTGGCTTTGGATGTCAGGGTCGAGATTTTTCAGATTGGGGAGTTGCGCTTTGTCGAGTTTGCGAAACAGGCCGCCGTCCATTTGCAGCTTGGCCCAACCGGACGAAGGCACCACGATGTCATAACCAGTTTTACCGGCCACCAGTTTGGCGTGCACGATTTCGTTGTTGTCAAAGGTGTCGTAGCGCACCTTGATGCCGGTCTCTTTCTCGAAATTCTGGATGGTGTCTTCGGCGATGTAGTCAGACCAGTTGTAGATATTGAGAACTTTTTCCTCCTGGGCAAGTGCAGAAGAGGCTGCGAATGTCATGAATCCCGCCACGGCCAGGCCAGCCATCAGCTTGCCCATCAACTTGGTTCCAAATGCATTACTCAATATGTTCTCCTGAAAATAAACAAACATGCTTAACGGCTGAAATACTAAACCCGATTACTCGCCACTTCTATCCATGCAATCCCTATGCCAGCCAACCATTTTTCTTGACATCTTCGTACGTTAAGTCGAGACAACGCAGGATGAGTGCCACCATTTCATCAATTTGCGCATGCGTCATGGTCAAAGGCGGCGCAATGATCATGCGGTCGCCCACGGCGCGCATGATCAGTCCGTTTTTAAAGCAATGGCCGCGGCAAATCATGCCTACTGACAATTTCTCATCAAAACGCTCCAGTCGCGCCTTGTTTTTAACCAGCACCAAGCCCGCCATAAAGCCGCACGTTTCTGCCACACCCACCAAGGGGTGTTGGCCGATGTCGACGAAGCGCTTGGCCAGATACGGCCCGATGTCGTCGCGCACCCGCTGTGGCAATTGCTCGCGCTCCATGATGGAGAGGTTGGCCAGGCCCACGGCGCAGGCCACCGGGTGTCCGCTGTAGGTGTAGCCGTGGTTGAATTCACCACCTTTTTCAATCAGCACTTTGGCCACGCGGTCACCCACCATGACACCGCCCAGCGGAATGTAGCCACTGGTGATGGCCTTGGCAAAGGTCACCAGGTCGGGTTTGTAGCCAAACTTCTCATACCCAAACCAGGTGCCAAGCCGGCCAAAGGCACAAATCACTTCATCGCTGATCAGCAGAATGCCGTACTTATCCACGATGCGCTGAATCTCGGGCCAATAAGTGGCGGGCGGAATAATCACGCCGCCAGCGCCCTGAATTGGTTCGGCAATGAAGGCGGCTACTTTTTCTGCACCAATTTCAAGAATTTTGGCTTCCAGCCAGCCCGCCGCGCGCACCCCAAAGGCGTCCGAGCTTTCACCGGGCAAGCCGTTCTCAAAGAAATACGGTTGCTCAATGTGCGTGATATTGGGAATCGGCAAATCGCCCTGCGCGTGCATGCCACTCATGCCGCCCAATGAGGCGCCCGCCATGGTGCTGCCGTGGTAGGCGTTGAGGCGGCTGATGATGACCTTGCGCTGGGGTTGGCCCAGCAAATCCCAATAACGCCGCACCATGCGCACGTTCGAGTCGTTGCTCTCACTGCCGCTGGACGAATAAAAAACGTGCTGAAAACTGCGCTCGCCCACATTCGGTGCCAGTTCGGCCAGCTTGGTGGCAAGCTGCACGGCCGGCACATTGGTGGTCTGAAAAAAGCTGTTGTAAAACGGCAGCGTCATCATCTGGTGGTGCGCGGCATCGGCCAGCTCTTTGCGGCCGTAACCCACATTCACACACCACAAGCCGCTCATGGCGTCCAGCAGGCGCGCGCCTTCTGAATCCCAGATATAAATGCCCTCGCCTTTGACCATCACCCGCGCGCCACGGGTGGCCAAATCAGCGTGGTCGGTGAACGGGTGGATGAAATGGGCGCTGTCCTGGGCCTGGATCAACTTGGTGTCAACAACGGTATTCATGGGATTCCTCATCTCTGAAAATTAATGGGCTGCAGACCACGCCTCAACGTGTTGTCGAGTGAGGCTGCACGACCCCGACCTACAGCTAAATTTATATAAAAACGGGCTCTAGCCCCCGTGTATAAAGCGTGAGTAGCTATACATGTAATAGCAGATGCTCGCGCTCCCAAGGCGAAATCACTTTCATGAACTCGTCAAATTCAAGCTCCTTGATTTCGGAGTACACCGTGATGAACTCTTTGCCCAGCACCTCGTGCAGGTCCGACTCGCGGCGCAGCCAGTCCAACGCCTCACCCAAACTGCGCGGCAAGGCATAAGGCGCCAGATACGCATCGCCCTTCATTTCGGGCTTGGGTTTGATCTTGTTCTTGATGCCGAGGTAACCGCAGGCCAGCGTCATCGCCATCGCCACATACGGGTTGGCGTCGGCCCCAATCACCCGGTTCTCGACCCGACGCGCGGCAGGTGACGAAATCGGCGAGCGAATCCCCACCGTGCGGTTGTCATAGCCCCACTCGATATTGATCGGCGCGGCGGTGTTGCGCGACAGTCGCCGGTAGCTGTTCACATACGGCGCCACCAGCACCATGGCGGCTGGAATGTAGCGCTGCAGGCCACCGATGTAGTGCATGAACATCTCGGACGGCGAGCCATCCGGGTTGCTGAAGACATTTTTGCCAGTGGCCACATCGAGCAAACTCTGGTGAACGTGCATCGCGCTGCCGGGCTCGCCCGCAATCGGCTTGGCCATGAAGGTCGCGTACATGTCGTGGCGCAAGGCGGCCTCGCGCACCGTGCGCTTGAAAAAGAACACCTCGTCGGCCAGTCCCATCGGCTCGGCATGGAAGAAGTTGATCTCCATCTGCCCAGCGCCGACCTCGTGAATCAAGGTATCGACGTTGAGTTCCATCTTGTCGCTGTAGTCGTAAATCTCTTCAAACAGCGGGTCGAACTCGTTGACGGCGTCGATGCTGTAGGCCTGGCGCGAGGTCTCGGCGCGGCCGCTGCGGCCAATCGGCGGCTTCAGCAAGGTGTTGGGGTCGGTGTTGCGGGCGGTCAGGTAAAACTCCAGCTCAGGCGCCACGATCGGCTGCAGCCCTTCGGCGGCAAACAAATCGCAGACCCGGCGCAACACCGAGCGCGGGGCAAACGGCACCAGATTGCCGGCATGGTCAAAGCAGTCGTGAATCACCTGCGCCGTGGGGTCGGTGGCCCAAGGCACGATGCGCACCGTGCTGGGGTCGGGGCGCAACTGCATGTCTTTGTCGGTGGGGTCGATCACATCGTAGTAAGGCCCGCTCTCGGGAAACTCGCCGGTCACGCCCATCGCCACAATCGCTTGCGGCAAGCGCATGCCGCGGTCTTCGGTGAACTTGCCGCGCGGCAAGATTTTGCCGCGTGCCACGCCGGTCAAGTCGGGCACCAGACACTCTACCTCGGTCACCCGGCGCTCGTTGAGCCATTGCTCCAGGTCGTTGAAGTTCATTGCTTTTTTGTCGTTCATCAGATACTCCCGGCTGCGGTATGCAGCACATGATCAAAACCAGGCCAACGTGCGTTTTGTCGCGCACGGCAGGCCTGACCAAAGGCCTTGAAGATAGCCGCGTAAAAAGGGTTGTTGGCGCATTGCCACTCGGGGTGCCACTGCACCGCATAAGCAAAAGTGCCAGCGCCCTCCACCTCAAAAGCTTCTACCAATCCATCAGGGGCATGACCCAGTGCACGCAAGCCCTGTGCCAGCCGCCAGATGCCTTGTCCGTGCAAGGAGTTGACCAGCGCCGTTTCAGACCCGGCCCATTGGGCAAACACGGACCCCGGGACGAAGTTGACCGCGTGGCTGGGCGCGTACTGTTGGTCCATGCCGGCGGGATTGGGTTCGCGGTGGTCCAACTTGCCCGGCACCTGGTGCACGCGCTGGTGCAAACTGCCGCCCAGTGCGACATTGATTTCCTGAAATCCGCGACACACGCCCAGCAAGGGCACCTGCTGCGCCACACAAGCTTTAACCAAGGCCAGCGTCAGCGCATCACGCGCAGGGTCGAGCGGCAGCGCGGCGTCAGACACCGTTTGATCAAAATGCGAAGGATGCACATTGGACGGTGAACCGGTCAGCATGACGCCGTCCACCAGGTTCAACAATTCCGGAATTTGCTGCACATCTGCCAGCGGAAAAAGCACTGGCTGCGCTTGGCCGCAGACCTTGACGGCGCGGGCGTATTTATCGCCCAACACAAGGAAGGGCATTTGGTGGTCGTGGTCACCCAACAGGCGATGATCCATGGGGAGCCAGACCATACAAGGTGGCTTTTTCATAAATGTCTCCGTATTCTTTGTGCCATTGTGCGGGGCGAATTGGTTCACAATGGGAGCCATTTAATCCAAGTGAATGGTGCCACTTTATGCTCTCAGAACTGTTGCTGACTGAAATTTCGCGCTTGAGTCAGTTGGGCAAATTACCCCTGCACCGCCAACTTTATGAAGCCCTGCGGCGCGCCATTCTGGATGGCAAACTGGCGGCCGGTGACCGCCTGCCATCGAGCCGCGAGTTAACCCAGGACCTGGCCATGTCGCGCAACACCGTGGTGGCCGCGCTCAACCAACTCAGCGTTGAAGGCTACCTGGTAAGCCGGGTAGGAAGTGGAACTTTTGTCAATGACAGCGTGCCCAAATCAAGCACGCGCCGCCACACCGCACGCGAGAATCAGGACACCCAGTTGTCCAGGCGCGGTGCCGCGCTCTCGACCACTTTCTGCGCCACCCAACTTGAAATTCAACCCTTCACGCCGGGTGCGGCCGACTTCAGCGCCTTCCCCGTCACCTTGTGGCAGCGCCTGCAAAACAAACACTGGCGCATGACCTACCCCGAGATGCTGGACTACAGCTACGCCGGTGGCTACGGCCCCCTGCGCCGGGCGGTGGCGGATTACCTGCGAATATTTCGCAGCGTGCCGCTCGATGTGGAGCAAGTCATCATCACCAGCGGCACCCAGCAATCGCTGGAGTTGTGCGCCCAGTTGCTGGCCGACCATCACGACACGGTCTGGCTCGAAGACCCGGCCTACTGGGGCGCCGTCAAGGCGTTCATGGCAACCGGGTTGAGCCTGCATCCGGTCTCGGTGGACCAGCACGGCATAGCCCCACACACCCGAGACGAAGCCACGCCGCCCAAGCTGATTTACGTGACGCCCTCGCACCAGTACCCGACTGGCGCCGTGATGTCGCTGGCCCGACGACACCAGCTTTTGTCGATGGCCCGACAGCACAAAGCCTGGGTGCTGGAGGACGACTACGACAGCGAGTTTCGCTTCAGCGGCCCGCCCATCTCATCGCTGGCCGGGCTTGACACCGACCAGCGGGTGCTCTACATGGGCTCCTTCTCCAAGGTGCTTTACCCCGGCCTCAAACTGGGTTATCTGGTGGTGCCCAAGGGCTTGGCGGCGGCCTTCAAAACCGCCCACTACGACCTGAACCGACCCGGGCAAATGCCGCTGCAAGCCGCCTTGGCCGAGTTCATAGAAATGGGGCATTTCGCCAGTGCGCTGCGCAAGGCGCGCCACAGTTACGCCGAGCGCCGCCACTGCTTGCTCGAAGCCCTCAAACCCTGCCTGGGTGAGCAAGCGCACATCAGCGGCGCCGAACAGGGTTTGCACCTGTGTTTGCGCCTGCCTGAACGGGTCAACGACACGGCGCTGGCTGAACAAATCGCCAAGCTGGGACTGACCGTGCGACCGCTGTCGGCTTATTGCCTGAAACGAAAAGATGCCAAAGGACTGGTGATTGGCTACGGCTATGCGCCACTGGCAGATATCGAGCGTTGCGGCCCGATGCTCACGCGGGCCGTGATGGCGACTTTGGCGAAACCTTAAGTAAAAAAGCCTTGCAGCCCCCGTGTCACTTGCGTAAGCAGCTATTATTTAAATAGCAAAATACAACAACACCAAATCAGAGCGGACTACTGACCAGGACTGATTTTGAACACCGCAACCGCCTGCACCAACTCACTGGCCTGGCTATTGAGGCTGCCCGCGGCGGCAGCCATTTCTTCCACCAGCGCCGCGTTTTGCTGCGTGGTCTGGTCCATCATTGCCACCGCTTCACCCACCTGCGAAACGCCCAATGACTGCTCATTGCTCGACGCGCTGATTTCACCCATGATGTCCGTCACCCGCTTGATGGAACTGACCACTTCGGTCATGGTGGCTCCGGCCTGGTCAACCAATAGGGTGCCCTGCGCCACGCGATCCACGCTGGCCCCGATCAGGGTTTTGATTTCCTTGGCGGCTTCGGCACTGCGCCCTGCCAGTGAGCGCACTTCTGAGGCCACGACCGCAAAACCACGGCCCTGCTCTCCCGCCCGGGCCGCTTCAACCGCTGCATTCAAGGCCAGAATATTGGTCTGAAACGCAATGCCATCAATCACGCTGATGATGTCGGCAATCTTGCGCGAGGCGTCGTTGATGCCCCGCATCGTTTCCACCACCTGACTCACCACCTCGCCGCCCTGAACCGCCACCGCAGAGGCACTCAGGGCGAGTTGATTGGCCTGGCGAGCGCCATCGGCATTCTGTTTCACAGTAGAGCCAAGCTCTTCCATGGAGGCCGCCGTTTGCTCCAGCGCACTGGCCTGGCTCTCGGTGCGGTTACTCAGGTCCTGACTGCCCGCCGCAATTTCATCGGTTGCCGTGGCAATACCGCCGGCCGACTCGCGCACCCCGCGCACCAGTTTTTGCAGAGAAGCCTCCATGTCCAGCATCTTGCCGATCAAACTCTCGGAGTCGCCCAAGTTGACGATGTCTGTTGTCAGGTTGCCTTCTGCAATGTGCGTCAGGGCTTCACGGGCATCGGCTGGCTCACCGCCCAGTTCTTTTCGCACGGTGGCGCGCATCAGCAGGCTTAAACCAATGGCAACCCCCGTGGCGACCAGCGCCAAAGCGATGGACAGTCGAATTGCAAAATTTGTCGAATCAGTGACCCGCACATGGGCTTCTTTCGCGCTTTTTTCTGCAACCAGCCCCTGCTCCAGCAACTCAGCCTTTAACTTCCGCCAGGCGGGTGTTTCATCGCTATTGAGCACGCTGATGGCATCGCCATTGGCGGCGAGCAGTGCCAGCACTTTGGCCTGTGCATTGGCTTGAGCTGCGCGTAGCGCGGGCAAGCGGCTCAAGGCTGCTTCAAAAGAACTGCCTTTGGCAATGGCCTGTGTTTCAGAAAAGGCTTTCTCGTAGGCGCTTTGGGCCGCCTTGAGGTTTTCAAGTGCCTTGGGGTTTTTGGGGTCCAACACCACGTTGCGCAAGGCTTGTCCCATTTGCAACCCTTGGGCATACATGTCAGACAGGCCGTGATCCACGGCTTGCTCTGACTGAATGTAACGATCAAATTCAGTTTGCGTTTTTAGCAAGGACCCGATACTGATGGCCAGACCGAGGATAAACAGCAGAGCGGGAAAAGCGGCAAACGCGACAATTTTGGAACTGAACTTCATGGCAACGTCCTTTAATCTCAACGACTAAAGTTTAGGCATTAATAACTTCAGAACACAGACTTTAGTTAATTAAATTTAACTTCCTGTGCTGCGAAACAATGAGCGTGGCAGCTTCAGCCAACCCCAATAAAAAAGGGCAGAGCTCGTAAAGAACCCTACCCTTCCAGAACTTCCTCAAGTATGGGAAGCATCATGACGGAAAACCGTCAGTTAGTCGTGAGCGTAAGTGTGGTCCATGGTCATCTACGGAACTCCTTCACCGAGGGAAAAGACTCGGTCGCAGGGAAATTTTGCGCCTGATTTTTTGAGTAGTCAATACTTTTTATGGCACAAAGTTTCTGCTGCTTCCAAATATCTTTTGCAACAAGTGCAGGCACGATGCCACCTGAAAATGAGGCCGCATAGCTTGAATACACTTGACCAGATGAGCCACACCTCACAACCGCATCGTTTTCAGGGCCTCCCGATTGCCTATTTTTGGAGTGGCGAGACCCTGCGCAGCCGAAGCGTCAGTGACGTCGTGCTAACCGGCACGATCGATGTGCCTGCGCCCCCTGCAAGGTTGACAGCAGATTGGAAAAGAGAGCTCTCGTTGCGATTGGACCTTGAGCCAGGGGACGTAGATGAGTTGCCTTTGGCGAGAGCGCGTGCGCGTTGGCCGGAATACAAACAGTGCGTGCAGGCGGTATCCGATTGGACGTGCACCCTCGGACTGGGTGAGGTGCTTGTCGATTGTGACGTCGCCCTGATGGCTTGCCGTGGCGCGAAGTACCACCACGACGCCGCCCAATACGGTGGCATGGCCTTTTGCAATCTCTTCGTGAGTGAGGACAAGGGGTTGGACTTGCATTTTCAGGCGACAGGTCATCGAATTCCTTTGACCAGAGGGACGGTGGTGATATTCGATACTGCCCAGCCTCACGCCGTCATTGAGCGCCGCAGCAGTGGCTTTAACGCGGCAGACTTCGCCGACGACCAGGACTTCAGCCAAATATTTCTGACCTGGGAGCTTCCCATCGAAAATATCAACGTCGAACATGCACTTGGAATCGAGTTCGACATCGACCCAGTGACTTCTGTGCTGCTGGATGATGAACAAGTCTGGCTGAACGGCGCTCGTGTCAGTGTGTGCCCGAATTCTGGACGATGGTGCCAGACTGAATAGCCGACGGGTGAAACCACCTCAGCACCCTGTTAATCACCTTTTTCATTGTTTCTTATGACCCCCACAGCACAAACATATATCGATACCCTGCAATTGGATGCGCATCCAGAAGGTGGCTTTTTCAAGGAAACCTACCGGTGTCATCAGCGGATGGATGTGACGGTAGGCGGTGATGTCACATCTGATCAAAGAAGCGTCAGCACCGGGATTTACTTTCTTCTGGAAAAAAACAACTTTTCAGCTTTCCACAAAATTCAATCAGACGAGATGTGGCACTTCTATGCGGGTCAGGCGCTGGAGGTACTGACGCTCAATGCGCATGGTGAACTGGGTTGCACCCGTTTGGGGTCCGACATCTTGGGAGGCGAAGTCCACCAACACGTGGTTCCGGCCAATACCTGGTTTGCGTCAAGGGTGGCTGTTGGCGGTTCGTTTTCGCTGGTGGGCTGTACTGTTGCGCCCGGCTTTGATTTCGCCGACTTTTGTTTGGCCGACCGGGCAATGCTGGTGGCTGCATTCCCACAACACAGCCAAACCATTACCGAGCTAACGCGCTAAAAGTGTTTATTTCCAGTGTGCCAATATCGCGTTCACCAGCCTTTTCTGCACATCGTCAAATCGTCAAGCTGACAACATAAATATTGAAAGACTCAGTCGCGACGGTAAGTCACCGGTCTGAACCGAGCAGTTTTGCAATGGATAGCAACACCTGGTAAGCACTGCCGTTGTCCGGGATGGCCGGGTCAAACCGGTGCGCCAAGTACTCCACGGCGGGCCCGATTTCTTCAGCCGTCATGTTGCATTTTTCTGCCGCAGCAGTCAGTACCCGAGTGTCAGGGTGCTCGTAGTCGTCAGCCTGCTCCCCAAGCATCGTTAGGGCGTAAAGGTAAACGGCCTCAAACGCCAAATCCGCTCGTGAGCGCCAAGGCGTCGACTCTCGTTGTGCATCTCGCATAAACGAATCCGCAAGCGTGCGCCGCCCTTGAGATTTGGTGGTTGCATCTGTCATTTAATGCGCCCAAACTTGCTGAGGAAAAGAAGGCATTTTTACAGCCATTCACAGCATCGTTTCAAGCGTAAATGTCCCGCTCAGTTTTTGGTGGTTTATCACCACCTCGACGAGTCGTTTCAGTCGAAACGGCTTAACAAAATAAGCATCTGCCCCAGCCCGCTTGGCTTCTTCGAAATCACTCGCCTCAGACAATCCTGATATCAATATGACATAGGTGTCTTTCAACTCAGCATCGCTTTTGACCATTTCACACACTTGAAAACCATTAACACCTCCAGGCATCAAAATATCCAGCATCATGACTATCGGCTTATGCTCTTTGGCCGCTTTAAGCGCGGAAAGTCCGTCAGAGGCTTCGATGATTCGATGGGTCGGCCGCTTTAGAGCAATGGTCAGCAACTTCCTTGTTTCGGCGTTATCTTCAACGATCAGTATATTTTTCATGCTCTGAGAACAGCGTTAGGTTAATTAGGTTTCACTGAAAAATGAAGACTGAAATAGGGGTGGCATGCCATTCATTATTTCAACTTTAAAAGGCGTCACGCAAGCGGTGGTACAGCGTACCCAACACCAGGCTCGGCATGCGCAACAACGGCCCCCCCGGGAACTTGTGGTGCTGCAGTTTGGCAAACACATCAAAGCGCTCGGCCTGCCCGGCCACGGCCTGCGCAACAAGACGCCCCGCCAGGCCCGTTAAAGCCACGCCATGGCCACTAAAGCCCTGCAGATAATACAGGTTGTCGCCCAGACGGCCAAAGTCGGGCGCGCGGTTCATACTGATGTCCACAAACCCGCCCCAGACAAACTCGATCGGTACGCCGCGCAATGCGGGAAACACATCGCCCATGCGCCGACTCATGACCGCCTGCAGGTTCGACGGGGTGCGCGTGGTGTAGCTCACGCGCCCGCCAAACAGCATGCGGTGGTCGGCGCTGAACCGGAAGTAATCCAGAATAAAGTTGTTGTCGCAGGCCGAGGCATTGCTCGGAATCAGCCGCTGGCACAGCGCCGGGTCCAGCGGGGCGGTGCCAATCATGTAGGTGCCCACCGGCATGATGCGCGGCGTGATGTCGGGCGCCACCTGCGGGCCATATTCCTCCAGCGTGCAGTTACCGGCCAGCACGCCAAACTGGGCGGTGACCGAACCGGTGGCGGTGCTGGCCGTCAGTCGCGCACCACGCTTCAACCCAACCACGGGCGAGTGCTCGAAAATTTGCACACCCAAGGCCCGAGCGGCTCGTGCCAGGCCCAAACCAAACTTGAGCGGATGCAAGTGCCCCGACTTGCTCTCAAACGCCGACGCGCAGTACAGCGGGCTTTCGATATGCCGCTGCACGTCCGCACCGCTGGCGAAATCCGAGGCAAAACCGTAGTCTTGCGCCAGGGTCTTCATGTCGGCCTCCAGCGCGCGGGCCTTGCGCGGCGAATCCGCCACGTACAGGTAGCCTTTGACCCGGTCGCAGTCAATCTGAAACTGGGCAATGCGCTCATCGATCAAGTCCACCGATTCCATCGACAGGTCCCACGCCAATCGCGCTTGGTCGCGGCCCAACTGCTGCTCAAACGGTTCCTGCCCGCTGGCGAATCCCACAATCGCCTGGCCACCATTGCGCCCCGACGCCCCGCTGCAGACCCGGTCCGCCTCCAGCACCACCACCGAGTAGCCGCGCTGCGCCAACTCAATGGCCGACGACAAGCCGGCATAACCGGCGCCCACCACCACCACATCCGCGGTCAATGCTCCGCGCAAAGGGGGCGCGGCGGGGTCGCGCTGCACGCTGGCCTCGTAGTAACTGTTCTGGTTGAGCTGGGTATCGGAGTTGAGCAACATGGGCAATTTCTCTCTAAATCCGTTTGGCCACTTGGCCGCAAAGGTAGGTCCAGACAAAGGTCGCTGCGGCGTTGCTGGTCAGCTCGGCGTGGTCATACGCCGGGGCAACTTCCACGCAGTCCATCCCGATCATGTTGAGCGGGGCCAGTTCTTCCAGAAAGGTGAGCACCTGAGAGCTGGTCATGCCTCCCGGCTCAGGCGTGCCGGTGCCCGGGGCAAAGGCCGGGTCGAGGCAGTCGATGTCGAGCGTCAGGTAGCAGGGCCGGTCCCCTATGCGTTCCAGTACTTGTTGAATAAGCGGTTGCAACGAAAGCCCATCGAGCCCGCGCATTTGACGCGCCGTAAAAATAAGGCCACCCTGGTCTTGCACATACTCGCGGGCCGCGCGCTCACCACTTGAGCGCAGGCCAATCTGCACCGTGTGGGCCGGGCTCACCAAACCTTCCTGAATCGCCTCATAAGTCCAGGTGCCATGGCCCGAAGGCTCGCCAAAATGGTCCTGCCAGGTGTCGCAATGCGCATCAAAATGCACCAGCGCCAACTCGCCATACTGTGCCTTTGCGGCGCGTAACAGCGATAAGGTGACCGAATGATCGCCCCCCAGAAAAACGCAATGGTGCTTCGCCATCTTCTCAGCCGCCTGGCGCTCGATGTGCTGACGCACCTCGGCCAGGGGCGAGGCATTCGGCAAGCGCATGTCGTAGCCATCGCCCAGATGGTCGATCGGGGAAACGCCAAAAAACGGGTGCAGTCCATCACACAACATCAGGCTGGCGCGACGTATCTCTTGCGGGGCAAAGCGGGCGCCGGGGCGATTGGTCACGGCCCCATCAAAGGGCACCCCGATCAGGGCGAAGGGCTGATCGCTCAGTTCGGCCGCCGCAAGAAAGCGGTTGCTGTTGTTGGCGTATGCAAAATGGCCCATGCTCATGTTTAACCTCTGGTTGGTGGACCCTGAAGGTAACGCCGTTTAACGCTCGAATTGGTGCCAATTTGCACCCAGGTCTGCAAACCACTCAAAACACAGCCTGGACGCAAGCGGACTTTCACTCGGTAAACTGTCTTTGGGTTACGCTTCGCCAACACGACCTTCAAGGCCCAAAAAGTCGGGCGTCAAACGATTCCAGAACCATGCTCAAGCACCCCAACCCTCTGACGGCTTACCTGATGCTCGCCCTCAGCATGGCGCTGGTGGGCAGCTATGTCGCCCTTTCAAAACCGCTGGTGGCAGCGCTGCCGGTATTTTTACTGGCCTGGCTGCGCTTTGGCATCGGCGGCCTGGCTATGCCGCACTGGCTAAAAAAACCAGCCAATGAAGTTCCGATGACCCGTGCCACCCAAAAACTGGTTTTTCTGGAGTCGCTGCTGGGTAATTTTTTGTTCTCCATCTGCATGCTGTTTGGCGTGAGCATGACCAGTGCAGTGTCCGCAGGTGTCATCATGGCGGCCATTCCAGCCGTCGTCGCACTGATGAGTTGGTTCTTCCTGGGCGAGCGAATTGGCTTGCGGGTGTGGGCCGCCATTGCCTGCGCCGCTTTTGGCATTGCACTCTTCTCGCTATCAAAATCAGAGCTGCCTGCGCACGTAGCACGGGGGCTAGAGGTCAATTCTTCTTATAAGCACGTGCTGTGGGGCAATCTGCTGGTGTTTGGCGCGGTTTTGTGCGAGGCCGCTTATGCGGTGATTGGCAAGAAGCTCACAGGCACCCTGACCCCGAAACGGATCACCGCCTTGATCAACCTGTGGGGCTTTGTCCTGATGACGCCTTTCGGTCTTTTTATGGCCTGGAATTTTGAGTTCAGCGCTGTGGCCGCTGGCACCTGGTGGCTCTTGGTCTTCTACGCGCTGGCGGCCAGCGTTGGCACGGTGTGGCTCTGGATGACCGGCTTGCAAACCGTCCCGGCCGCCCGAGCCGGGGTCTTCACCGTGATGCTGCCGATATCGGCAGCGGCGGTGGGCGTCGGGGTGCTGGGTGAATCCTTGAGCGGCCTGCAAGGCGTGGCCTTTGCTATATGTCTGACGGGCGTGGTGCTGGCCACCCTGCCCTCAAGGACGCTTGCAGCGACGGTCAAATAAGCGACGCTGCGCTCAGCACCATACCGTCTTCATCGGCATACAGCCAATCGCCCGGACGCACCCAAACGCCCTGAATCTGAACCGCAATATTCTTTTGGCCTTCCTGGCGCTTTTCCGTGGGCAATGGCATGCTGGCCAAGGCGCGAATCCCGACCTTGAGGGCGCCGAGCTCGGCAACATCACGCACGCAGCCATCCACAACGACACCCGCCCAACCGTTTTTGACGGCGGCGGCACCCAGGTTACCGCCCAGCAAGGCGCGGCGCAATGAGCCACCGCCATCGACCACCAGCACCTTACCGACACGACCGGCGGGCGTATCTTCATAACCCACCGAATCAACGGCAGCTTTGACCAGGGTGTTGTCTTCAAAACACTTAACGGTCACCACGGGGCCGCTAAATTTTTGAGTGGATCCAAAGTCTTTGAACACCGGTGGCAAGACGCGAAAGTCGCCGCTGGTGTCATTTTTATGGGCATCACAGAGATCGCAAGTTGCGAATGATGGGGTCATGTCGGGGGCTCCTTAAGTTGACAAAATTGTAAAACCACAAAAGATGTGACCTAAGCCAATAAAAAAATACAGTTTCCCAATGAAATAAACAGTTTCCCTCTAGGAAACGCGCTATTTCTCCAGTAGCATCGCCTTGCCAGTGAAGAAGCTGTTTTTCTCTGGTGATTAATCAACTTCCAGAAGGACAATAAATCATGGCAACTGCATCGAAAGCTCCGGCAAAAAAAGCTGCACCTGCAAAAAAAGCAGCACCGGCCAAGAGCGCGGCCCCCGCTAAAAAAGTAGCACCAGCTAAAACGGTCGCCGTCAAGGCCCCTGCCAAAAAAGTGGCACCGGCTAAAAAAGCTGTGCCCGCCAAGGCCGCCGCTCCCGCTAAAAAGGCAGCTGCTACCAAAGCACCGGCTAAAAAACGCACTGCCAATGCAGCGTTCATGAAAGCCCTGACACCTAGCGCCGCTCTGGCTGCTGTCGTTGGTGCAACCCCTCTGGCGCGCACGGAAGTCGTGAAGCAATTGTGGGTTTACATCAAGAAACACAAACTGCAAGACGCTGTGAACAAACGCATGATCAACGCCGATGCAAAGCTGAAAGAAGTTTTCGGCAAGATGCAAGTCTCGATGTTCGAGATGGCTGGCCTGATCGGCAAGCACCTCAAGTAATCAGCTTGGGCTGACCGCTAAAAAGCCGACGCAAGTCGGTTTTTTTTCGTTCCAGTGATACCTGCAAACTGGATTTTCAGCAGCGCCTTAAGCCTGCTTTAAGCTCTGATCGATAGCGTCTTGGGTTAAATAATTTACCGTCAACTTTATGATCTCACTGCTCCCCACCCACTTTCTGACCCCCAGGCGTTTGTTGTTGGCTTCGATCGTGGTGGCCATCATCACCATCACGCTCAAAACGCTGGCCTGGTATGTGACAGATTCGGTCGGCTTGCTGTCAGATGCGATGGAGTCCTTCGTAAACCTGGCCAGTGCCATTTTTGCGCTGATGATGGTGACAATCGCCCAGCGCCCCGCGGACAACGAGCACCCCTACGGCCATCACAAAGCAGAGTATTTTTCCTCCGGATTTGAAGGCATCCTGATTGTTGGCGTGGCGATCGGCATCATCTGGGCCGCCGCATCACGGCTGCTCCATCCACAACCTCTGCAAGAACTGGGGTGGGGCCTGGCCTTGTCGGTTTTGAGTTCTGCCCTGAACGGCCTGTTGGCGTGGGTCATGTTCAGTTCGGCCAAAGTGCACCGCTCCATCGCACTGGAGGCTGATGCCAAGCATCTGGTCACCGATGTCTGGACCTCGGTGGGCGTCGTGGTGGGCTTGATCGGCGTGGCCCTGACCGGGTGGCTCTGGCTGGATGCGGTGGCGGCTATCGCGGTAGCGTTGAATATTCTGTGGGAAGGCGGTCACCTGATGTGGCGCTCGTCCCAGGGACTGATGGACGAAGCGGTAGAACCAGATGTGCTCCGGGCCATCCAAAAAACGATTGCGTCGTTTAACCACGAAAGCATTCGTTTTGACCATGTCATCACCCGCCGCTCGGGTCAGCGCCGCTTTGTGGACTTGCACATGCACATGCCATCGACTTGGACCTTGGGTCGCGCTGCCGAATTCAGGACCAGTGTCGAACAGGCATTAATGAGCGCCGTACCGGGCTTGCGGGCCACGATCCAATTACTGCCCAGCGACGTAGAAGCTCATCTGGATGATCCTAGGGATTGACCGGCAAGGTCTCTGCATGGTGGCACGCCAGTTGCCGACCTTCAAGCAAGCGCAATACGGGTTCCTCTACCGCGCAGCGTACATCAGCATACGGACAGCGCTTGTGAAAAGCACAGCCAGTAGGCGGATTCAAGGGGCTGGGCAACTCCCCCAAAATTTTGATTTTCTTTTGCCGTTGGTGCGGGTCAATTGAGGGTGTGGCCGACAGCAGTGCCTGAGTGTAGGGGTGCATTGGGCGGGCAAAAATAATGGTTTTCGGGCCGGTCTCGACCACCCGGCCCAAGTACATCACCATCACGTCATTGGCCACATGCTCTACCACCGCCAGGTTGTGCGACACGAAAACATACGCGGTGTTGAATTCTTCCTGCAAGTCCATGAACAGGTTGAGCACCTGGGCCTGAATCGAGACGTCCAGTGCCGAGGTGGGCTCGTCTGCCACCAACACCTTGGGTTGCAAAATCATGGCGCGTGCGATCGCTATGCGCTGGCGCTGACCGCCTGAAAACATGTGCGGATAGCGGTGCCTGTACTCGGGGCGCAAGCCCACGCGCTGCATGATACGGGTGACCACTTCAGCGCGTTGTGCGGCCGTCATGGGGGTATTTAGCAACAAGGGCTCAGCCAATTGGGCCTCGATTTTTTGCCGTGGATTGAGCGAGGCATAGGGGTTTTGAAACACCATCTGCACCCGGCTACGCAGACGCTGGCGTTGCGCTGCATCATTCGGGTTGACCTTCTCGCCATCCAGCGTCAAAGTGCCGCCACTGGGTGGCTCGACCAGCGTCAGTTGCCGGGCCAGCGTGCTTTTGCCGCAACCCGATTCTCCGACAACCGCCAGGGTTTTACCGGCCTCCAGTGCGAAGGAAACACCATTCAGGGCCTTGACCATCAGCTTGGGTTGGAACAAGCCTTGCGAGACCCCGTAATGACGCGTCAAACCATCTGCCTGCATGACCACCTGACTCATACGCCGGCCTCAGCTTCTATTGGATAAAAGCACCGCACCTGCACTTCACCATGGTCGGTCAAAAGAGGTTTCTGACTGAGGCATTTTTCGAGGACGCCTGGGCAGCGCGGCGCCAAGAGACATCCCCGTGGACGGTCATATTGTCCCGGCACAATACCGCCCAAGGTATTCAAGCGCCTCGCGCCCCGGCTGCGTTCTGGTACCGCCTGCAACAAGGCATGGGTATAGGGATGTGTCGGCGTTGAAAACAAGGCCCCCACCGCCCCCTGCTCCACCACTTGTCCCGCGTACATCACGGCCACACGTTGCGCGACTTCAGCGACGACGGCGAGATCATGAGTAATCATGATCAGCGCCATGCCTTGGGCCTTTTGCAAGTTCACCAGCAAGTCCATGATCTGCGCCTGAATGGTCACATCCAGGGCTGTGGTGGGCTCGTCGGCAATCAGTAATTTGGGGTTACAGGCAATGGCAATGGCAATCATCACGCGTTGGCTCATGCCGCCTGAAAACTGGTGCGGGTAGTTGTCAAGCCGCCCTTTGGCGCCCGGTATCTCAACCAACTCCAACAGTTCGATAGCGCGGGACTTGGCCGCAGAACCACGCAAGCCCAAGTGCTGCTTGAGCACCTCAATGAGCTGAAATCCAACCGTAAAGCAGGGATTGAGCGAGGTCATGGGGTCCTGGAAAATCATGGCCATGTCCTTACCCAGAATCTTGCGACGCTGAGAGTCAGGAATACGAATCAAATCCTGGTTGTCAAACTGCAACCGGTCTGCTTCAACACGACCCTGGCCTTGCAGCAAACCCATCAGGGCCATCATGGTGACTGACTTGCCGGAGCCGGACTCACCGACAACGCCTAAAAGTTCACCCGAATTGACGGTCAGGTCAACGCCATCCACCGCACGAAAAGCCTGTCCTTGCGGACCAAACTCTACGCTTAAATTTCGTATTTCCAAGAGACTCATCGTCGGTTCCCGTCGCGCCTGATCAAGATGCGGTTTTCAATTTGGGGTCGAGGGCGTCACGCAGACCGTCCCCCATCAGGTTGATAGCCAGCACCGACAACAGTATGGTTAAGCCCGGCAAGGTAACCACCCACCAGGCGCGTTCAATGTAGTCCCGTGCCGAGGCCAGCATGGTGCCCCATTCCGGCAACGGTGGCTGAACGCCCAAACCCAGAAAACCCAGGGCCGATATTTCAAGAATGGCCGATGAAAAACTCATGGTGGCATGCACAATCAACGGCGCCATACAGTTGGGCAACACCGTGATGAACATCAAACGCAGTTGGCCTGCCCCTGACAAGCGGGCCGCCGTGACGTAGTCCCGGCTCAGTTCGGTCATGGCCGAGGCACGAGCAAGCCGCACATACGCGGGCAGCGACACCAACGCAATGGCCAGCATGGCATTGGTCAAACCGGGGCCAAGAATGGCGATGATGGCTACCGCCAACAGCAGCGCGGGCAAGGCCATCATGATGTCCATCAGACGCATGATGAGCCCGTCCACCACTTTGCCCGAGAACGCCGCCAGTAGCCCCAACGTCACCCCCGGCAGCAAGGCCAGCAACACAGACACCAAGCCCACCAATAAAGACAGCCGGGCGCCATGAATCAGGCGCGACAAAATATCGCGCCCCAATTCATCGGTACCAAACAGAAACTGCGATGTGCCGCCCGACCAGACCGGCGGCTGCAAAAAGTGATCGCGGTACTGCTCGATAGGGTCGTATGGCGCAACCCACGGCGCGAAAATTGCCATCAAGGCGACCAGAAGCATGAACGCCATTCCAGCGACAGCGCCTTTGTTTTTTGAGAAGCCTCGCCAGAATTCAGCCAACGGTGTGGGGTAGGACAACACGGCCGCCAGTTCAGAGGCTGCAGTATTGGCAGGTCCGGCAGTCATGTTTTCAAGCACCTGGATTGGTTTTAATTCCATATCTAACCTTGATGCCGAATACGCGGATTGGCCACACCATACAAAATATCCACCAAAAAGTTGGTCACGATCACCAGGGTGGCGACCAGCAAAATGCCATTTTGAACCACGGGGTAATCACGTCGGCCAATCGCGTCAATCAGCCACTTGCCGATGCCGGGCCAGGAAAAAATGGTTTCCGTCAAGACTGCGCCACCCATCAGGGTGCCCACCTGCAGACCGATGACGGTCAACACGGGTATCAGGGCATTGCGCAAGGCATGAACAAACACCACGCGGGCTGGCGACAAACCCTTGGCACGGGCGGTGCGCACATAATCTTCGCGCAGCACCTCCAACATGCTGGAGCGTGTCATGCGCGCAATCACCGCCAACGGAATGGTGCCCAGCACAATGGCGGGCAAGATCAGGTGCCGCACCGCATCCCACAAAGCGCCTTTATTGAGGTCGGGGTCGGCCAACTCGGCGCGCCAGGCGTCAATCAGCATAAAGCCGGTGTGGGGTGGCACATCAAACACCAGGTCGATACGACCCGACACCGGCGTCCAGCCCAGCCCCACTGAGAACACCAGAATCAACAGCAAGCCCCACCAAAAGATCGGCATTGAGTAGCCTGCCAAGGCCACCGTCATCACGCCATGATCGGCCAACGTGCCGCGCTTGACGGCAGCCACCACGCCGGCCACCAGTCCCACCACCAGCGCAAAAACAAGCGCTACCGTTGCCAGCTCCAGCGTGGCGGGGAACAGTACCTTGAACTCGCTCCATACGGTTGCCTGTGTTTTCAGGGAGGCCCCCAAGTCACCCTGCGCCAGTTGGTTCAGGTAGTGCAAATATTGAATCGGTAAGGGTTGGTCCAGCCCGAGCCGCTTGAGCGCGGTGGCATGCATCACCGGGTCGAGCGTGCGCTCCCCCATCATCACCTCAACGGGGTCACCCGGAATCAGGCGAATCAGTGAAAACGTGAGCAGCGTGATACCAAAAAAGGTGGGAATCAGCACGCCCAAGCGTCTGAGAATAAATGCAAACATTAATCGAGCCTAAAAATACAAAGAAGGCAGGGCCGCGATCAAATCGTATGCCTTGCCTTCATGGCGATCATCACCAATGTTCGATACTAACGCTGCTGACTGGCTATTTAACGCTGACACCTTCAAAGTTGTAATCGCCAAACGGGCTGATCTTGAAGCCGTTGAGCTCTTTGCGCATGGGTTGGTTGACAGTGGAGTGCGCAATGGTGGTCCACGGCAGGTCGTGCTTGAACATCACTTGCGCTTTCATGTAGAGGTCAGTGCGCTCTTTCAGGTTGGTGCTGAAGCGTGCCTTGAGCACCAAGGCATCAAACGCTTTGTTGCAGTAGCGCGAATAGTTGGACCCACCCACGGCATCGCAGGTCAGCAAAACGCCCAGAAAGTTGTCGGGGCTGGCGTAGTCGCCAGTCCAACCCATCAAGCCGGTGTCGTGCTCACCATTTTTGAGGCGCTTAAGGTATTCACCCCACTCGTATTGCGTGATCTTGGCTTTGACACCAATTTTGGCCCAATCGGCCTGAATCATCTCTGCCATCAACTTGGCGCTGGGGTTGTAGGGGCGCTGCACTGGCATCGCCCACAGAGTGATCTCAAAGCCATCGGGGTAGCCAGCTTTTTTCAGCAGCTCTTTGGCTTTTTCGGGATTGAAGGGGGCATTTTTCAGGCTGCTGTTGTAAGACCAGAGGGATGCCGGAAATGGATTGCTGGCCTCTTGGCCCTGGCCCTGATAGACCGCGTCAACGATGGCTTTACGGTTGATGGCCATGTCTAGCGCCTGACGCACTTCGAGCTTGGAGGTTTGGGTTTTTTCTGTGTTGTAGCTCAAATAGCCCACGTTGAAACCAGGTGCGGAGTCCATCTTCAGAGCCGGGTCGGTGCGCATACCAGCAATGTCTTGCGGCTTGGGCTGCGACATGATGTGGCACTCGCCAGCTTTGAGTTTTTGCACCCGAACCGAGGCATCGGTGGTGATGGCAAAAATCAGGTTATCAACCAACACATTCTTGGCATTCCAGTACTGAGCAAACTTGGCATAACGAATTTGAGAGTCTTTTTGGTATCGCTTGAGCACGAAAGGCCCCGTGCCTACCGGTTGCTGGTTGATCAGGGACGCCTGACCAGCGGTCAGCAATTTATCGGCAAACTCTGCAGACAGCACCGAGGCAAAGGGTAAGGCAATCTTGGCCAGCATGTCTGCATCTGGCTTTTTCAGTTGGAAAACGATCGTCAAAGGATCAGTCTTCAAAATGGCGGTAATGTTGGCGTCGATACCTGTGTCAGACGCAAAAGGAAATTCGGCCGGGTAGGCTTTGTTGAACGGGTGATTTTTGTTGGACATACGCCCAAAAGTAAAAATCACGTCGTCAGCATTAAAGTCTCGAGTGGGTTTGAAGGTGTCGGTGGTGTGAAACTTGACGCCTGAACGCAGTTTGAAGGTATAGGCAGTGCCATCGGCAGAAACGGTCCACGATGTAGCCAAACTTGGTTCGATCTCGGTACTGCCTTTTTTGAACGCCACCAGCCGGTTAAACACCGCATGACCCGACGCATCGAACGTGGTCCCACCCGAGTATTGCGCCGAGTCAAAACCCTCAGGGCTGGCCTCAGAGCAATATATCAGAGTGTTTCCCGCCTGAGCAACCAGGCTGATGGCGGACATGCCCAAGGCCAACATCAACTTGCTGAGTTTCATGCACATCCCTAAATTAAAAGAAAAGTTGTAACAACAAAACAATATTGTGCGCCAAAAAGTAGAACC
>SERZ01000170.1_pt1 | contig 43394 bp, 63 predicted proteins | sample 3171461 | NCBI WGS metagenome assembly SERZ01 (sample SAMN06051861, study PRJNA518727) | freshwater metagenome | biome: subpolar coniferous forest; feature: holomictic lake; material: water; isolation source: holomictic Lake 227, 6 m depth | place: Canada: near Kenora, Ontario | collected... | reverse complement strand
ATCAGTCAATTACTTTTGGGGTCCTAACCCCTAATAGGAATTCTTTTAATCCTATAGATTAAAGAATTCTTACTCTCTTGAGTAAATTTCCGGACAAGACCTCCATATTTCTGCTTGACAGAAGGGGAGGGATTGGGAGGGATTGATAGACATTTGATTAAAGCTAATAAGATAAAGACAGAGGGGATAGGCCATTCATTTACGCTAGTAAATGTCTGTCCCCCCCTTAAGTTTCCTTAGCCCCTGGCTTCTTAGGGGCTATTGGTATTACGGTAGTTCATATTAAGGCACATCACTACCGCCATATATAACTAACAACCTAAGTGTTTAACTCTATAAGTTGATGGAGGATGAGCCCTATCACCAATATCATGTAGTCTAGCTAATGCTTGAGCACCCCTGCATTTGTTATATCCTGCTCGGATTATAGCCGTAGCTCCATAACTATCAGCTGTTAGTTCATTGTCTACATCTCCGTCTTTAGAATGTCCTAATTCATGACCTAATATTAATGCCATCTCATCATCATTAAGTACATAGTTCAACATGCCTTGATTAATACTAATAGTAAAGCCTGTATTATAGGCATTAATGTCTGGTGATTTATCTAAATGTAATGAAGGAGCAAATACAATATGATTAGCTTTTAGAACATGTTTATAAATATCTCTGGCATGTTCAAAAGTCATGGCATATGTATTGACAGAAATTAATAAGCCCAAAGTTAATCCAATTGATTTATACATAGTTTATCCTCATATAAGACATTATGTGTATACCCAGGTATATTCGGGTATATATTATTGTAAATCTAATGCAGCAAGTTCTTTATTTGATAAAGGACTAGATGATCTAGTTCTCATCAGTTCTATTTCTTTAGCGTCTAATTCATGTAGAGTAAGATTAACTTTCAATTCTAACTTAATCTCGTCCCAATATCTGGAAATAGCATAAGCTTCATCTTTGAGCTCTTTCATTATTTCGCGCAGTCTCTGACGTTCTTCAATTAACTCGTTAGTAGAGAGTTTGGATAAAGTAAGCTGTTTTGTAAGATATTTCATATAAATCCTCAGATAGCATTCCTGTCCTGCATTATTTTATCAATTAATCCATAATCCAAAGCTTGATTCGCATTCATGAAATTATCACGTTCTGTATCTCGCATAATTTGGTCAGTGGTTTTTTTTGTATGCTTTGCCATGATTGCGTTCAAACGTTCCTTGACGGCCATCGTTTCACGCGCATGAATCTCAATATCTGTCGCCTGACCTCGGTAGCCGCCCAAAGGTTGGTGAATCATCACACGTGCATTAGGCAAACAAAGCCGTTTTCCTGGTGCGCCGGCACATAACAATAACGCAGCAGCGCTGGCTGCTTGACCCATGCACATTGTACTTACATCTGGTTTGATAAATTGCATCGTATCATAAATAGCCATACCTGACGTTACGACGCCGCCCGGTGAATTGATATAGAGAAAAATATCTTTTTCTGGGTTTTCTGACTCAAGAAATAACAATTGGGCAACGACTAGATTGGCCATATTATCTTCAACTTGACCTAATAAGAAGATAATACGTTCTTTTAGTAAGCGAGAATATATATCGTAAGACCGCTCACCGCGAGAGGTTTGTTCAACGACCATTGGAACTAAATGACTAGCTGCAGTCTCTACCATTCTTTATTCTCCTTGACTATTCTTAGCATTTGTTTTCGGATTTTGATATGATCAAGACAATTTGAAGGGCGGATGCAAAATAATATTTTGCAAAATCCATGGGCGCTATTTATAGACGATTCGCCCCGTCTGTTCTAGGACTGGTGCGCCGTTCTAAGTGATTAGCGTTCCTAGTTCGTTCCTAGTACAATACAAATGGTGCGTCCGGCAGGATTCGAACCTGCCTCCATCAGCTACAATGCTAATGCTCTACCCAACTGAGCTACGGGCGCAAATAGCATTTTTTAGAGGTGCTTAGCTCTTCTATAGACCTGTCGAAAGCGTAACGATTATTCATTCTGTATGTCTACATAATATAATTATAGCATAATTTTTAAATATTTATTCTCTTTTCTTTCTACCTTCCCATCCTACGCCATAATCAGGTACTTTCCGTTCAATAGATTGTTTATCATCTGGGTGCTTAGCTGAATGTTTCTCTATTTTCTTAGTCTTATTCTTTTCACGTTTATCTTGGGCTGAGTAATTCTTAAAGTAAGCTACATTACTAGGCCCTCTTTTAATTTTATTCGGCATGATTAAATCTCCAACTGTCAATTGTTACCATGAATAATGTTATACTATAAATAACACGGCCCGCTCCTCTGCATTGAAAAATGTACTAGCGGGTTTTCTTTTACAATCTGCTGTATGGTGGTCTTAATGGATACTGAATAGGGTCGCTATGGTTAGGTGACTGACCACAGAACTTACATTTACAAATGATATATTCATTATTACAAATCGGACATACTTGCATAACTTTCTCCTTTTTACTAGGTTTACCTGCTCCATTCACCGCGCAATTTAAAATTACCAGTGGATGCAGGGGGGGCTGTATCATTACTACCAACTGAATATACGTTCATAACTTACTCCTTTTTACTTGGTTTATATACCCCTTCGCCATACAATTTAAAGTTACCGCTGGATACAAGGGAGGTCATATCATTTTTACAGTGTATACATGTTATTATATTATCTTTTCTACTTAGTGTCAATAGGTATTCCTCTGTTTTATCACATTTTTCACAATATTTTTCATATATAGGGCACATACGTTTCCTTATTACCTTGTAAAAGAGATGGTTCGTTGGTGCGATCTTCATAGATATAGGGTGGTATGGTTACGTCGGTCACAGCGAACTAAGTTTCCTATCCATGTCTGCTCTAATGAGAAAAGCCTCATCGGTTTGTGATTCAAATTCTTTTAAATTTGTTTTTGCAATACTCAAGACCGCTTTGGAGAAATGAGGGCGTTGGGGCGTTTTTTTGCTCACGCTTGTCGTTTCTTTTTTCAATGTATATTTGCAAATGAAATGAACTAATCTGTGTAATAGATTATTATTTGTTTTTAAACTATGTGTAATGTAAGCATTGTCACAATAATTACATGGAAATTTATTTTGGGCTTCTAATGGAGTTAATTTGAATTTATATTGTGCATTACAATCATTACAAAAATATCTATAAGTTAATTTTATATTGTTTATCATAATTATTACCTATTTATTTAGGACATAGTTGTCAATTAAGAGACGTTACTCTCTTCAGATATAAGTATAATATATAAGATCTCTTTATGTTTAGATTACTTAAGTAATAATCTTTTAACATAAGCCTGCTTGACATTGAAGGAAAGCAGGAGAAGAATCTTGATGTCTTATAAAGCTTAAGTAGAACAATTTTCATTAGTCCAATTCTATTCTCTACTAGCGAATAAGGTTTGAATCTACCTTCGATAGTTCCCCGCATTGACATTGGTGGGGCTATTGTATAACTATCTGTTGCTGGCAACTAACCAGTCTGAAGCTGAGTATTTATGTTCTTAACATACCCCGGACATCGTAGAGTATGTTTCCGCCGTCTCTTAATAGCGGAGTCTACTTATGTGTTCACGTACAAATATAATTATATCACAATAAAAATAATTTACAATACTGTTAATGATAGTTGACAAATACATATGGAGTCTGTATACTATAAACATAGCTAATTAAGCAGGGAATAGTATGGATAATATTGGACAACTTAAGTTAAAACTTAGGGAATATTATAATACTGGTGCTTATTTTGATGAAATTGATGTTATAGCTAAAAAAGCTATGGTTTTTATTCAAAATTATAATAAAAAAATTAAAAATTCATGTATTGTGCTTGATATTGACGAAACTTGTATATCAAATTATGCAGATATAGACGCTAATGACTTTGCTAATCTTCCTTGGCAAGTAAAGAAGCAACTAAATAAAATTAACAGCACAGCTATTAAACCTATGTTCAAATTATATGAAAAAGCTATCAAATTAGGTATAAAAGTATTCTTTCTTTCTGGTAGATCAGAGAAATTACGCAAAAACACTGTAAAAGCCCTTGATTCTGCAGGATATAAGCAATATGAGCAAATTATTTTAAGAAATAAAAATGATTTGTCTTCAGCGTCATCATTTAAAACAACAAAAAGAGCGGAAATAGAACAGCAAGGTTATGTTATAATAGCTTCTATAGGTGATCAAAAATCAGACTTACTTGGCGGCTACGCTAAAAAAGTATTTAAATTACCAAATCCATTTTACTATATTCCATAGGAGATTAATATGTATATTAAAATTTTAGGGCAAGATAGGGCAGTGTTATATGTTAATATTGAAGAAAATCCTACTATGAGTGTTTATTATAGTGATGAAGAAGATTGCTGGATGTCCACTATTGTTAAAGATGGTGTAGCACTAATTCTTCATTCTGGTGAAATGTCTGATTGTCATGCTATTGTAAATACAATTATGCAACGATTAGAATTAGATCCAGAATCTATAAATTGCTTACTATAGCCTTAAGAAACACCTAATAAAGCCTCTTTTGTCCGAAAAGAGTATGCACTAACCGGACAAAAGGCTTGACTTATACCCTATAAATTGATATACTATAAGTATAAAGAATAAAGAATAAAGAATAAATAAGAAAAAAAAGAGTTATTATTAATCTCCTTGATAAAAATGCTCGTCGATGACAGCAGAGCTAGAAGGTCTTCCCTAACTAGCCGAGGGGATCAACAATCACTTTTAAGGAATAAGAAAAGAGTTGACAAAGGTAGTAAGAAATGAGATAATAGTAATAAGAGAAACAAGTTTTAATAAACGCATTCGAAGCCTCGGAATTACTAAGTAAAAACCCTCCTCAAACATACCGCAGGAGACTTTAAAAAGACTTAGTAAGATCGATAAGCAACCTAGAAAGACTTGAAAGTAGCTAGGGACTGAGTAATCAGCAGGCAATTGAGGAGTGTGTTTATTAAAGTGGTTTGAATAGACCTCCAAAGTCTTTATTAGTCAGACCACTTTTTTAACTAAATGTTTGAGGCCATGATAACTAACAACTACTTGCATTATGTATATGGATTAATATCAGCATACTGCAAAAGGTTAGTGAAGAACTTATAAGATTAGGAAGTAATATGTACTAATCTTATATAGTACAAAACTCATACAAGAGTGTAAACACCGACGTAATAGTAGTCTAGAACTGGGTGCCAAACATTTTAGTTATTTAAGAAGTTTTGAATGTAAAACTATCCAGTAGTGCATTTAAGACTTCTTAACTAACTTTTTGAGGACATATGAAAACTTCTTTTTTATTACATATAAAAACTGCTGTCAATCTTATTGAGGCTATGTCTATCGCTGGTTGGATAGCTGTTATAGCTGACGTAATTTGGGTATTAAGAGATAGCTTTGTCAATGGATTTACTCCAGCTATGATTTTAATCTCTACATTATTAATTACAGCTTTAGTAACTTTAACAATTGCTTTACATAAATACCATAAACAACAATTAAAAGAAAATAGAAATGAATTACTGAAAACTTTATTAAAATTAAATAAATTAAAAAATACGCGTAATAAGGAGAAACATAATGTTAAATAAAATTATGGTCACAACAGCATTAGCTTCAATTATTATGGCCGGTGTTTCTAAAGCTTCTAGCACTACTACTGTATTTAACAGTGATGGAAGTACTAATACGTATGTAAACTCAGGGGATATACAAATACAAGTTGGTCATTATGACCCAAACAATACTCCAGGTAATGCTGAGCGTTTTCCACAATCAGGATTACAACGATGAATATATCATTATCAGGTTTAGTTAATATAGTAGGACTTGAAGGAATTTCTTTAAGCCCTTATTTAGACAGTGTTGGTGTTGTAACTATAGGCATTGGCACTACAAAAACAGAAATCCCCGATCTAAATCTTTCTCATCCAGATATAACTATGGATGATGCGATATTCTTCCTTAAAAAATCAATTCTAAAATATACTGACCCTATTAATGACGCATTAAAAGTGCAGATTACGCAATATCAATTTGACGCATTAACTAGTTGGTGTTATAACGTTGGTGTTGGTGGTATGAAAAAATCTTCTCTTATTAGAGATATAAATTTGAAAGCAGATTATAAAACTATATGCAATGATTTTATGAAATGGAACAAACCTAAAGAAATTATCGGTAGACGTACTAAAGAAGCTAAATTGTACGCCACTGGCGTATATAGTGAGGATGGAAAAGCACTATTATTTCCTGTTGGTGCTGGTCATAAACCTATTTATTCAAAAGGTAAATTAATTAATGTATTTGATGTATTAAAACTCTATAAATTATGTTGACACGGTAATTAATCTCTAGTATAATAGAATTATATAGGAGAACATTATGTCTTATAAATATCATTTTGATATGGATATAGAAAATGAAACTGTAACAATATTTTATTCTATAGATGAAGATACAGAATTAACATTACTTGATGTGAAAGATTGTACTAATTCACCTATCGAAACTACTATTTTTAGTGAAGATTATTTTGCTAGAAAGGCTTGGGATAATTATTTAAATTATCATCAATATCCTTATGACGAAGATTGTTTGGAGGATGCATAATGTTAACACCAGACAACTATACTATGTCTAATTATGAAGACATTGAAGATAATAGACAATTAAATGAATTATCTAATGAAGAACTAGTATTGAAACAAAAAGAAGGGAAGCCTGAAGGAGCTAGATATTGTTTTTTACCTACTTTAAACAGTAATGACTGGGCTAATGGCCTAGGAGAATTAATTGAGGAACTAAATAAAAATATAGAAAATAATAAAGATATAAAAGTTATACAAGCTACTTTACAAGCGCTTCAAGATACAATATTACATGATAATGTTACAGAAACAAAAGATATTATTAATGATTTTATAAAATTACGTTCATTAGCATTACAAAGTGGTAAATACAGAGAAAACAGTTATAAACAACAAATAAGTATAATATTATTATTAGATGCTTTAGCGAGACATTATATTAAATATTCATTTGGGGATAACTTTGATGATGAATCTGAATGTCTTCATTTATCACACATGTTAGCAAATGTTATAATTATTAGATACCAAATTAATACTTATTATAATAAAGAGGCCTCATTATGAAATTTGGATTATGGAAAAACCTAGAGTATGGTGTTCCCAATAATGAGTCTTTATCTAATGATAAAAGCTATTTAGGTGGTTTACACGACATTAGCGAATACCGAATAGGTAAATATAATCCAGAAGTTCATTTATGGATTGCTGTATTAATTGACGCAGCTAAATACAGAGATAGTGTATTTCTAAATACGTTCTGTAATCGTATATGTAGAGTAGCTAAATTAAATTCTATTTCTGTTAGAGAAGCTTTTAATAGAATATGGGAAATTGAAGATGCTAATATCTAAGAGTACTTCATGTGTTCAATGTGGAGACGATCATTTAAACCAGTGTTTTTGTGTGTATACGAATGGTGCATATTGTTTCTCTTGCGGTTATTCAACATTTAACTCTAAAGTTTCTTATAGTTTTAAAGAAAAAATAGAACAATTTAATTCTTTATATATCCCCTCTAATTTGGTAACAAATCAAAAAGAATTCTCTTTAGAAACTAATAAATGGCTTACTAAATACGGTATTTACTCTAATTTAATTAAGAAATACAAAATAATGTACTGTCCGTACGATGAATTTGTTACTAATTCAGGTATTGAATTCAAAGGCGAAAGTTTAATTTTCCCTGTAATAGAGAATGATAATATTCACGGTTATCAAAGAAGATTTTTTCCTAATAAGAGCTATTTATCTGTTGGTAACATTAATGTAGCTTTTGTTGCATCAAACAACAATCAACCAAATAATACTACAATTATATTAGTAGAGGATTTTATTTCATGTATTCGTGTTGGTGACGTTGAAGATTGTCTGTGTTTGTTTGGAACTAAATTAAAACAAGAATATATTGATTCTATCTTACGTTATGAAAATATAATTATATGGTTAGACGGCGATAAACCAGGACAAGAATCTGCAGCAAAAATTTTTCAGAAGTTATATGATATAATTAAACATAGATGTAAATTAAATGCATATAATTCTAAATCTTATAATTTAAAAATTATCACTACAGAAAAAGACCCAAAAGAATATGTAAGTACAGAATTAAAACATTATATAAATGATGATGGAGCCAATGAAAAAACTATTTCAATATAAATATATCAGAATCCTTATAATATCTCTAGTTACACTAAGTCTTGCTAGTGTTTTCGCATTTAAATCAGCCAAAATGGATATAAAAACAAAACTACAACATGCTAACGCTGTTTTTATGACCCTTCAAGCGTATACAGATAGTGGTGTTAAATTTCCTGCACTAGTTGTGGATGAAAGTGACGCAATTAATGCATACACAGACGGCAAAACAGTTACAATCACGACAGCGATGCTAGAATTTTTACAGACAGACGATGAAATGGCTATTATTTTAGGCCATGAAATTGGTCATGTTATGCTAGGCCACTTATTAAATTGGGATATTCCCGTTATATCTCCTACTATTAATGAATCAAACGCTGATCGATATGGTGTTTATTTAGCTTTGCGTGCTGGTTATGACCCATGTGCAGGTGAGGCCCTTTGGCAACGAATGATTGATAAATATGGTCATGAAACTATTAGTCTTGACAATATTCACCCTCCTTTAGATACTAGAGAAGCTAGTATGGATTTTCCAATGTGTCATTTAATATATAAGTTTTAATCTAGTAAACCTTGACATAAATGTAGATAAATGTTATTATAACCCTATAGACATCACACTATAAGGTTATAATGAACAACATAAATATAGTTAGTCCAGATGTAGCTTTAGAAGCAGCTTTGTTAAACATACTGTCGTTTAAAGCTGATTATGACAGTTATATTTATCTCTTAGATATTAAAAGACTCCTTCCTGACACTAAACTAATCTTACAAGATTATAAGAAATATTATTCTCAGTTCGCGAACCACGAACACATAGATTTTGGTTTATTCTACACAGAATTTTCTCAAAACTGGCATTATAAAGATTTATCAAATGAAGAATTAGATTACTATAAAGATTATGTATTTCCCGCAATTAAGAATGCAGCTCCTGAATCAAGAGAGTCTTGCCTAGTTAACTTTATAAAACAAGTTGCTATTGAGGATTTAAATAAAAATATTAATAATTTAAATATTACAGAATTACGAAATATTTTAGATAAATTTGAATCAACAACTTTCACATTAACACACAATGCTGTTGACCCTGATGCTATTACAGCCACTACTGTTGATTTAGAAATACTAGATAAATCTAAGGGTATTCCTTACTTTCTTCCTGAATTACAAAATAGTTTAGGAGGATTAATTCAAGGGCAGTTTGTTGTTATAGCTGCCGATAAAAATACTGGTAAATCAGCATTTACTATATCTGAGGCAGTACATGCTTTTAAACATTTAGCTAATGTAAAAGACTCAGGCCCTATTCTTTATTTTAATAGCGAAGGAACGCCCGCAGATATTTATGGTAGATTTTGGTCTAATTTATATAGAGATGTATATAAAGAAGGTATGGAAGAAATTGTTGAAAAACGTACTGAAATTCGTGCTAAATTCATAGAAGAATATAATATTGATAAATTTGTCGTATTTCAATTAGGAATACAACAATTGGATTTCGTAGAACAAAAGATTAGAAAATATAATCCATCATTAGTTATTATCGATATGTTAGATTCATTAGCTAATGAAGAGGATGCTATATCGTTGAAGAAATTGTACGATAGTGTTAGAAGAATTTCACTTAGTTCCTGCCCAATTATAGGAACTACACAATCAGGTAATACAGGATACTTTGATAAAGAAACTGGCGAAGAAAAGACTAAACGCTTCTTAAGTGAACAAGACGTATTAGGTTGTAAAGCTAAAGTGGCTTCAGCCGAAACTTTTATTGGTATTGGTAGAGAACCTAGTAATCCACATTTGAGATTTATTAGTACCCCTAAAGTAAAACGTGGGGAACCTATTAAATTTACATGTCAGATTAATCCTAAATATAGTAGCTACGAGGAACTTGCATGGTAGATCATAGTAGATTTGATCATTATATTAAAACTAATACTTTATTAAATAATGAAAATAATTGTGTAGAATTTACTAAAGTTGTTAATGAATGGGGATATGCTAGAGTAGGTAAAACATACGTAGGAAATAATTATGCACGATTATTACATCGAGCTGTTTGGATTAGACACAATGGTCCTATACCAGAAAAATTACTTGTATGTCATAAATGTGATAATCCTAAATGTTTAAATTTGCAACATTTATTTTTAGGAACTGTTGCAGATAATAATAGAGATAAGATGCTTAAAGGGAGATGTTCAAGAGTGAAGGGTGAATCTCGGCCTAATTCTAAATTAACAGATATTAAAGTTAGAGAAATAAGAAACTATCAAGGAAAGTTGTCAGGCCCTAAAATTGCAGCTTTATATAAGGTTCATTCTTCTTTAATTTATCGTATTTGGACAGGTGAAATTTGGAGTCATGTAAAACAAAATTGATGGTAATGGAGAGACAAATGACTAAATTTTGTGTTCTAGATACAGAAACCAGCATTGGAAAAACTATCCATTCAGGCACATTTCGTGATCCTAAAAATGATATATACACATTAATTTATGGGACACATCCTAAAGCTATTAATGTAGAGCATAATCTACAAGGATTCAAAAGAACCTTGTCTGAAGGTTGCGTCAAAGCTTTAGAACAATCCGATTGTATTATCGCACATAATGCACCATTCGATTTAGCTTACATATGGCATGACAAGTCTTTTCAAGCCTTTATTAAAAGAGGGGGCTTTACTTGGGATACTCAAATTGCTGAATATCTTATGTCTGGACAACGACATGCATTTGCTTCCCTTGCAGAACTGCAATTAATCTATTTAGATAAAAAAGTAAAAGAAGATAGAATTTCTAAATTATTTAAAAAAGGGATTGGTGCTGATGTAATCATAGCACATAAAAACAGTCATAAAAGAATATTTGAATTATTTAATAAATACTGTTCTGGAGACGGCAGTTCTACATTTGAAATAGCTGTTAAACAAATAGAAAGGGCTAAAAGACTCGGTATGGTAAATGTTATTAAAACATATAACATGTATATGTTAGCCTTAGTATCTACAATGACTACAGGGATTAAAGTTGACCTAATAAATACAGAAAAAACATTAAAAGCTTTGAAACTTAAATCTATAGAGTTTTTACAAAAGTCCGAAGAGATTGTTAGCCAATTCTGGTCTGATCCAGACTTACCACCATTTAATATACAGTCTCCTACACATAAGAGTGCCCTGTTGTTTGGTGGAAGTATTAAATGTAAGAAACGAGAAGACGCTGGATTTTATAAAAATGGTAAACCCAAGACTAAAATTATTGAAACTAATATAGAAATTCACGGATTTAACTTGCCCATAACACTAACATCACCTAGTGAAGTAAACGGCAGGTATAGAACTGGTGCTGAAATTATTGAAAAAATTTCTAATACAATTGAAGATCCATTAGTTAAACAATATTGTAAATTACAAAAACTGTCTATGAAAGTGGAGAAAGTGTGCTCAACTTATCTTGAGCCATTTCTTAACTATTCTATTGACGGGATATTGTACCCACACTACAATAATACAGCTACAGCAACTGGGCGTTTAAGTTCATCTAAACCTAATTTACAAAACATTACAAGTAAAGGAGGCATGGAGAAATATATTAAAAATCAATTCATAGCGCCAGTCGGTTACAAATGTGTGTCTATAGACTTTAGTCAGCTAGAAATTTATATTCTAGCAATGATTAGTGAAGATCCTAAACTTACTAATGATCTATTAGACGGAGTTGATTTTCATATATTACGCCTTTCTTACGCAGAAGATATGGCCTATAATGACGTATACAAATTGTGTAAAATAGATAAATTACCAGAATGGGAATTAAAGCGTAGTAAAGCTAAGACTATTAGTTATCAAAAAGCCTATGGTGCTTCACCTAAAAAACTAGCCCTGTCTACAGGATTAGATGAGGATGTTATTAAAAAGATTTTTACCAAAGAAGATGAAGATTATCCTTGCGTTAAAGAATTTAATGATAAAGTAGTTAGTACTGTAAACAGTAATAAATTTCCCTCATTATCTAAACACATACCTAATTTTCGAAAAGGGTTTAATAAGTACTCTAAAAGATTTATTGGTGGAATAGAATTGCTTCCGATTATGAAAGATAAATTAAACGCAGATTACATAAATGATAGATTTAGAGATATTGGTTATTACCAATCTATTACAGGTAAGCGCTATGCATTTGAAGAAATGGGACAATATGATAAATTTGGAAAGGTAAGAGCAGGTTTCTCACCTACACAGATGAAGAACTATGCGGTACAAGGCGGTGCAGCAGATGTTGTAGCTCTTGCAACTAGTGAAATCTTTCAATACATTCTATCATTGAATAATGACGATGTTAAGATGATTAATCAGGTGCATGATAGTATTGAGTTTTACGTAAAAGAAGATAAAGTAAGCTTGACAGTCCCTAAAATTAAAGGTATAATGGAAGATATACCGACTTTATTTAAAAAGTATTTAAAGAAAGACGCCCCTTTTAAATTTAAAGTAGACGTAAAAGTAGGTAATAACTTCTACTTAATGGAAAATTATGAAGCATAATATAAAATTACATAGATACTTATACTTTGTTTCGCTAAGCTGTGTAATAACGGGGCTATTTGTAGGCAGTCATACAATTTTATTGTATGCTACAGTAGCCAACGTTCTTACCGGTATTTTAAAAGAGTTTGATAACATGAACTAAGGAGATAACTATATGGTTTTCACTAACGGACAGGAATCACAACAAAAAGGTAAAATTACGGGCTACGAACGTACTGGAGAAGGTACTAAAGTAGATAAAATTACTATTAACTACATTCGTACAGATAATGACAGTAACCAAGCATCTACAGCCTCCAAGTTGACAAGTAATTTCTCTAATGAAGAAAAAGAACTGCTAAAATCCGCAGCTAAAAATGGAGATGAACTTGTCTTAGTTAAAGTCTTTGCACAAAAAGAAGGGGCTCCTCAAGGTTTCTGGAATTTAAAAGAAATTAAGGCGGCCAGTACTTTTACAGCTAAACCTAAACCCGCATTTAACAAACCCGCATTTAACGGAGGAGGGGGCGGAAATTCTTTTGCAACTAAAACACCATATAATGAAGCCGGTGTTAAAGTAGGCGCTACATTACACGATGCTGTAGCTATTGTTGTTGCCCAACAAGGCACTAAAACAAGTGTAGAACAAGTGGGTAAAGTAGCTAGAGAACTTCTAAAACTTAGTATGGCATTAGAGCAGGAGGTTAAATCAGGAGAGTATAATAAACCTAATGAGTCAAAACCCAGTCAAGCAACAAAAACAATTACTCAGTCAATTAAAGCAGATTCATCTTTAGATGACTTAGATGATGATTTTGAATCATTAGAAATTGAACTTTAATAATACCTAAGGAAGGGCGCTCTAATTGCGCCCTTTATATTAAAGGTGAATTATGTCCAATCTTATTCTTAATATAAAAGCAATATTTAATGAGTTGGTATCAAGAAAGCAACTTGATTTAAGCTTGCCTAATAAAGAAACGGCTAAAGCTATTGAGGAAGCTAGAAAGGGTGAAGGAATTGTAAGATGTAAAGATGTTGATGATATGTTTGATAAATTAGGCCATGATTCGAGTGAGGGATTATGAGTAAATTACTATTAAATATAGAAGCCGATGAAATTCTCTATCGCTCCGCATTTGCAGTCGAAAAACAGGCTTATAAATTAGTAACCCCTAAGAAAACCTATGATTTTGGTAATAAACACACTAAATCACAAATTATTCAAAAAGTCAAGACGTTAGCTCTAAAAGAATTCTCTTTAGAAGGATATAAAATAACAGAACCTTTAGAACATGCGATTTATATTGTAAAATCCCAATTAAAATCATTAAATAACATTGGAGCCCTTAATTTATGGCTCTCTCCTTCTAATGGCTCTAATTTTCGTTTTAAGCTTGCTAAAACACCTGGTCCTAAAGGGCTAGGTTATAAAGCCAATCGCCCCGCTAGACCCCTTCATTATTCCTCTATTAGAGAGTATTTAATTAAGCATTGGGGTGCACAGGAAATAGATGGATTTGAGGCTGACGATGCTCTGGGGATGTATCAAACAGACAACACTATTGCATCCCACATAGACAAAGACATTTCTATGATAGAAGGAAAACATTATCACTGGGTTAAACAAGAAAGATATGTAGTAGATGATAGTATTGGTGTTTTACCCATGGATGGTCAAAGAGGGACAGGAAAAGCTTTCTTCTTTCACCAAATGCTTACAGGTGACAATGTCGATAATATACCAGGAATACCTAACATTGGACCTGTCAAGTCATCAAAGCTATTAAGCAAGGCTAAAACAGAAAAAGAAATGCTTGCTATTGTTACAGAAATGTATTATAATCATTATAAGGATGAATATAAAGAAAAACTATATGAAATCGCTAATCTCTTATATATTGTTGATAATCAGAAACGTAATGGTGAGGATTATTTAAATGATCTCAAATAAATATACTTTTATTATGGAAGGTGATATAGATGGAGAAGACTATAGAAAAGTCTTAGTGTCTGGACAACATCAAACAATAGATGAAATTTTAGAAGATTTTAAATCTTTTCTCTTAGCATGTCAATTTAGCGCCAAAATAGTTGCCGAAATTAATAATGATGGAGACTTATAATGGGTATTAAAACTTGGGGCATACGCTCGAAAAACCCAGAACAAGAAGAAGCTCTTAAAGTGCTGATGAACCCTTCTGTGGAGCTCGTAGTGCTTAATGGTGGGGCAGGTAGTGGTAAGACCTTATTATCGCTTGCAAGTGCATTAGAATTGGTTATAGAGCAACACATGTATAAAGAGATAATATTTACTCGAGGACCTACAGGCGTCGGTGAGGATTTAGGACATTTACCAGGGGAATTAGAAGAGAAACTATTGCCTTGGATGGGTGCTTTAATGGATAACTTAGAGATGTTAGTAGGAGACTCTAAAACTACACAATCTATTATAGAAAGTAAGATAAAAACAATCTCTATTCAACATATTCGTGGTAGAAGTTTACGCGGTAGATTTGTAATTATCGACGAAGTGCAAAATCTCACACCACAGCAATTAAAGGTTATTATCACCCGCATAGGTGAAAACTCTAAAATTGTATGTCTAGGCGATACCTCACAGATTGATAATCGAAAACTAACTATTCACAACAATGCCCTTACAATTCTAGAATCTAGAATTGGGAATGAAGACTTTATTAAAGCTGTTTATCTAAAAGACTGTGAAAGAAGTAGACTTAGTCGATGGGGCGGGGAAAATCTATGACTTTAATGCTCCTTATAGCAAATATAGCCGTGTTCTTTAGTGCCCTTATAGGCATGCTATGTATTGCTAATAAAAACAAATGGGGCTTTGTCATCTTTATTCTAGCAGAATTATCCTTGGCATACATAGGCTACAGCACTAAAAGCTATGGCTTAATATTTACAGCGGGTATGTATGCCTGCATGAATGTATACAGTTGGATTAAGTGGACGAATGAAAAAATTAAAAGATAGACCATTTAATGGTGGATCGATGACTGAGGCAGCCTTTTTTGGATGGATACGTTCAGGTTTAAGACGAATGTCTATTCGATGGAGACCAAAGAATGAAGTATTAGCAGAAATTAGAAGACCTAAAGAGAATGGGGGGCGCAGTAAATGGGAATATCCATGTAAAACATGTAAACAATGGTTTATAAGAGCACATGTAGAAGTTAATCATATAATTCCCTGTGGCAGTCTTAAAAGTTTTGGTGATATTGGACCATTTTGTCAACGACTATTCTGTGAAAAAGATGGATTTGAAATTTTATGTCTTGACTGTCATAAGAAATTAACGTATAATGAAAAGAACCAGGAGAAACTATAATGAATTATTTAGCAATTCCTATTATAATAGCTTTAGTGCTACTCAATGTATTTGGTCCAGATGGTGTTTTATTAGTATCAATAGCAGGACCAATGTTTATAATGTTTTATGTTACTTATAGATTATTTAGAACTATATTTAATTGGATAGATAAACAATGAAAAAATTAATAGATTTTTATTATAATCTTAAAGCTTTTAAAAACAATCTTAAATGGATGATCCCTGCTGCTTGGAATTTTAGATGTTGGGACTATCAATATAATATTGATTTATTTTCTAAAAGTTTAGAGGTTACAGGAAATACAATGATTAAATACGGAAACTGTGTTAATAGTAAAAAGCATGGAAGAAGAGCTATTTATGCAGCACATAAATTAAGAACTGCTTATGACCATTATAATGATAAAAGTATAAGCTATTTATTTAAAATTAATCCACTTATAAGACAAAATAATACATTAAAACAGACATATAAACATTCAGAAAAGTATTTTGATAAACTATATGAAATAGCGTCTAAAAGAGTAAAAGAAATAGAGAAAAATAGACAGAAAGAAGCTTGGACATATATACATAAACACTTGCCATTTTTTTGGGATTAAGAATGAAATTAACTAAATTAGTTTTATGCCTTGTTGTATTACTTCATTATGTAACTTTTTTAAGTTTTGTGCTTACTTGTTTAATTAGTTTTTTATTTATACCGTGGTTTGTCGCTATAACTCTTATTGCTTTAGTTATACGAGTAATATTTAGTCCGGATGAGTGCCCTTTAACAACTTTAGAAAATGTCTTTAGAAAAAAATTAAATTTAAAACCATCTAAAGGGTTTTTAAAAGACTATATTTTACATATCAAAGACACATTAAAATACATTATTAATAATTAATGTTGACACAAACAAATTTTTATAGTATTCTATAAATAATCCTTTTAGGAGTAATTAATGAATAAAGTACAAGGTGGTGTTAAAAAGCCTTTAATTCTCTTTTATGATTTAGAATCGCTTCCGCTGCAAGCTTATGTCTGGGGTTGCGGCGAAAATCATATTCGACATCAACAATTACTTCCTAATAAAAACATGTGGGAATTAATTTGTATTACATATTGCTGGAATGATGACCCTGTACAAATTATTAAATGGACGCCAGAAGGCGGTACAGAACAAATGATGAAAGAGTTTGATCTATTACTTGAAAAAGCCGACCACACTATTGGTAAGAATAGTGATAGATTTGACGTTAAAATTCTTAATGCACATAGAATGTTGCAAGGTCTTCCAGGTAATCCGTCTTGGTCTAAATACGCAGACGACTTAGAAAAACAAATGAGGAGATATTTTAGACTTCCCTCACAATCGTTAGATTATATATCTGCGCAATTAGGCCTAGGTGGTAAGGTTAAAATGGAACTTCAAGATTGGATTGATATTGATAGATATTTTGATGTTCAAAAATTATTACAAGATAAACGCTTAGATGAAGTCAGTATAAATGCTGTATGCAATAACCAATATAGAACATCTATAGATGATATATTAAAAGTTGGTAAAAAAGCAATGGATAAGATGTGTTTCTATGGTAAGAAAGATACATGTGATACTCGTACTCTGTGGAACAAACTTAAAAAGCATTTTGAACCCAAATTAAATCTTGCTACACTTCACAACTCTGCTACGGACGTTACTTGTAGACATTGTAATGGAAGTAATTTAACAAAATGGGGAACTAAAGCATCAGGTAAGACCTTATGGCAAACATATCAATGTAAAGACTGTATGTGTTATGCTGGTAGAACGCCTATTAAAATGACAAGTAAGACGAGGTTATCATAATGACTAAGCTGTATTATGTAGTAGAAATCAAGGCAGGAGGTCGTGAAGAACTTACTGTTAGATGCCTGCCTTCGTCTATATACAAACTAAAAAAGAGAAGGGGCGTTATATACACATACGACCAATTAATAACATGTGTGGGTTCCATGCTCCTTCATAAAATTAACAGTTACATGCTATTTGGTTTAGTAATAAATATACAAAATCCTGGTGGTGATATTTCTTTAAAATTAAAGAAAAATACTGTTAATCATAATTTAGAATCTATATTAAAAGCTAGGATTAGCGATCAGTTAGATAAAATTAATATGTTATATTTTCTATGTGGGGAGAAGGATTAATATGACTTTCTTATTATATAAAAAAGAAGATGAAATTAAAGATGACATTTCAATTAAATCTGTGCGAGACTCATTAAAATCGTTAAATGGACAATTAGGGTATTTAGCTTGTGCTCCGATACTTAGTATTGAAGATAAATTTGCATTAAAAGCTGCCATATCATTTATATATAAAGCATATAGCACACTAGAGTTGGTTATTGACAAATAGTTATAAATATATTATAATGAGAAAAAGGAGATATTTATGTACAATGAAAACTATGATTACATATTATTTGACGTAGTACTCCTCAAAAAAAGACTTAAAGATTACTACCAAGAAGAAGTAACAGATCATAAGGGAGATAGTCTAAATAGTAAAGCTACATTACTTGCTAATGCTTTACAAACAATAGACCATTTAGCACACACACTAGAATTATACGATAGACAATTTATTAGTAAACAAGAGGATTTATGAAAACGTATCTGGTAGACTATGCAAATAAAATTTGCGCAGGATGTAACCAATCTTCTGATGATATAGCAGAATATGGTGGTTATACAGACGAAGATTTCAAAGATTCTTCCATACTAGTCAATGACTTATGGTATTGCAGTGAAGACTGCCGTAAAGTCAATAAATAAGGAATGCTTATATGAGACAGGATTTTTATTTTGATTTAATGGCAGAATCATTAGTTGAAGACATTAAAACAGCTTCATCTATTAGTGAGGGTGAAAAGATTCTTTCTGACCAATTACATTATATTTATACTCAGGGACTTGAACAGGGTGTATTAAATTGTATTTCTAAATTAGAGTCAGAACGATTAGCCGGGATCGGCAAATGATAAAATGGCTCACTGCCCTAGGACTAGTAAATATATTAGAAGTATTATTAGTCTTAGGCTTGACATTCTGGAGAGAACATTTCTGGAATGCAATATCTACTAAAGATATTCATGGATTCTTTTTTTATTTAGGTATATTTGCCGTATTAACCCTAGTTCTTTGTTTTGTAACATCCTCCAGTGTTTATTTTGGAACAAGAGCAGCTATTTCTTGGAGAGAGAAACTTAGCGCTTTAGCTAATAAATTTAAGACATCAAAAATAGAAAACGTTTCTCAAAGAATTCAAGCTGATTGTTTTGACTACCCTAACCTATGCATTGTATTAGGCGGCGGTGCTTTTAAGGCTTTCCTGTATGTTCTCTTATTCTCTTTATCAATCATATTCAACTTTAATTCTGTGTGGCTAATATGGATAATAGGTTATAGTATTCTATCCACTGTCATTGCTCATTATATTGGGGCACCATTAGTCCACCTTAATTATAAAAATCAAATGCTAGAAGCTACATATAGAAATTCCTTGACAAAATTAAATTTTCGTAAATGTATTGACACTCAACTAAAACTAGCGAAGAAACTCAAGCATCTACAGTACTTCCAGAGCTTCTACGGACAACTCGGCGTGATTATCCCCTTGCTCATCATAGCACCAGAGTACTTTAGTACAACAATGACCCTGGGCCATCTAATGCAGGCTAATAGCACAATGGGGACGCTTTCTGATTCACTTAGTTATGGCATTAATACTTTTGATCAATTCAACAAACTACGCTCATGTAAAAAACGCTTGAAAGAGTTAAAAATCATCTAGCAATTTTTCCATATATATGTTATTATATATAATATATACAATAAAAGGAAATTATATGCTGTACTCTAGAAGTAACGAGACTATTCTTAAAGAACTAGACAAAGTGGTATATGGACACAAAGCAGCTAAAATGGCTTTGATTACACTAGTCAATCGTTCTAAGATGCGTTATCACCAAATATGGCATGCTGAAACACCTGTAGCTCATGACGATTTAGTTAAGAATGTTAACTGTCTATTGATTGGTAATAGTGGTACAGGTAAAACCCATTTGGTTCAATCTTTGTCTAAGATTTGTGATTTTCCTTTGGTTTGTATAGATGCCAACCAATTAGCACCTACTAACGCGTCTGATGGATTTAGTGTTGATAGACTGATTAAAACTCTTAAAAAAGAAGCATCTAGGTTGGTAGAAGAAAAGCCAGAAATATACTTTTCTAAAGATGGTGCTCTAGATCAAATGGTTGTGTTTATCGATGAAGTAGATAAACTAGCCAAATCATTCGACAGCAGTGGTAGTTGGAACCAACATGTACAAGCAGGGTTTCTATCTCTGTTTGAGAACACTACTGAATTGGCCAATCTTTCATTTATCTTTGCCGGCGCATTTGATAAAATGACTCTTAGTAAAGAAAGTGATAAAAGATCTATTGGCTTTAAAACAGAAGTACATGAAGTAAATAGTGAATTTGATTTGGAACAAGAAGTTATTAAATATGGACTACTTCCGGAATTAGTAGGTCGTATTCATAATATCGTACCTCTTGACAAATTGGAAAAGGATGATTATAAGAAGATATTGAGAACTCTTATTCTTCCAAATATGAGAAAAGAATTGAAACATTTTAATTGCCCAAACTTCACCTTGTCTGTTAAAGAAGAAGAGGATATAATTAATAAAGCTGTAAAATCTAAGATGGGTGTTAGAATACTTAGGAAAGAAGTCTTGAAATTGGCTCAAGAAATAGAATTTGATTACGAATGGGAGGTTGTAGCACCAAAACCAAAACCAAAATCTAGAATCTTTGAAGCAGATCTTAAGTACTTGATTGACAATAAAAAGGACTAAACTATGCCAACTGTAATGATGATAGCTTTAGGTATTGGTGTCCTAGTCCCATTAGCGGGACTAGGTTTCTTAACTGCAGCACTTGTTATTTGGTGCGTTTATAATGAAACTACTTTTTAGACTTGTCGTCTAAATAAGAATCACCTGGTGGTGCTAAATAAGTATCTGTAAAACCTTGTGGACCACTACCATCAAATATATGAGCAACACGTCTTGCAGACATACCAGGACCAGCAATAGATACTTTATCTAAAACTTTTTTAAATGTCATTAATAATGTTTGTTCATTTGGTTTAGACATTAATTTAGCAACGTCCGGTTTCCATTTCCCATTAATTGTTAAATCAACCAATGCTTTATTATATCTACCTAGTGTAAGATCATCTACGAAACTTGAAAGACGACTAAAGATAGTCGCAGATCCATTCATAAGATTTCCTCTTATAGAAGTACCTGCATTAACGCCTTCTGGTTTTGCTTTAAGCAATGATTCTAAGGGCGATTGTCTAATCTGATTTAGTACTTGTATTACATCAGAAGCTTGATAGTCATTACCACCGGTACGTTTAACAGCTTCTATAAATCTAGATTGTTTAGCGGGCGTACTCCATAATTTATTATACATCTGATCTAAAGTAACCTCACCATTTATAGCTCTAGGTTCTGGTTTAATCATTCCTAATTCTTTATTAATCTGACTTTTTAATGTAAGTCTTTCAGCTATTTTCCTAGCTTGAGCATATTGAGGATATTCACTATCTAATCTATCAACAATCTGTGCTCTAGCATCTTGTAAAACAGATTTTTCAGAAGCTGATATTGTTTTTTCATTCCCATTTAAAAATGTTTTATTATTATATAATTGACTATCAATTTCTTTTTTTACGGCATCAAGTTTTAATACGCTGTTATCAGGCATTTCTTTTAAAGCTTGGGGCATTAAAGGATTTTTATTTAGTGCTTGAAGTTCATTAGAAATTACAGGATGACTTAATAAAGCTTCTGATGTTTGAGGAGTAGCTTGTAAGGGTGCTAAGTCTTCATACATTTTAGCTTTAGTTGTTTTAGCTACTTCATCACCTTCAGGAACAAAATTATCTATAAGGTCTTTAACTTTAGTTTTTAATACACTAGATCTGTCATTTAAATATTTAGCTGCTTCTAGTTTACTTTGTTGAGAAACTAAATATCCTTTCTCTGCCTGAGGTAATATATTACCTCCCACAGTTTCTCCTGGAGTTAATGTTACACCGACTCTGTCAGCAGCTTGTCCTCTAACTAACGTATTGTTTAAATTAGTTGTATTACTAATATTAGAAGCAATTTCCTGTGTGGCAGCATCTTCTGGTTTGAATAATTTCCTTAATAAACCTGGAGAAGATGTAGCCGATGAATTTAATAAGGATTTAGCACCCATCCAGCCTAGTTCACCTGCAGCCCCAAATACGCCAGACATTGCAGCCCCATATAAGCCTCTTTCTTGTCTTTGTTCTGGAGATCCATATTGACTCCCCATTAAAGTTCCACCTGTAGCAGCATAAGATGCTATTTTAGTAGCAAGATTAGCTTTAGCTACTGGTAATAAGGCCTCTTGTCCAATATATCCTGAAAACTCCCCTATTTTTGAAGCTACTGGATGATCTATAAGATCTTGGGCATATTCTCTTTCTTTTTGTTGATTCAATTGTGTAACAGCTTTATTAAATTTATCTGGGAGATAATTAGATAATAATTGTAATCCGCCTTCAGCAGTTCTACCAAAAGCCCTATTCCAGCCGTCTATAGCAGCCATAAAAGCACTATTATGTACTGGCTCTTGTTGTGCTTCTTGTTTAGGAACTAAATCTTGAAATTGATTCTTAGGTGGCGCAACAGAATTATCTGGAGTAGTGTTAACTTCAGGAAAACTAGTATCTGGCTGTTTAGGAATTAAATCATCAAAAGAACCCATTATTGATTTCCTTTTAGTAATTCTTTAACTCTCTGATTTACAGCAGCTTTACTAGCGCCCGCTGCTACAGCAGCACGAGCCTGTTCAGCAATATCTGGTGGGACATTAGGTTGCATCCAGTCATTAGGAGCAGAAGGATCATATATTGACAAATCTTTTTCATCAACACCAAATTTCTGTGCCATTCCTTTATACCTGTCATTTATAGTTTGTTGCTTAACAGAAGCTTTTTCATATACTTTATCAACTAATATTCTAAGTCTTTGAATTTCTGTAGGGTTTAATGCTTGAATACCGTTAGGGCTATATACACTTTCTAATTTCTTTCTGGCAACTACAACAGTATTATCACTATTAGCAAATGCAGCAACGTCAGGTTCAGATAGTGCGCCTTTATTAAACATCATAGCGACATTTCTATAAGCAGCTGTTTGCGCAGCACCACCACCACCACTGGCGATAGCATCCATAGCACCTTCAAATGTATTCTTTTGGTCTTGTAGTTCTATAAATCTCTTACTTTCAGCTTGTAAGTTAGAATTCATATTAGAAGTAATGTGATATTTAGCTGCATTAGCTTGTGCTTGGTCTTTTGCTTGTCCAGCATCAACCATCATATTTTTATATTGTATACTGTCTAATTTTTCCTTATTATATTCAGCATTAACTTCATGCTGTTTATATTCAGAAATCATTCCTCTAAGTGATGGACTATTTTCCATAGTCTCACCATTCTGCAATCTAGATCGAATATCAACATCTAGTTTACCCATAGCAGATTCAGAAGTTAGTTGAGCTCTCTGAGCACCGAACAATTGACTTTCTGGCATAGCTTGTCCAGCAGCTAACATAAACATATTAATTGCATTAGAATCTAATCCATCAGACGCGTTAGGATTAATAGTTTTAATAATAGGTAACATATGTTGATACATACCATTTCTATCTTGTTCAGGAGCATTTAATAATGACTGCCCCATTTTACCTATTACATTATAACCTTCTACCATAGCTTCTGCTTGTTTACTTGGTACTAAAGATTGCATTACTCTATTGCCCATAATACTAGCATCAAGTTCTAATTTTTGTTTAGTAAAAGCCATAGCTTTTTCAGGATCATTAGCTCCTAAGAAATCTATAACTCCTTCATAACCGCCTTGTTGGAATGATGTTGCCATTCCTTGTTGAATAAATTGTTCTTGGGCTCTATCTTGTCTTTTCCAATCAAAAGACTCTGCTCCTTGCATAGAAGTACGTTCTTCTCTGATATCGCCATGTTGTGCAATATCTAACATTCCTTTTCTATTAGCATCTTCATTTTGTTTAAATTGAAGATCTTTAGCTGCTATGACCCCCTGCATCCATCCAAATGATGGATCAGCGCCAGCAGGAACTATAGGTGCTTGTTGAGCAGGATTAGTTGCTCGATATTTTACATCTCGTGCATCTGCATTAGGAAGATCTGTACTAAGTAAATCAGTTTTTGTTAACATATTAGACTACCCATCCTGAAGAATTTCTATTTTGATTTAACATAAGTCACCTATACTGACCAATAGCCAGATGGTCTAAATGATGCACCTGAGTTAGCAGCAAAAGAATTAGCTTGTTGCTGATTTTGATAAACATTATATCCAAATTGTGCTGCATTAGTTCCAGCATTCATTATACCGGCAGTAGCACCTAAAGCAGCATTACTAGCAGCTTGTTGTCTCTCTAAATTAGCTTGTTTCTGATTATATTGGAAAGCAGCATTAGCCTGAGCTGTTGAGAACAATAAATTAGCTTGAGCTGCATTACTACTATTTATAGAATTACCAATATTATTATACGTTTGTGCACCAGCACTACCAAGACCTGTAGCTAAACTAGATTGAGCAGCACCTTCACCTACTTGGTTATTAGCTATAGAATTAGTAAATTGAGCTCCTAAACCAGAAATAGAATTTAAATTTCCCATATATTGACTAAAAGTATTGGCAGCTAATCCTTGGCCGTATTCAAGTAAAGATGCTAATGTATTACCACTATTTAACATTCCAACAGCAGCCCCTCGTCTAGCAATGGCGGCAGTTCCTGATGCTAATTGATTTGCATATCCTGGAGTTGCAGCAAGTTTTGCGCCAACTTCTTCACCTGTATATGCTTTCTGACTTTCAGGGCTGTAGAATTGATTGTAATCATTAATCAATCCTTGAAGTTTATTTCTTTTAAGCGTAGCTTCAGCATTTGCTGCAGTATTTGTTGCAGCATATGCTGCAGCATTTTGAGTTTCTAAATCAGCTGCCTTAGCATCAGCAGCATCATAAGCTTGTCTCATACTAGCAACGGAAGCTGCGGCTTGTTGCTTTGCGCTGGACCCTGTTCTTGGGTCAGATAAATAAGCTTCTTCGTGCTTAAATGATTGCCCCCCATTATATTGATCTCTTAGATTCTGTAAAGCTAATTGATGCTCATCAGGAGAAACAAAGGCTGCTCTCTTTACTGCATTAAAATCAAAAGGGATATTTGGGATATTTAAAGTATTAAGTTTTGAAATAATATCTTGTTTAGCTGCAGCACGAGCTGCTGGATCTGTAAGGTTTTCAGCAGATTGCATTTGATTTTGTAAATCGGTAGTATTACTAACCCCAATTCCATTAAGTCTGTTAGCATAACTAGAAGTAAGGGAAATAGGTTGTAATCCCAACATTTTCATTTGTTCTGCCATGGCTTGTTGCCCAGCTATAGAGATAGGTTGTAATGTAGCATTAGCTGTATTATAACTTTGTTGTATTTGCTGAGAAGCTGTATTTACAGCCTGTGTATAATATTGTAGTCCTTGTTGATAATATTGTTGTTGTGCTTGTTGTCCTGATTTTAACAAGTCTACCATATTATTTGGATTTATTTGAATAGCAGAATTTAAGGCTTTTGCTTCTTTAGTTTTACCACCACCTTGACTATAAACTAAGTTAGGTCCAGCATTAGCAACATTAGTTGATCCTGCTAAGCCTGATGCAGATTGTGTAGTACTTGCCATTGTTAATTACCTATTAATAATTTATTTTCTACTTTTGGAAGTAATTCTCGACCAAAAATAAGTAAATCCACCAATTGTCCTCTCCAAATCATTGATTTAGTTAAACAACCCTCTTGTTTAAATCCCAATCCTTTTATAGCATCATGTACATGTTTACAAGGTGTAGGGCTAATTATCATAACTTTTTTAAGATTTGGATAATATTTTTGTAAATATTTACCATATTCTATATGTAAAGGTTTTAATATACCACTATGGTGTAAATTACTTTTTAAATATAAATGAAGTGATACAGTACTTTCCGTAAATAATGTTGCTTGTACTATACAAATTAATTTATTTTTATGATAAACTCCTGTTATTGTACATGGGGCAGGGTTATATCCTCTATTATTATCAAAGTCTTTTAGGGCTTCATCTCCTAGTGCCATAAAGCATAGGAGAGGATCTTCTAAAAAAAATTGTGCTGCTTTTACATTGTCTATGGTTTTAAAAGCAAATTTCATATAGCTATTATATCATATAATTAAGTATTTCTAATTCCATAGACATAAAATAGTCCTGTAGATATATTTCCACTATCCATAAAAAATCTTACTCCATCTATTGCGGTTACTGAGGCAGTATATAATGCAGTACCTGGTGCACTAACTAAAGCACTAGATGTAGAATAATATCCTGCATGCCAAGTGGCTATATGATATTGTACAGTATTTGTAGGATTATAAAGTAATAAATCAAAGTTAAGAGTATTATAAGTACTATTTCCTAATGGATCACTAGTGGAATTAATAGCTATAGATGTAGTTCCAGCGCTACTTCCTGATAAACCACTGGCAACATCAGTATTTCTAAATAAAGAAGATTTATAATTACTTCCTGTATCAAAAGTTCCTGCTGTAGAATATCTCATAGATAATGTAACATTATTATTAACAGGTTTTATCTGAGTACCAATAATTCTAATTGCACTATAAGTAGATAAACTTAAACTTGTAAAATCTACTGTGGCTTGACTAGATGCTGAAGCAGATGTTAATAATACCACACTACCTGTAGTGGCTGATGCCCATGTACCGTCCCCCCTCCAAAATGTAGAAGCAGAGGCAGATGTACCGCTATTTAAATTACTAACGGCTAAATTCCCTGTGACACCAGTAGCCAATGGTAAAGATGTGCCACCAGATAATGAACCAACTAAATGATCTGTAATAATTACATTGCCTGTTACAGTTAAATTACTTGCTGTAGAAATAGCACCAGTAGCTTGTATAGTGCCTGTTACAGTAGTATTGCCTGTTACAGTAGTATTGCCTGTTATAGTAGTGTTTCCAGTTACAGTAGTAGCACCTGTTACAGCTAATACTCCTGAGCCTTTAGTTGTAACTTGAAGACCAATATTAGTATCTGTACCCATAACTGTAACTACAGGAGGATTTGTTGTTGTACTATTTCTAATTTCTAATCGATTAATAGCACTAGCAACTGTTGTAAAAGTAATAATTGGGTTGCCATTGACATCAACAATTTCCGAAAAGGAATTAGATGTAACATCAGCAATATTATCTACAGTCCATATAGTATTTAACAACGCATCTTTTAATATTAATTTAGTAGATCCTTTAATAATAATATTAGCTTCACCTCTACTATTTAATTGTACAGGATTACTATTGGCATTTGTAGAATTAGCCGCATCTGTTAATGTAGGATAGGTTGCTAATGGTGTAGCAGATCCTGCGGAATAACTATATACAAAACCCCCATTTAAAGGATCTCCATTGTTATCAAATGCAGAAAATATTGGTTCGCCTATTATTTTACTCATGTTATACCTCTATTTCTGTAATATTTATGCTTCCACTAACAATAGACCACTTAATTGGAGCAACAATTGTAAATTCAAATATCCAATTCGCTGATGACCCAAGTCTATTCCAAATAATTCTTTTTCCATATTCACCAATTTGTCCTAATGACCGCATTTGCTCATCGCTCCAAGTATATCCACCATCATTCGAATATCTCATACTAATCATAGGATCTGATCCACTTCCTGAGGAATTAGCTAATCCTGTGGTACAACATAATTCTAACATATCAATACCAAAATATTTAAAATCTTGATTAATTTGAGCCGTTGATCTTATACAATAAATATCTGTGCCCGCATCATCAAAATAATTTGGGTGTGAAATATATAACTTAGAAGAATTTCTATTTCCAACAACTGTTAATCCATTATTACTTACAGCCATTTCTGCCAAATCAGGATCATATACATCAAAAGTACTATCATAAAATGTTCGTTCGTGCCAAGTTTTTGTTGTTAAATCATATACCCATGTTTTATTTTCTGTTGGAAATGTAATTTGATACATCAAATGACCACGTTCTTGATAGCCGCAAGCCACAGCATCATCAATTGTTTCGTATTCAGAAAAAATATTATTCAAAGCATCTGTGCTTACTGATACTGCAGCATTACCTGTAGTTTGTGAAGTTACTGCAGATGAATCAACAGCCATGGCAATAAATTTTCTACTGTCAAACCAGTATAAGGTATTATCAATATTAATAACTGAGGCAGGAGCAATACACCCAATAGATAGTTCACTGCCTATTCGTGGTGCTAACGGCATTCCTGTTGCATTAGCTGCATCATACCATACTTCTATGTAATCTTTTTTAAATATCCATAATTGTCTATTTTTAACTTGTAAAGATACAATAGGACTATTATTAATTTCTGCTGTAGCAAGGTCTAATGCATCATATGCCGAACCATCATTTATTTGACTAGCATAAAATCTATTACTATCTGGAACAGCAATAAAGAAATAACCATCTAAAAATGCTACACAACTTCCACCTTGAAAATCAGGGTCTATTATTTGAGCAAAAGCATTAGCTGTTCCTGTAGAAAAAGGGCCTGTAGATACAGTGATACCATCTGTCCCTGCAGTAAATCCTGTTCCACTCTCAGTAATAACTATAGAAGTGGAATCAATTCCTGTTAATGTTAATATTCCTGTACCCCCGCTAGCTGCAGTAATATTAGTAGTGCCTGTCAGTGTATTGATTTTAGTAATTAGTGCTACAACAGTTAGGGCAGTAGTTACAGCAAATGCTGTATATATTGGAGTTCCATTAATTGTTAATGTATATGTATCTCCTGCAGTACCTCCAATAGGTCCAACTGTCACAGCATTATAATTTAAAGGGGAATATAACCAGCCAGATGTTGTCCCGTTAACAATAATAATTTGATATGGATTAGCTGCTACTGATACCAGCCCTGAATAATTATTAATTGTCCCTAATTCTGTAAAAGATGCAGTGTGTGCTGTATAATCAATTGTCACTTTAAAAAATTTATTACTTGCTACAACATAAAGAACATCATCAAGAAATATCATTTCTCTAATTGTTGATACACCAGTAAGAGTAGTCATTAATTTTTTACCTACTCTAGAAATAAGAGTTGCTTTTCCTCTACCTTCAGGTCCGGGGTTTGTAATATAAGCATTTATACACCGTTGATTATTAGTCGCAAGTGAATAATGTTCGTATGAACCACCATTTATACTTAGATCCATATTAAGTCTCAATATCTGGTTGTAGAGATACTGAAGTAACTTCACTATCCCAATCTAATAAATTTTGTAACATACTCTGTGCTATAGGAGCAATACTATTAATCATTTTTTGATCTTTACCAAAAGCAGGGCAAAGTCTTAATGATAATTGCCATGTGATAGGTTCAAGCCATTCACTTGGAAAATCAAAATTATCACCAACTGCATCTAAATCTTCAATCATTCTTTCAGAGGTAAAGTTTAATCTATAGATACCACTAGTAGGGCGTTGCCACACATATAATATACCTGTAGTATTTGTTGGATCATAAGCAAATTGATTAGGAAGACCAGAATTAGTTTTACTAGGAAGATTCATATAATCGTGATAAGAAATTTCTGCCATTTCTACTTCTGTAAGAGATGTAGTAGCACCATTATCAATACCTTGTGCTCTTCTACAACCTAAAATTCTTAGTGGCTTACTAATTTTAGTAGTAAAGGTATATACCTCAGCATTATCAGAAGCTGCAGTGGTAATACCAGAGGTCAATGTTAATGTAGTAGAAGTTGGTATTGTAGCAATAGTAGTATAATGAACAGCTGTACTTGTAAGGACTATTCCAATATAATCTCCTACAGTCATTCCTGTTGTGCTATCTACTGTTACAGATGTGGCACTTGCTGCTAAAACCCCATTTAATTTAGTTATAATTGCATCACTAGCTAAACAAGCATTAGCCGTACTGCCTAATGTATATGAAGCTTGATCTTTAGTTAAAAATAATGTATTTTCTTCTCGTGTCCAAAGATGTAATCCTTGAGAACCCCAAGCTTTAATCATTTTATTTAATGTATTGCTAGCAAAATTAAAATCTTCAGAAGATATTGTTCTACCTAAGCCATAAACACCAATATTTTGAAAGGCGTCATTAATAACATCACTTTTAGTCTGTGTAAAATTAGTGCTTCCTGAAGTAGCCAATTTATTCTCCTTTATCTATAGCAACTAGAGTTACTCATGCTATCACCTTCGGATATTTATTTTTTATAGCCTGTATTCCAGCTCTCCACGCATCAAGACCATCGTGAAATATGGTGTCTAGCTGGTCTGGTATTGATGGATAGGCTTTTGCACGAAGCTCTGCGTAGGATGGCCCCGTAAAGGACGCCCACTCTAGTCTAATATTAGTTTCTTCCTCATCGGACATTACCACTGTTTTTCCGTCCACTATTTTTGTAAGCATTATGCTTTTGCTCCATAAAGGTAAACTGTCCCAGATGCGATGTTTCCAGAACTCATTAATAGTCTAAATCCGTCCACTGCAGTAGTTGGGGCGCTTATCCCACCGCCAACAGTCCCAAGATTAGTAGCACCAACGTAATATCCTTGGCTTATACATTTCTTTGATTTTGTTGTATTTGAGCAATTAAAAAAGTCTACTATCCAACTACCGGGACTGGTGTTTACCATAGCATCACCAGTCGCATCTAATATAATTCCTGTTGCCGTTGTTGATCCACCATAACCCACAGCCGCCGTTGTCCAGCGCAAGTTTTGGTACGAGTAATCGGCTGTTGATCTAAATACGCCGGCAGCTGATGTTCGAAGTAACAAATTTACACTGTTTGTTGCAGGTAAAAAATCCCTTATAACAAGTCTATAGGAGTCATATACTGAATTGTTAATCGAGGTGAAATCAATAGTGGCGGATGCTGAAGCGGTGGCTGACGATATTAAAACAAAATCGTTAAAGTTTGTCCATGCTGAGCCATTATATCCTTCAAACGCTGTGTTGGTAGTATTAAACCTAAAATACCCTGCTACTGGACTTCCGTCTCTTTGTGCTGTTGTTCCAGTAGGCAAAATCTCCGAGCCTGTAGTAGCACTTATTACTGCTAAACTAATTTTAGCAGCATCAGTCGTTATCGCATTAGTACCGCCATTAGCAACAGGTAATACTCCTGTAACATCAGTAGTTAAAGTTGCTTTAGCAGCAGTCCAATTAGTGCCGTCAGAACGAAGTAAATTACCTGCAGTACCAGGTACTGCATAAGTTTCTGTACTAGCAGTCCAATTAGTACCATCAGATTTAATCATTTTACCAGAAGTTGCTGAAGCATTAGGGAAAGTGGGGGTTGATAGTACATAATTTGTGCCGTCAGATAATAATAATTTATTTGCTGTTGCACCAGCACTAGTTGGTATTGTAGAAGTACTCCATGTAGGAGTTGTACTTGATCCTGATAACAGCATTTTATTAGCTGTAGCAGTTCCTGAGAGCACCGCTAAGGCACTTGCAGTGGAATAGACTACCCCACCATTAGATGCTGTTAAACTTGCTGCTGTACCGCCTCTAGTTAGGCCTAATTGACCTGTCCAACCTAGAGTGAGAGATGACGCTTGTAAAAGAGCTGTGGCAGGTGTTCCACCAAGAGTTAATGTAACATTAGTGTCGTCTACTTTAGTAAGGGCTGCAGGAGTTAGCGTGGCTTGGTAACCTGGAATTGTTAAACCAGAGGGTAGTGTAGTAGAAGCACTAGGTACACCAGAACCGTTATAAGAAAGAACAGCATTAGCTACAGCAGTTAATTGTGTTAATGTTGTAGCACCTGTAGCATATAACATTGAATTAGTACTATAAGAAGCAATACCTGTACCACCATAACCAGGTGCTATTGTTGTTGCATTCCACACTCCTGTAGTTAAAGTGCCTACAGTAGTTCGAGCTGTACTACCAATATCAGAATAAGTTATAAGAGAAGTTGTACCGGCTACACGTTCACCAACTAATTTATCTCCGGCAGTGATTACTCCTAAACCTGTTAAATCCTGTACTTTAACTGTAGTTGTCATTATGTATTCCCTGCTAATATGTATGCACCACTACCATTAGTTATTGTATAACTAGTTTGTGATGTTACTAAGTATTTATTTGTTGTGCCTAGAACAGTATCTGACCGGTTTACTGGATAGTACGCAATAGTAGAAGGCCCCGTACCAAATGTATTAATAGCTGCTATTGTATATGAATAATCTACAGAAATATCTCCCGTTAAATCTTCATAATATGTTGAGTTAATATTTGTATTGTATTCAATAGTCACATCCAAAGTTAGTTGTGGTTCTGCCCTAGTTATTATATACCCGATAATTGGACCACTTCCAGCATCTACCGGACCTTGCCATTGTAATATAATAGTACTATTAATAGGATGTATAGTAGCTATTGCTAATTGAGGAGCACTCGGAACTCTATTATCATAAGGATTTACAATATTAGTATCTGGTGCTTCACTTCTTACTAATTTAGGATTAATAATATTTAATTCGGAAATAGAAAATGGAATATTCTGAGGATTAGTTTTATCAGCATCATCTTTACAGACGAGTAAATTCGACTGAGTATTATATCTATCAGTTATTAATATTGCATCTTTTTGTCTGATCTTTCTACCACATACATCACATAATATATAGGCATATCCTGGACCAGTTTTCCTTTCTATTGGCATTAATTAGGTCTAACTTCTAATATTAAAGTAATTTTATTGCCTGAAGCTAAACCAGTAGTAGTTAATAGAATATTACCTGTAATTCCTGTTCCGGCTGTATTTTTTAATCCGCCTATATCTTTAAAATTCATATCCATACTGTAACCATTATACGGCATTGCTAAGGCTAGGACTTTTGTAGAAGCGTCAAAATCTAAATTTACAACACCTAATGCAGCATTAGATACATATCTTGCCCGTATAATAGTAGATTTTAAAGGGTCCGCTATTCCGATAGCTGTTGCTACAGCACTGCTATTATAAATTATTGTGTTTGTTTCTTGAGTTCCATCACTCGCAATACAAATATATTGTATAACTCTTTGTTCATTAGCTAGTAATCTAGTGTTTGTTATTGTATTAGCCAAAATAAATCTCCTCTTTTAGCTGTTTATAATAATGTAAGAAGGGGCTTTCGCCCCCTTTTTATTAAGAATCAGCACCTGGTAGTAGGTAGCCAGACAATGCAACAGAACTAGAGTATTTATTTTCCATAAACATGAAACCAGAAGATGCTGTTACTAAGATTTCAGATGTGTCATCTAAACTTGTAATTAGATTATATCTGATAATACCAGCATTAGTAGTTCCATCAGTAGTAATAATAATACCTGTAGTTGCTGCTTGAGCACCAACTAAACTAATAACATTTCTGCTAATCTCTACATCTGTAACTACTTTACCTGTGGCAATAGGCATTAAACCTGCAGTGCTTGTAGCAGAATGTTTAACAATACTGTCTCGAATAGTTAAACCACGATTAGTTCCATTCATTTTTACAAGACATGAACCAGAAGTAGTGCCTAAACCATTCATTTGACATTCAATAATAGCTAAACCATCAGTATTATTGGAAGTAGCACTAGTATCAACAATAGCTTTAAAGTTAAGAACTGATGTAGTATCTCTAAATTCACAATTATTTAAACTGAAGCTTTTAGCTGTAGTTGTAGTGAATAAAGCTGCAATAGCTAAAAAATTAGCTACAAATAGACAGTTACTAATTGAAATATTAGCTGCTGTAACATTAATAGTAGCTGTATTAGCTGTATCTAGGGTAAATGTTGGTCTTAGAGACCCTACACCTAAACCTACAATAGCAACACCAGCAACACTGAGTGTTAGAGCTGTAGCACTTGAAATTGTTTCGGCATGTCCAGGCATAACCATGATGATATCACCACGACTAGCTGTACAGGAGGCCATAGCACCACTTAATGTGCTGAATGGTTTTTGATAACTTCCGAGATTACCATCACTACCACCAATACCGCCATCGGCAACTACTGCGGAGTTATTTAAGAAGAATACTTTCCCTGGATGAGCTAAATTAATAGGGAGTCCACGTACCGTAAGGCCGTTGGCAAATCCATGTGGGTAATTTGAAATTGGCATATATTTTATTTCTCCATTATTATAGTTATCTATAATTAATTGTTAAACTTGAGAAGAGCTGGCCCCATAAAGAGGCCAATTCTAACTATTTCTTTGCGTTCAAGTATATTATAGCATTCTTTATTCGAATACTATCATATAATTGGATAAAGTCCAGAGGTTTTTAAATTCTGGACTGTTGATTTAAGCACCAGGACTTCCATATATTCCGCGAGGATCAGTCCATCCAAAAGAAAATCTTTCAGAAGCTTTGAACTTAACATTTTCAGTATCGAAGTCACTATCATCTTTGATTTCTAGTGCTCTACGAGAGAAATGTTTTAGACCTTCAGCTACGTCAGTTTTAATAAAGAATGCATCAGTGTCAGTTAGATAATGATTCATTACAATACCACCTGGCAACATACCAAGGCTAACCATAGCATTAATATCTCTTTCAGCAGTTCCTGGACGATCCATATTCTTAAGAATACGTTGAGCTTCAAATTGAAGTTGGCGAGGAATAATTAATTTCATTCCGCGAGCACTCATTCGAAGATTTGCATCATCAACAAAACCTGCGATATCAATAAGAGCTTGTTCTAAAGATGCTTCACTTAAATCTGCAGCTGTAGCAATCTTGTTAGAGAAAGTACCGCCTTTAGAAAGTAAATGAGCTGTAGAACAAAGTTCTAAAGCATCAGCACCAGTATAAGAACTATTGAATGCTCTATTTAGAATATTAGCAGCAACGTTTTCTTTAGTTTGTTTCATAGAACGAGCCAAAGCTTCAGAACGTTGTTGAGCTAATTTAATATAGAGATTATCTTCAATAGCTTCTCTAGAAATTACATAACCTAATGCATAAGTAACATGAACATAGCGTTTCAAGAACCCTTGTTGCATACTATCATATGATAAAGCCATGCCTTCTGGTTTTACTGCTGCTAAACCAAATCCATTAACATTAACATCTTCTTCAAAATTCATTGATGACATCATTGTATCAAAGATTTGTTTATATTCTTCTGGATATTGATTATAAGCAAGACCAAACCAGGAATTTACTCCAGGGCGCAAGGCCTTGGAAATCGCACCTGTATTTATCATATATTATATCTCCGTAACAGTAGTGGCACTAGCATTAACTTCAGTATGCAAGTTGGGTTTAACTAACCATTTAGCATATGTTCCTACAGCGTTATCTGATTTTGGAGAAAGAGCTACGATAATCCAGGTGTTGTTTGTAGATTTAGCATTATTATCAATTTGATATTTAGAACGACCAATAGTTGTATCTGCATTTACTGCAGTGATGCTATTAATATGTTTACCAACATCTGTAACAGCTAATGCAGTGCCTGCTCCACCCTCTTGTACTTCAAAGAGTAGGTTTGGGTCATCAGCAACTAATACATAACCAATATCAGCAGCAGCTAAATAACCTACTTGACTTAGATTTCCTAGGACAGGTTCAATACCAATAACAACACCAGTAATAGCAGAGCCGGTTGTAGCACGAACGATTTCAGGGCCACCGTAGGGATCGGAACTTGATACAACACGAATTACAGGATCGCCTACGCCAATAATACCGGCTGTAGTATCTTTATAATACCGATTGCATTGGCCTGTGTAAGGTTTACCATCAGAGTGTCGTACAGGTTCAAAACCGCGTGGCGCGTTTAAATTTGCCATTTGTTTTTTCCTTTAATAAATTATTTAATCTCCATATCCCCATAATCTGCACCGGATTGGGCAAACTTACTTGGGTCATATGAAGCCTCGACGCGATCAATTTCTTTTTGTTTATCTTTTTGATCTTCATCATAAATTTCTTTTGGAATCTCCATTAAAATTGCTGTTCGACAAGAAGCATTGATATCTTTATTCACTACTTTTCGTACTACTGAGCCTAATTGAGATTCTGATTGAGCTCTTTCATCGCTACTATTAGCATTTTTATCCATTACTGGAGTCCAACCTGCTTGCATGTAAGATTCAATTCTATCAGGAGTTTCATTAACATACCGTCTTTCCCATCCTTCCCGATGAGTGGCTGCTAATGCTCGCTGCTTATGTAATGGCGTTCTCTGTGGCCTTTTACTACTGTCTAAATGTTTATTAGTCATACTCATAACTCCATCTAAATTATTTAAGTTCACCTAAGTCAACTAAATCTTTTATGTATTTTTCTACAGTCATTATACCACGAGATTTAAAATCTTGTGCTACCTTCTTCTGTTCATATGATAAATCATTAAAAGAATATTTTCTATTAGATGATTTTCTGGCTACATTATCACCATCCCCCATTTCAACATAAGAATTATCTCTACTAACGACTTCTTTTTTATTAAAATAATTAGGGAATCGTTTTACCATATGTTCTTCTAGTGCTTGCATATGATCTTTTGGAGATAATTTTCTAGACATTAAATCAATATCACGTTGTTTAACGAATTCAGCAATTTCCATTTCTTCAAATCCAGGAGATTTAAAGATATGTCCATATTTGTCGGTGAAAGCATCAGCTTCAGGAATAGATTCTGGAACTGCGGTTAATTTTGCTTGTTCATGTTCAATTTGTGTAACAGTTTGTAAGTCGCCTCTTAAAACAGCTTCTTCTTTTTCTTTTCGTAATGTATCTAAAGCTCTATTGTACGCTAATTTTTCTTGTTTGGTCATATGCTCTGTTAAAGAATCAATAGCTTTCTGCATTTGTTTTAATTGTTTACCACGAGCTTTGATTTCTTCATATAGAGGTTCTGTGCGAGCATATTCTTCTGCTGATTTAACACCATCAGGACTCCAACCTTTATCCATCTGTTCTTTTTCAAAAGCTGTATAATCTCTACCAGAATGGTCTACAGGTTCTTCTATAATTTCTTCATGTTGTTCTTTATCTTCAATAATACCCTGAGCTTTTAGTTCTGTTTTAATTTCGTCTTCTATTGACATATTATTCTCCTACAAAAATTGCTTGAACATCTTCGTCATTAATAATTCTATAGATTTCATCATCTTCAATATCAGTTCTATCATCACCTGAATATCGACAAATCATGACAAGATCTCCTTCTTTACACCATGGGTGCCCATCATCAAATGCTTTAAAAGCTGTAGGCCCTAAAGCTACAATTCTAGCTTCTTGAGTACTAAGTTTTTCTGCATTCAATTTCTTGTTGGTTTTTACTTCAACAATAATTTTTTGGTCTCCATAAGTGACTTCTTTTACTTCATTTACTCTTTTTAACTTCACCAAAACTCTATGTCCTGCTGGTTTTATCTGTCTCTTCAACATCTAAGTCGTCTCCATCGTCTAAGTCTTCACAAGTTATCTCTAACACTAGATCAATTCCTTCTCGCATGCCCAATAATTTAGTCATACGTGATTGGCAATCCTCGGCGAGGATATTGTTAGCGTTGATCATACCACTTTCAATATTTTTTCTTACGTCTTCTAAAGCTTTAAATAAGGCAATTGTAATTGGATCTTTTTTCCAAGTTCTAAAATTACTAATGTCTATGTTCATGATTGACCTTCGTCTTTTTTATCTCCTAAATCAATTTTTTTATTTTCTGTTTTATCTTTTATTAGGGTTTTAGCTAAATCTGTAGATACTTTAGTAGCTTTAGTTTTAGCATCCATAGAATTTAATACTAATTTAGCTTGATCTAGTTCTTGTTTATGATTAAATTGAGCACCCTTCATTAAATCAGAAGAATTAAGTTTAGCCGCAGCAATAGCAACTTTACTATCGCCATGAGAAGCATCAATTTGCATTTTAACTGTTCTAGCAGCAGATTCTTGTATTTGTGAATCTGTCATAGCAGCTTTTAATGCCATATCTTGTTGTCCAATACTAGCATTTTGAGCCAGCACTGTCATTTTGTGCCCCATTTCAACTATTTGAGCATTAATTAGTTGAATTTGCGCTAAAATAAGTTGTTGATCTGGAGGAGGCGGTGCACTAGGGTCTGGTTTTGGTAATAATCTATCAATAGTTGATTGATCTAAGCTCATAGATTGTAATGTGTACTCATCAGCAGCTCTCATATCAACTGTAGGGAGTTGGTGCATAACCATAGATCTATTTAATCGTTGTTGATCACTAGATAAAGAAGGGTCTGATACAGGATAAACATCCATACTATATAATTCAAAATCTTTTTTAGCATCTGCTTCTGGATCATCCATAATTTCTTTATATTTTGCATCAGAAAGATGGTGAGCATTTAAAGCATAAAGTTTTGTATATTCTTTTTTTAAACTTCTATATAATCTTTTGTTAATTGCAGCAAATATCTTACTACCTTGCTCTACTAAAGCACTAATTGTACCTGTAGCTACATTCTGTGCAGGTTGTTGTCCTTTCATCACGTCTGTAGAAGAAGAAAGATCTTTACCCATTTGTAATAATAAGCCTAATAAACTAAATAATGTTTGAGAAGGTTCTCTTACAGGTAATGGGAACACATTTTGAGAAATATTAGTGCCTGAAGCAGCATCTAATACTTTCCACTCACCCATTTTAATCTTCAATTCACCATTTTTAATTCTTAAGCCTCTACCTAAAAAGCCGCCTTGTGTATTACTTAATGTTCCTGCGTCTAATAGCTGATTGATTAAGGTATTAATTGCGGAATTAATAGGGAGAAGCAAACTACCAAAACCAATACTATAGAATCCACCATCTGGTGATCTAATAAAATGGAAGTCTGTAAAATAATGTATTGGTTCAATACATACTACTTCACCATTTTTATTCTTTTCTATTGTATTAAATCTATGTGTAATTCTAAGAACTTGTCTACTATTTTTATGTATTGTAACAATATAAGGTTCTTTATAATTGTCATCATCTAAATCTAAATAACAATGTTGTTCTAGTAACTCAATAGCAAAATCTTTATCATTATCAGAAGAATCTATTGGTCTTAATAATTCAGGGTCTACAGATTCAGAAAATATACCACGTCTTTGACGTTCTATAATATCATTAGAATACATTGTAATTACATGTGTAATTCTTCGTGCTGTTTCTAAACTTTGTGTTGCATAATTTACAACAATTTTATCAGGAACACATAACATACTAACATTTTTCTTTTCGGCAGCATCATAATATGTTTTCTTAAATGCTGTACCTAATACAGGAATAACTTGTAATAATTTATCTGTTCCATCTTCCCAATCTGTAGATTCACACAATAATTGATAAGACATATATTCAGATACGCGATGAGCCCTGCGTAATTTAGCACCATCTAAATCTTGTCCTACAATATTAGCTCTAATAACCTTATCATTTTGAATAATTTCAGGCATTACACGCGCAGCAAATTGAATAGAAGCTTCAGAGATTAATGGGAACTTAACATTAGAAGCCCCTGGCCAAGGATGGTTTTTTGGCTCTACTTTTTGTTTAGCAATATCCATTGCTTTATCAACAGTTTCTTTCCATTCAGATCTACTATCTTCATCAATCTTATAACCATTGTAAACTTGTTCACCAATTTCAGATAATTTATATTCATCTAATAGGTCGGCGATATTACCACTGTTTTTTAATTTGTCTAATGTTAATTTCGTGTCTTTAGTCATATTTAATATCCAATTGGTCTCTAATTTAATAGCCGGTGAATTCATCTCTGCCGCTGTCATTGGTATCGGCTTTTTCTGTGTAGTCAGGATCAATAGGAATTGACATATAATCCATTCCTGTCATCATTAAATATCTGAGTGCATCTAGAGCATGATCATTTTTCTTAACAATCTTACCATTTTCATCTCTTCTGTATACACGATATTCTTTTAATAGATTTTTACATGTGCTAAATATTTTTAATTGCCCGGACGCAAACATTTGTCCTACTTTCATTATACCAGCATTTATCGAATTATCTGCAAATTCTAAAATTAATCCTGCTTCTTCATACAAATTAAATAAAGCTTTACCATCTACTTGGCTAGATCCTTCAGATGCAGGATCAATTGCTCCTGTAATCCAATCTCCCCTAGCTTTTATAGATTGGGCATGTACAACTGGTTGTTCAAATCCTTCATAATGTTCGGAATAAATAAATATTTTATTACTATCAGGATCTAAAGCCCCCCAAACTGCGGCTGTTTTGTTCCAACCTACGTCTAAACCATAGGCTTTAGGCCACCAACTAGGTATTTTAAATGGTTCAGTAACAATACTGTCTTCTGTATAAGGATAAATAGCTCCAGCTCCTAGAGATGGAACTCCTTTACTACGTGCATCACGTTCATGAGGAGAATAACTATCTAATATTTCTTTCTTTTGAGACTCAGATAGATGAGGCACTTCTTCCCAGTTAACTTGTGTAACAAATTTATATGGGTGTAATGGATCAAAACCATCTTCTGGAACTTTACCATCTGGTAAAAAGTTCATAACTACATCAGATAAACCAAAAAGTGGTGTAAAAGTACAATATATTATACCGGGGTTATATTTGTCCATTGTCCTTGTTAGACATTCTGTAAATATAGACCTATCTTTTGGTTCCTCATCTAACCATATAACTTGTTTTTTAGTTCCTTGAAAACTATCTCTACCCTGTTCATAGGATTTAAATGTTAATTGACTTGTTCCGCCACTTATATGCTGTACAAATACTGTTTCTACAGCATCAGCAACCCCTGGTTTTTTTGTTATTTTTAAAATACAATCTTTAGGAATTAATCCTGTACCAGAATTAGATAAATCCCCTATTAATTCATATTGTTGAATTTCTTTTGTTGATTGATTTGATACTCCTGCTGCCCATGCACTGATAGCATTTAAGAAACGTCTTCCTTCCCACCATTCAGGATATTGTCCTGTTAAGTGATAAGACATCTCAGCAGCTCCTGAAACCGTTTTGCCGGTTCGATTTGCTGCGATGAAAGCTCTTTGAGAAAAATCTTTACCAGCATTCATAAATGCTATATGCTTTGGATACAATTCTCTACGAAAGGGTCCTATAGCGGGAAACAATGTAGAGATTTTATTAAACTCTACTTGACGTTCTTTTTCTTCTAATAACTCTAATAACTCTTTTTGTAAGTCTTCCTTAGTTTCAAGAGTCATTATCAATCCCTTTTAAGTCTATACCAAGAGCTTGTAATTTTTCTAATTTTTGTGCTATCTTATAATCTATTTCTTTAGGACTTAAATGTAATTGATTAATTGTTATTTCTGTATTAGAAACAGTACTGCCATTAGACCCTCGTTTATATTCATCAGGGAATTTATTATGCATTAATAATGAAATAGAATTAAAATTAAATCCAGGAATTTTTCCCATGGCTCCTTGAAGTAATATATTTTCATATACACTTTGGCTAATTAGTTTAGCTTCTTCAATTGCATCTTTGAATTCTGGAATTTCTTTTTTCCATGTGTGAAATTGAGTTTTTTTAATACCTATAGCTTGCATCATAGCAGCTTGGTGACCGCCGTTACTAGCTATTTCTAATATTTTTTCACACATCCATGGTTCAAATTTACAGGGGCGTCCTGCCCCTGCTTTGCCATTTTCATCATAATCCATCTAAGGATATCCTTAATTAAGTATTTTTATTCTACTTTAACTACGGGAGCGGGTTCTACAGGAGCAGGTGCTACAAGAACAGGTTCTACAGGTGCTACAGGTGGAGTTACTAAATCTTGTAATTCTTTAAATTCGTGTGCAGCAAATTCTAATCCTTTATTTATAAGATATAAACAAAATCTTACAGGTAATAAAACTACATATAATACTGTTTTAAATATTTTAGCTATCATTTTAATTCCTTTGGGTTATTTAATTATTTAGTTTATAACTACAGAAGCGACTCGCATAGTGGTACTACGAAATCTTGTAATTCTTTAACTTCTCGTGCAGAAAAAGATAATATTTTATTTAGAAAATATAAACAAAATTTTACAGGTAATAGAACTACATATAATATTGTTTTAAATATTGTAACTATCATTTTAATTCCTTTAGATTATTTAATTATTTAGTCTATTGCTGACTTGCCTTCTTTTTGAACTATTAAGAATTCTTTAATAGTTCCTATAAACGTTTTAAAATTAGTTTAAGTGTACTTTTTATTTCTGTAACATCTTCTTTTATTGCTCGAATTTCTACATCTGTTACTTTTTGATTTGTTTGTAGAGTATTCATTGTATCATTCATTACCTCTATTCTTTTAACATGTTTCTTATAGGCCCATAATGTATACGATAAAATACTAGAAACTACCATACCCATAGCATATTTAAGTGATGCGATATCAAAATCCATTTTATTTCTCTGCTTCATCAAGGGCCTTATTAGCCTCGTCTACTACCTGTTGAGATAGTGCTCCGTCTTTACGCATACTATCAAAAAATACCTTTCTATTTATTTTTGCTTTTTCTAGAATATAATTTCTTTTACCATCTAGATAAGTACCTAAGCCGTCAAATATGTTCTTAACAACAGGGGCCCCTACAGTAATACCGTATATAGCTAAGATGATTGTAAGACATATTTGTGAATACCAGGCAGGCATTAAAGAAAAGTTAGCGAATATAACAGCAGACCATTTAGAAGAAATCATTGTAATAGCAAACGGTGTAAATACTAAACAAGTCATAACTGTGCGGAAAGTTGTAGAAGTCATAAGAACAACTTGCTGCGCATTTGCTAATTCAGCCTTGGCAATATCTGTAGCCATCTGTGCTTTAGCAAGTTCAACTTCCTTAGCTGTATTAACCTTAGTAACTTCAAGGTCAAGACGCTTGCTGTAATAATCTCCGATCATTCCGGGAATTTTAGCAAGGAGAGGTAATAATAAA
>SERZ01000168.1_pt1 | contig 43533 bp, 31 predicted proteins | sample 3171461 | NCBI WGS metagenome assembly SERZ01 (sample SAMN06051861, study PRJNA518727) | freshwater metagenome | biome: subpolar coniferous forest; feature: holomictic lake; material: water; isolation source: holomictic Lake 227, 6 m depth | place: Canada: near Kenora, Ontario | collected... | reverse complement strand
CAATGTTGCTGCTTGTTCCGTATCTGTAAAATCTATAATCATTTTAGCGTTCTCGGAAGGTTAGATTTAGATGAAGGTTTCAGTGGTAATTTCTGTGGCAGTTAAGCCAGTTGAGCCGGTAATTTCAATCAAATAATCCGTACTCGTAAATGTGCCGGAATGGTCAGCATCAATTGCAATAAACGTTTTGCTGTCGGTGGTTGTTAATATCGCCGCCGTGTTTTCTGTTGTCGAGAAGTGCGATGCCGCTGTGCCTGTTGTGCTATTGAGTAAATCATTCAATATGGTTTCAGTCAAATCTACAGCCGCTACGGTTATGGATTGTTCCAAAAGAACACTTTGAACGGTTGTTGACGTGTCGATTTTGTCCGCCGAACCAGTGGCGAATGTGCCGATTATCGTATCGATATTATCGACAGTTGAATTGCCGCTGAGAATATAAACGTCATTGCCGTCGCCGCCAGTTAATGTGTCGTTCCCCGCGCCGCCGAAAATAATGTCGTCACCCTCGTCACCATTTAACGAATCATCACCAGCTTCACCTAAAATAATGTCATTTCCCGCACCGCCGTTAATCGTATCGTTCCCCGCCTCACCATCTAGCACGTCATTTCCAGTATCGCCAGAAACGCTATCATTGCCAGCACCACTTGTAATCACGTCATCAGCCGTTGTACCTGGTATTGTGTCGGATATATTACCGCCCGTGATAATGTTGTCGGATACTAAGAATGTAGCGGTGGTAATACTTTTAACGGTTGAGCCAGTAATTTCAACCAAGTAATCGGTGGAATTAAATGTGCCAGATTTGTCAGCATCAATCGCAATAAATGTTTTGCTGTCGCTGGTTGTAAACATGACGGCATCGATTATTGCTGAACCAGAAAAATGATTTTTTGCACTTAATCCCCCCGTCGCTTTATCGGTATTGGTATCAAGTAACGTATTTAGTACAAAACCATTTAACGCACTTGAGGCTAAATTTATAGCCTCACCGTTTGGATTTATAACATTTCCAATTGTAATTTCTGAATTAGCAAGCTGAATTTTATCGGCTGAACCAGCGTTGAATGTACCTACAATTAAATCAACGCCATTCTTAACAAAATTATCTACAACAAAAACATTATTGCCACTGCCACCGACAAGTGTGTCAGCTCCTTCACCACCCGAAAGTCTGTCGTCACCTGCACCGCCTTTGATGGAATCAGAACCAGCACCACCCGAAAGTGAATCGTTACCCGCGCCACCCGTGATGGTATCTGAAAAAGCTGAACCCGTTAAACTGGTTCCCGTCGAGTTTGTCGTTTTTAAACTCCAGCCGTTACTTCCTATGGCGGCGGTCAGGTCAATGGCATCAGTACGATTCGTTTTAATACTTGCCGTGCCGTCATTGGAACTCGCGGAGGTTGCCGTCCATTCGCCTGTTGCTGTGATAATAGCGGTGGCTTTATCGGCAATTTGTACCACCACGTCATCCGTATTTAAATCGGTAATCCTATCTGTGCCAGAATCCACGATGAATGTGTCTGCGCCAGCACCACCTGTTAACGTATCATCACCCTTGCCACCTGTTATAGTGTCGTTTGACGTAGTTCCAGAAATACTGTCATTTCCAGTTGTGGCAGTGGTACTTATTGTATTTTTGATTACGCTGGGACTATCAGATATAAATGTGTCGGTGCTAAACCATGTCCCTCCCCAACCAGTTATATCAATTAGATAATCTTTGTCATCGAATGACCCCGACTGATTTGCGTCAATAGCTACAAATGATTTGTTATCGCTTGTTGAAAAAATAGCAGCACTTACAGACTGCTTATCAAATCTCATGTCTACACCATTAACGTTCGATTTTGTGTCTGTTTCGTTGAGCAAACTATCCAAACTCGTTTTTAAATCTGTAGACTTTAGGTTTACGTTTATGCTCTTTTCTGAGTTTAAGTTGTAATCAGGCAAAACTCTATTCACTTTTACCGGAAGTTTTATTTTATCCTGTAATCCAACATTAAAATCTCCACCTTCAATAGTATCGATGCTATCGACAGTTGAGGATTCATCGAAAACAAAAACATTTCCTATTCCACCATCTTGAAGAAGATCGGCACCTTTGCCACCGATAAGAGTGTCATTCCCATTACCGCCAATTAGCGTATCGGAATAATTTGATCCAATTAAAACTATTCCTGCTCCCATTTGATAGCTTGTGGTTTTTAATGTCCACCCTTTATTTTCTCCTTCCGCTTTACCTACTGCTTTAGAAACGTCAATGTTTCCAATTCCGTCTGTTGTAATTGTTGCGGAGCCTTCGTTATATGTCTTATTTGTCGCAACCCATGTACCTATTGCTGTAATGACTACAGTCGCGTCTTTGTCGATTTGCAAAACATCAGCACCATTGCCGCCACCTAAGTCGGTAATAGTATCTGTTCCAGAATTGATGATGAATGTATCGGCACCCTTTCCACCTGTTAGTATGTCGTCACCATCATTACCACTTAACGTATCATTACCACTACTACCTAATAGCGTATCGTTTTGTGAACTACCTGAAATACTTTGATTGCCAGCCCCACCAACAATACTTGCCGCCGTACCACTTGGCGCATTTACAGTAAGTGAGGTTTCGATACCGTTTCCAATGCTTGTTTCTGCGTTAATCGTTGAGTATTGTTTGTTGTCCAGCCAAAGTAATTGTGCCGGAGTCATCAGCTTTACTTGTTCTGGTTTAAACGTTTCCAAACTAGCTGTGGGTAGTTGTTCTAACTGCGTTGTTGAGATTACAGAAATCAATCCTGCTAACTGCCCTGCACTTAAAGAATCAAATTTTAATTGACCTATCTGTTCACCAGTCAAAACGCCAATTTGCACCGTTGTCAAACCTCCGATATTTTTAGCATTCAAACCCGCTATGCCATTGACGGAAAGTGCCGAAATAGCATCCGTCGTTAAACTAGAAAGTTGCGAAATTTTCAACGCCCCGACTTGCTCCGAAGTTAACGATTGGGCTTGTTCGGGCAATAAGGCTTTGATTTGTGGAATCGTTAACGCGGCAATTTGTTTAGGTGTTAAAACGGCAAATTGCTCAGGTGATAAAGCGTCGATTTGCTCGGCAGACAATTTAGTCAGTTTTAATTGTGAGACAGTTTGTGTCGGCAATACTGCTAACGTATCAGAACTCAATGCGGCGACTTGCGCGGCACTCAAAGCACTTGGTTTCAACGCGGCAATATCATTTTCATTTAAGACAGAAAATTGCTCGGTGGTTAATGCCGCAATTTGTTTGGACGTTAAAGCGGCAAACTGTTCGGATGATAAATTATCGATTTGGTCAGAAGATAATTTAGTCAGTTTTAATTGGGAGACAGTGGTTATGGGCAATGCCGCCAATATATCGGAACTTAATGCGGCGACTTGCGTTGCCGTTAATGCAGTTATTTGTGCAGATGATAACGCTGCAATTTGTGTCGCTGATAAATTTTGAAGATTTAAATTGGTAGTGAGTGAAGGCGTTAATTTCGCTAATACTTCTGTTGTCAACGCTGCCACTTGCGGCGCACTTAATGCCGTCAATTGTTCTGGTGTCAAAAATAGCGCATCTTCTGAAGTCAGTGTCACCAATTGAGAGGTGGTTAACGCGGCAAATTGTTCGGTCGTTAATGCTTGGAAATCAACACCTGTGTCAGTGCTTGGGTTGTCGGATATGAACGTAGCCGCACTAAAATAATCACCGCCATAACTGGAATTTGTTACACGAATCAAATAATCTGTTTTATCGAATGTACCAGAATGATCTGCGTCAACTGCGATAAGTATGGCACCGTCACCAGTATCTAAAACGGCGGCTCTGACATGTTTTGTGCTGAATTTCATCGACAACGAATTGTGGCTGTAATCGCTAACGGTTGCCGTGCCTTTTACAGAATCCAACAATGTATTTAATTCTTCCACCGTCGCATTGGTGGAGTTAAAAGATAGATTTTTTATGCTTTTGTCGTCTGAATAAATTGTAAAATATGCGGGTAAAACCTTAGTGACTTTAACCGCTAATTTAATTTGCCCGAATGAACCACCACTAAAATCACCCTCGATATTATCAACGTTATTGATAGTCGAATCACTTCCCAAATCATAAGTTTCACGCAAACTTGTACCAATAAGAAGGTCAGCTCCTTTGCCGCCGACCAGTGTATCGTTTCCGTAACTACTCGTTATGGTATCTGCAAAATCAGACCCTGTTAGCACTATGCCTTGTTGGAAATTTTTGCTGATTAAATTCCAACCGTTAGTTCCCGTCGCCGCCGAAAGGTCAATGTTTCCAATTCCATCAGTTGTAATCGTGGCTTTGCCGTTATTGACGGTTTCTTCAGTTGCTGTCCACGCGCCAGTTGCCGTAATGATGGCTGTTGCACCCTTAGAAATTTGAATAATATCCGCTTCGTCATTTGCGCCCAAATCTTTGATGGTATCTTTTCCAGAACCGACGATAAACGTATCTACGCCATTTCCACCTGTTAAGGTATCGTCGCCCGCACCACCATCTAACGTGTCATTTTTTTCGGTACCCGTTATAGACTGGTTTCCCTCGCCACCTACAATTGTTTTTCCGGCATGCACAATCGAGTATTTTTTAGCTTCCAACCAACTGACTTGCTCGCCAGTCATAAAATTCAATTGTTCGGATGTGAATGCAACGATGGCATTGGATGATAAAGATTCTAATTGACTCGAACTTAGTGTTAACAACTGCTGGTTTGTTAATGCTGTAATTTGTTGCGGTAACAATGTCGCAAATTGGGCGGTCGATAAAACAGCCAGTTGTTCAGGGGACAATGCTTGTAAATGCAGGTTAGAAATATACTTGGGCGCAATTTCTTGAAGTTGAGTAGGGGTTAATTGCGAAACTTGCTCTGTTGTTAATGCGCCAATTTGAGTAGATGTTAATTTTGCAATGTCGAATTTTGTAACATCCAACACGCTTATTAAACTGGGTGGCAATTGGCTTTTATCCAATGCCGCAATTTGATTTGATGACAATGCTGCCGTTTGCGTCGATGTTAATTGCTCAAGTTGAAGGGTGGTTAAGGCTTTAATTTGCGTGGTGGTTAAACTGGAAACGTTGCCAGTCGTCAATCCTTTTACCGCATCGGTTGATAAAGCCGCAAGCGCATTCGGTTGTAATTTAGAAATTTCTAAACTCGTTAACGCGCTGATTTGTGATGAAGAAAGAAACGGCGTTTGTGCGGAAGTTAACGAACTAATTTGTTTTGCGGTAAAAAGCGGAATTTGTGTTGGCGATAATGCCGACACTTGTTGACCCACTAAAAATTCAATCTGTAATCCGGCAAGATTTGTCGAGTTTAAGGCTTTAATCGCATTGACGGTTAAAGCAGGAATGGCATCATTCACCAAATTAGAAAGTTGAATGGAACTGAAAACGTTAATTTGTACGGGCGTAAATTGATGCACTTGTGCCGACGTGAAAGCGTGTATTTGCGCGGTGGTTAAACCTGGGAGATTGTCGGACGTTAAACCATTCAACGCCTGTAAACCAATCGCCGCAATATCCTCAATCGGCAAAAACTTTAATTGTGCCGACGTGAAAGCACGAATTTGCAACACGCTAAATTCGGCAATTTGGTCGGGATTCAGCATTTTAATTTGAGCGTCGCTCAACGCGCTAATTTGCAGTGGCGTTAATCCGGCAATTTGTTCAGGCAACACCGCTTTAAAATCTAATTTCGCAATGGAACTTATATCAATCGCCGAAATGTCCGACGGAGTTAAGGCAGCAATTTGTGCTGTATTGGTAAAATCTATCGGCATTTCGGTGGTCTCATTTTGTGGTCAAGGGTTCACAACTAACTTTCAGCGTGGGTGTCCGCTTCGGTTTCAGGTTCGATTTCAACTTTAATTTCAGTTTTAACTTCAGGTTTGCGCTTGTTACTAATTTCTTCAGCGCGTTGAGTTTGGGCGACTTTGTCCAAAATACCATTAACGTAACGGTGACTGCCATCCGCGCCGAAGAATTTCGCCAAATTGATGGATTCGTTAATAATCACTTTGTACGGTGTTTCGGGGCAATGAATTAACTCATACGTTCCCAATCGCAAAATGGCGCGTTCCACCGGATCGACGGCATCAACGGGACGATCAACAAATTGGCTCAACAGCGCGTCAATCGCAATCAAATCTTGTGGCACGCCGTGAAAAATTTCTGAAAAGTAACTTTTATCCAGTTTTTCACCATTCAAAAAAAACTGCTCATCAGCGAAATACTGCTCAATCAAATTTAGATTTTGACCGGTAATTTGCCATTGATAAATCGCTTGAACGGCGGCTTTGCGGGCATTACTTTTCGGATTGCTCATGATAATTCCAGATTTTTAAATAAGCTCACCATTTCAATCGCCGATAATGCGGCTTCGGCACCTTTGTTACCGGCTTTTGTGCCAGCGCGTTCAATTGCTTGTTCAATGCTGTCCACTGTCAACACGCCAAAACTGACGGGAATATCGTATTGCAACGAAATGTGTGACAAGCCTTTAACGCATTCGCCCGCGACGTATTCAAAATGCGGTGTGCCGCCACGAATGACCGCGCCCAACGCAATAATTGCGTCGTATTTTTTACTTGCCGCGATGCGTTGCACTACCATCGGTAATTCAAATGCGCCTGGCACTTTGACCAAATGTAAATCGTCTTTGTTTGCGCCGTGACGTACCAGCGCATCGATAGCTCCGTTTTCTAATTGTTCCACGATGAAGCTGTTGAAACGTGATGACACGATACAAAATTTGCCGCCTTGTGCCGCAAAATGACCTTCGTAAGTTTTGATGGTAGACATAATAATTCTCTGTTTAAGTTTAAGTTAAAGTTAAAAAATAAAGGGGTTAAAAATTAGCGCGTAATCACAAAACGCACCGCGTCCAAACGTAATTGCGCGATTTGGATATTTTCATGAATCAAAAGCGTTTTGTCTTTCAAGGCTTCGATTTCGTCGTTTTTAATGCTCGGATTTACATTTTGCAAACGCACCAGCCGTTTAATTTCGCTGGTCAACGATTCCAACATCGTCGCGGTCGCGTGTTGGCACAAAACGGTTTTTTGAATTTGCGCTTGTTGTTCCGCAAACGCCAAAATTCTCAACATCAACGCCCGCTGTTTATTCAAAAATAGCGTTATCGCATCTTTATCAAACGCCACGCCGCTGTCGATTAAACTTTCGTGCGAAAATTCCGCCGTGACATCTTTTTGGAATTGATTGATTAACACACGAATCGGCGTGTTCGGCAAAAAGCGGTTGATTTGCAATTCGGCGGGTGCACTGTGTTCAACAATAAACAAACATTCCAAGAAAAATTGCCCCGCTTTTAAATCGGGATGTTTCACGGTGCTTAATGTCGCGTTGCCGGTTTCGCTCGATAAAACCATGTCCATTGCAGCGGTGACTAACGGATGTTCCCACGTCAAAAATTGCAGCTCTTCCCGCGCTAACGCCTGAGCGCGACTGACCGTCACGGTCAAACCGTCTTCGGTCAAATGCGGAAAGGTTTCACAACGCAAATGGTCGCTCGGCATCAAAATATACGCGCCAGCCGAATGTTCTTCGGTATCGATGCCATAACAATCGAACACCGATTCCATGTAATCCCACAGCGTGCGTTCACTTTCGTACGCGGATAATTCGGCAATGAATTCGTCGGCGATTTCTTTGCGGCATGAATTCAATTCTAAAAGTTGATCGCGCCCTTGATGCAATTGGGCTTCCACGTCGTGACTTAATGCGCGAGTTTTTTCGATGAATAGGTTGATTTCGGTTGCATCGTCAGTTTTCAAAAGACGCTGCAATTCGCTTTGCAACAAATCGGCGACTTGTTGCGCGGCAGAATTATTCGCCCGAAACGCATTCAATCCTTCGTCGTACCAACGATATAAAATCGCTTGTTCGGTGTTTTCCAAATACGGAACGTGAATTTGAATAACGTGTTTCTGCCCGATTCGATCCAAACGCCCGATGCGTTGTTGCAACAAATCCGGATTCGTCGGTAAATCCCACAAAATCAAATGCTGCAAAAATTGAAAATTGCGTCCTTCGCTACCGATTTCAGAACAAATCAACAATCGTGCGCTGCTTTCTTCGTCGGCAAAATACGCGGCGGCGCGGTCACGTTCGATAATCGTCATGTGTTCGTGAAATACCGCCGACGAAATACCCGCACGATTTTTCAAGGTGCCGTCTAAATCCACCGCTGTTTGCGCGTGTTTGCAAATCAATAACGCTTTTTTGCCCGCGAGTTGTTTTACTTTTTCAACCAGCCACAAATAACGCGCGTCGTTTTGTAAGTCTAAAGCACAGACCCCCTGCCCCCCTTCAAAGGGGGGTTCTAAGCCGGGGGATTGAGGGGGATGTGCTTTTAACGCATGACCAAAACATTCACGTTCGGGAAAACCTTGCACAGTTTGGCGCGAATTCCGAAACAAAATGCGTCCCGTGCCATGATGGTCGAGCAAAATGTTGATGAGCGTTTGACGCGCGGCAGCTGATTTTTCAGCATCGTTTAAATTTTCTAATGTTTTAGAAACGTTGTCGTCTTTCAACAAAACGGCTAAATGTTTTTGTTCTTCGGCTGTTAATGGTTTGTCTGCCAACAACGATTTTGCGGCATTCGCGACGGGTTCAAACGATTTTTCTTCTTCCAAAAACGCGGCGAAACTGTAAAAGCGGTCGGGATCTAATAATCGTAAACGCGCAAAATGACTTTCTTTGCCCAATTGTTCGGGCGTGGCGGTGAGCAAAATCAAACTCGGTGAAATTTGCGCCAACTGTTCAACAAATAAATAATCTGCACTCGGCGCAGTTTCCGACCATTCCAAATGATGCGCTTCATCGACAATTACCATGTCCCAACCGGCATCTAACGCTTGTTCTTGGCGGTCTGGATATTCCGAAAAAAACGATTGGCTGCACAAAATCAATTGTTCCGACAAAAACGGATTCGCCAGATTGTATAAATCGTCTTCCTCTTCAAACCCGTCATTGCCCAATTCGCCCAAGCAACGCATTTCGTCAAAAATACTGAAACGCAAATTGAATCGACGCAGCATTTCCACCAGCCATTGATGTAACAAACTTTCTGGCACGATAATCAACACCCGTTTGCTCAAACCATTATTGACGCGATGATGCAAAATTAAACCGGCTTCAATCGTTTTGCCTAAACCGACTTCGTCCGCCAACATAATGCGTGGCGCGGCACGATTCGCCGCTTCGTGAGCGATAAAAATTTGATGTGGAATTAACGCCGCGCGTCCACCTAATAAACCTTTGACGGGTGATTGCGCGTGCTGCTGTAAACGTTGCCAGGTTTCGTAACGCAACGAAAACCACGCATTCGGATCGGTTTGTCCGGTGAATAAACGGTTTTGCGGTTTGTTGAATTGGCTGTGATGATTCAAATCCATTTCTTCGAGTTCGACCGTTTCGCCGTCTTCGTTTTCACAAAGGTAGGTCAAAATGCCTTCGTTTTCGACCACTTTTAAAACGGTTAATTTTTCGTCATCGACCGATTCGATATGGTCGCCGATTGAAAAATTAACGCGGGTTAACGGCGCGTTGTCGATGGCATAAATGCGTTTTTCGTCACACGCTAAAAACAACACGCTGACGCGATTAAAACTAACTTCGAGAATGAGTCCTAAGCCCAATTCGGATTCGGTATTGCTAATCCAGCGTTGACCTGCGATGAAATTTTCCATTGATGATTGTGCCATGAAGTGTATGATTTAAACGGTAGTTGGCAGTTATTATAAGCGGTAAAAGGTGTAAATTTGGACAAAATAATAAAAGGAAAGTGATGAACAAGTTAAGGGCTATTTTTTGCTGTACGATTATGGCGTTAAGTTGCACGATGAACGCGAAGGCGGATGACCGTTACGCACATGAATACTACAGCGATAGCGACGACGAACGTCGTGATCGCGACCGTCGCCGTGATAATCATGAGCGTGAAGAATGGTATGAAAGTGAACGCCGTGAGAAACGCGCGATGCAAATGCCGCGTTATCAACAGAGTTATCAACAGTCGCCGATTCAAATTTATATGCAGCCGCCACAGCAACATTTTCAGCAGCACGACAAACAATTCCGTGAAGATAGACGGTGGCGCGAAGAACTCGAACGGCTGCCGCAAACGCCGTATCTTGAAAATCAATTCGACCGCGACGACACGCATTGGTAAATTTTAAATAGTTACGTCGTGATGGCTTGCCACGCCACGTCAAACATCAACGCTAATTCTTCGGATGTGATGACATACGGCGGCATAAAATAAATTACATTGCCCAACGGACGCAACAAAACGCCTTTCGATAACGCATAACGATAGACTTGCAAACCGCGTCGTTCTTGCCACGGATACGCTTCGCGGGTGCGTTTGTTTTTCACCAATTCAATAGCGACAATCATGCCCGTTTGCCGCACTTCCGCCACGTTCGGATGATTCAAAAAACGTTGCGACAACGTTTTCATGGTCGCCGCCAAAACCTGATTATTTGCCAATACGTTTTGCGTTTCAAAAATACCCAACGTTGCCAACGCCGCCCGACACGCCAACGCATTTCCCGTGTAACTGTGCGAATGCAAAAACGCCGTCATTTTAGAATAATCGTCATAAAACGCAGCGTAAATGTCATTCGTCGTCAATACCGCCGAAAGTGGCAAATAACCGCCCGTTAAACCTTTCGATAAACATAAAAAATCGGGCGAAATGCCGGCTTGTTCACACGCAAATAAAGTGCCTGTTCGTCCAAAACCCACCGCAATTTCATCGGCGATTAAATGCACGTTGTATTGGTCGCACGCCTCGCGCAGCAGCTTCAAATAAATTGCGTCGTACATTCGCATTCCGCCCGCGCATTGAACGAGCGGCTCAACAATAATCGCGCAAACTTCGTCGGCATTTTCTTGTAATAGGCGTTCAAGATGCGCGAATTGGCGCGTCGAATAATCCGCCCAGCTTTCGCCGTCTTCGCGAAAATAACAATCGGGACTTGGCGCAGTGATTACGTTCATCAACAGTGGCGCGTAGGTTTTTTTGTATAACGCCACATCGCCAACCGCCAATGCGCCCAACGTTTCGCCGTGATAACTGTTTTCGAGTGTAATAAATTTGTTTTTGCGTGGTTGATTTCGATTTTGCCAAAAATGAAAGCTCATTTTTAACGCGACTTCCACCGCTGCCGAACCGTTATCCGCGTAAAAACAACGCGATAATCCAGCGGGTGTGATTGCCACCAATTTTTCGGCGAGTTCAATCGCGGCTTCGTGCGTAAAACCCGCAAAAATAACGTGTTCTAAATTATCGAGTTGCGCTTTGAGCGCGGCGTTAATAATCGGATTGGCGTGACCAAATAAATTCACCCACCACGAACTAATTGCGTCTAAATAATGGTTGCCTTCAAAATCTTCCAACCACACGCCGCGCCCTGATTTAATGGGAATCAGGGGCTGCGTTTCGTGGTCGTGCATTTGCGTACACGGATGCCATAACACGGCTAAATCTCGTTGCGATAAAAGCGAATTTTTCATGTTTTAACGTTGATAAAGTTGATGATGTGAAAGGTAATCGAGAACGGCATCGGGCAATAAAAAACGGGGGTTTTTCTGTGCTGCAATTAGGGTGCGAATGGTCGTCGCTGAAATCGCCAATTGGGTAATTTCTTGAAAAAATAAACGTCCCGCTAATTCCTGTTTCAAAATTTGTCGGTCGTCGGTCAAACGTGTTTTAAAAAAATTATCCAGCGGATTTAACGCCGTATTCGGGCGTGTAATCACCACAATGTGCGCCAAATCAAACAATTCCTGCCAACGAAACCACGTCGTAAACTCATTAAACGCATCGCTGCCAATAAATGATAACAACGACGTTTCGGGATAATCGCGGCGCAACGCGGTCAAGGTGTCGAACGTGTACGAACCACCGGCACGTTGCAATTCTTGGGCATCGACAATCAAATCGGTTTGATTTTGCGTGGCGAGTTGCAGCATTTCCAAACGTTGCAACGCGCTGGCTGTTGGCGAATCGCGGTGAACGGGTTGGGCGCATGGAATGAGTCGAACGTGTTCCAGCTCAAATAATTCCTTCAGTTCCAACGCCGCCCGCAAATGTCCGTAATGAATCGGGTCGAATGTACCGCCTAATATGCCAATCATGAATACAACCTATGCGGGTTTTGCGGCTAATCCGCTTATGTCCTTGTGCGCTGTTCAAATGTTGCGATTCTGCGTGCCAAATCATTCATATTTTTACCTAAATCTAACAATTCCCTCGAAATTAGAGAAAAATAATATCACCGTTTTTCCTTGGAATACAGGAAAAAAACTATTTTTTTGAGGAAAGATTTTTCCACAAGCCACGCAATTCGAGGCTTACAGATTTTTTCTTTTTTAAGGCGGTTTGCTTGAATTTCTGCTATCTTTTTCAACTTTAACCAATCGACTTTCCAAATCTTCCAGCAAATCAAACAACTGCGTAACAAGCCACTCACACTGCTGCATGACTCATCACATCTAACTCTTTAGATCTGGACGTTTTAGATTTTTCATGTTGTTAGAATAGCTAATTTTTTAGGGGCGGAGTACTTACAAAATAGAAAATAATGGCAAAATTGCTACAGAGGGCATATTCGTGGAGAGGATTCGTAGACGTGGTTTTGACTAAATTAGTGGATAACACCTGCATATTGCACAACGACCAATGGTCAATATGAAATCTGAAACAGTCATCGTGCTTGCTAAATTATCTACTTGGTAAGAGAATGACCATCGAGGTATTTAGTTTTGAATATCATTTAAAGGAGACTTATGACCATTTCCATGTACGCCGCATCTATTCCACCCATGATTCGTAGTCTTACCAATTTAAAGGTAATTATCGAAAAAGTAGTTGTTCATGCCGAAGCAAAAAAAATCGATCCTTCAGTGTTAATCAATGCACGTCTTTACCCTGATATGTTTCCACTTGTTCGTCAAGTTCAGATTGCAACCGATGTAGCTAAGGGGGCGGTTTCTCGTCTTGCTGATTTAGAAGTACCTAAATATGAAGATAACGAATCGACTTTTTCTGAAATAGTGGCACGGATAGATAAAACTATTTCTCTACTTAAATCTTTTAAATCCGACCAAATAAACGGTTCAGAAGATAAAACGATTGCTTTACCGATGCACGATAAAACGGTCAACTTTCAGGGTTTGCCTTACTTGTTGGATTTTGTTTTACCAAATGTCTATTTTCATGTTGCCACCGTGTATGCAATTTTGAGACATAATGGCGTGGAGATTGGTAAAAAAGATTTCTTGGGAAGTATTTACTAAAAAACGAATCTTTCATTGTGGCTGGTAAAATCATTGATAGTCGATTTGAGATAAGCAATGAAAATTCTCCTGTATGCACATGACATGAGCCAATAAAATTATGAACTCGCCACTGATAACAGAAGAAGTTGCTCTTACCGAACCAAAAGTTTTATTAGAAGAACTGATACATTTGCGGTCTTCCGTTTTAACTAAAAGTCAAAAACAACTAGACAAATGGAAGCTGGATATTGGCGAAGATAGAAATAATTTTCGTTACAGTGCCGCTAATCTGGCGAACTATCTAGCTCTAAGACAACACGATTTAAGAAAATTACAAGTGATGCTGCATTTTAGAGGTTTATCATCATTAGGACGTATCGAAGCTCAAGTATTGCAAAATTTAGATGCTGTGATTATGACACTCGCTCGGTTGTGTGGCGAAGATAATGAAAAATACACCTCCTACATTTCACAACAAACCATGGAATCACTCACTCAAGGGCAACGCTTATTAGAGGCTGAAACCGTATTGGTATTTGGTAAAAAGCCTTTAAATCGTCGAGTACGCATGATGGTTACGCTAGGAACGGAAACGGCACAAAATCCAGAGTTAGTTAGACAAATGGTAGCGAGTGGAATGAATATAGCTCGAATCAATTGCGCTCATGACACATCAAAAGAATGGTTACAAATGATAACCAATGTTCGCAGAGCTGAACAAAAAACGGGATTTCAATGCAAAATATCGATGGATTTAGGTGGACCCAAGTCACGCACGGGTAAAATTATCACGCCGAAAGACAAACTAATCAAAATAAGCGATACCATTTTACTCACCACTGCCATTCCCAAGCCTTCAAAGCAATATCCATTTCAAATTCAATGTATGCTTCCTGAAGTCATTGAGCAGGTTCATATTGGCGCACAAATATGGTTTGATGATGGAAAAATAGGGGCTATCGTCAACGAATGTGTCTCAGAAGGGTTAGTATTGCTAATCACTCAAGCCAGCGACACGGGCGATAAAATCAAATCCGACAAAGGGATAAACTTTCCTGACACCAAATTAAACCTCGATGCGTTAACAGCTAAAGATATTATCGACTTAGACTTTATTGTGAAATATGCCGACATCATTAACTACTCCTTCGTCCAAACGACTAAAGATATTCATTTAATTCAACAGGAAATTGAAAAGCGAAATCCGCAACGAAAAATTGCAATGATTGCAAAGATAGAAACAGCAAAAGCAATTGAACACTTACCAAGCCTAATTGTAGCCGCCGCGAGCAAACATCCTTTTGGAGTAATGATTGCAAGAGGTGACTTAGCGGTGGAAATTGGTTTTGAGCGGATGGCTGAAATGCAAGAGGAAATTTTATGGATTTGTGAAGCAGCTCATACTCCCGTCATTTGGGCAACTCAAGTTTTGGAAACCTTAGCAAAAACAGGTAGACCGACTCGCGCCGAAATGACTGATGCGGCAATGGCGGAACGGGCTGAATGTGTCATGCTTAACAAGGGAAAATACATTATAGAGGCAATGCGAATTCTTGATAGTGTATTAGTCCGAATGGAAACGCATCAATCAAAAAAGACCGCCCAATTAAGAGCATTGCGTTCATGGTTATAACTTTGAACATTGGGATACGGTCAAAAATAATTTCCCATTTTTAATGGGAAGTGGCTTTCTGAATACCTATGAAAATTTACCTTCCGTGATTTCTAAAGTTGAGCAGCGTATATGAAAGCAAATTCCGAAAGTAAAACAGTGTTTAGAAGTATATGGGGCTGGAACGGAACATTTGGTAATCAGCTTCCAACTGTACACGCCGTTTCTCCATTGTTACCCGCAAAACTTATTCAAATCGCTCAAAGTGATACAGAAACGGTATTTGAAATTTTAAATACATCGTCCGAAGGATTAAGCGAGCTTCAATCTTCTTTGCGACTGGGTAAAATTGGATTGAATGAGATTGCTCATGAAAAACCACAAAAATGGTACGTTCAGTTTTTAAAAACATTTCAAAATCCATTGGTTATTTTATTACTAACGTTGGCGAGCATTGCGCTACTAACCGAAGACACAAAAGCGGCTGTAATTATTTTTAGCATGGTCGTTTTTAGTGTTATGTTGCGATTTTCTCAAGAATTTCGCTCCAATAAAGCCGCTCAACAACTACAAGAAATGGTGCGTACAACCGCAACGGTTAGCCGCAAAGATCCGCGTAAAGATATTTCTCCGAGTTTGGCACGAGATTTAGGTTTGACGCTCAACCTTGATGTTCCAAATCGACAAGAAATCCCAATTAAATTACTCACCCCAGGCGATGTGGTTTTTTTAGCCGCCGGCGACATGATTCCAGCAGATGTCCGTTTGATTTCTGCGAAAGATTTATTCGTCAGTCAAGGTTCATTAACGGGTGAATCGTTGCCTGTTGAAAAACAGCCTATCTTGCCGAGCAATCAGTTACAACTCAACAATCCATTAGAACTAGCAAACCTTTGTTTTTTGGGTACAAATGTTATCAGTGGTACAGGAACTGCCGTTGTTATCGAAACGGGCGGCACTACTTATTTGGGTTCTTTGGCGAAAACGGTTGTTGCTCACAAAACCGTGACCAGTTTCGATAAAGGCGTAAATGATGTCAGTTTTTTGCTGCTACGATTTATGCTGGTGATGGCTCCCGCCGTTTTTCTAATCAATGGCGGAATGAAAGGAAATTGGACAGAAGCCTTCTTTTTCGCACTTTCTGTCGCGGTTGGTTTAACGCCCGAAATGTTACCGATGATTGTGACGGCAAACTTAGCGCGTGGCGCAATTGCTATGTCCGATAAAAAAGTAATTGTTAAAAATATCGATGCCATTCAAAACTTTGGCGCGATGGATATTTTGTGTACCGACAAAACGGGGACACTGACGCAAGATAAAATTATATTAAAAATGCACCTTGATATTTACGGCGAAGAAAATGCAGAAGTTTTGGAGTTCGCTTTTCTCAATAGTTTTTATCAAACTGGTTTAAAAAATTTGCTGGACGTTGCTGTTTTAGAACACGTCGAGCTTCACGATGTTTTAAAAGTTGAGCGTAATTTTCGCAAAATTGATGAAATTCCCTTTGATTTTGCTCGTCGCCGCATGTCGGTGGTGATTGAAGAAGAAAATCATCACCATGAACTTATTTGCAAAGGTGCGGTCGAGGAAATTCTTCAAGCCTGTTCGCACGTCAAAGTAAATAATCAAATTTTTCCTATTGACACTGCGATTCAGGAGCAAATCACACAGTTAAATCAGGAACTTAACGAAGATGGACTGCGAGTCATTGCCGTGGCTTATAAAGAATTTTTGCTTGAACAATCGAGTTATTCTGTTGCCGATGAACACAATTTAATTTTAATCGGTTTTATTGCGTTTCTTGACCCGCCAAAAGATTCGGCTGCTGTTGCGATTTCGGCACTCAATCGCGGCGGTGTACAAGTAAAAGTTTTAACGGGTGACAACGCTATCATTGCTCGCAAAACGTGTAAAGATGTCGGATTAAATGTTCAAAACACCTTGTTGGGCTGTGAAGTTGAAAATTTATCTGATGAAGAACTCGCTACGCTTGCTGAAACGACCACTGTTTTTGCTAAATTATCGCCACTGCAAAAATCAAGAATTGTTCATGTGCTACGAACCAAAGGTCACATTGTGGGATTTATGGGCGATGGCATCAACGATGCCGCTGCATTAAGAGAAGCGGACGTGGGAATTTCTGTTGATACGGCGGTTGATATTGCCAAAGAATCCGCCGACATTATTTTGTTAGAAAAAAGTTTGCTGGTGCTAGAGCAAGGTATTCTTGAAGGTCGCAGAACGTTTGGTAACATTGTCAAATATATCAAAATGGGTACTAGTTCTAACTTTGGCAATATGTTTAGCATTTTGGGCGCGAGCGCATTGTTACCATTTTTGCCCATGCAACCTGTACAAATTTTATTGAATAATCTGCTTTATGATTTTTCGCAAATGGGAATTCCATTTGACCATGTTGACAGTGAATATCTTGAAAAACCACGAAAATGGCAAGTTGGTGACATTCAAAGGTTTATGCTTTTTATTGGTCCGATTAGCTCACTTTTCGACTACGCGACTTATGCTTTGATGTGGTTTGTTTTTCAAGCCAATACCGTCGAGGAACAAGCTCTGTTTCAAACGGGCTGGTTTGTCGAAAGTTTGATGACGCAGACACTTATTGTTTATATTATTCGCACCCCTAAAATTCCCTTTTTACAAAGTCGTCCCGCTTTACCGATGCTGTTGGTTACGCTAACCATCATGGCTATCGCCGTGTATTTGCCATTTTCGCCCATCGCCTCTGTGTTAGGATTTGTGCCGTTGCCAGTTGAATACTTTATGTGGTTAGCGTTGATTCTATCCAGTTATTGCGTACTCACCCAATTGGTGAAAATGTGGTTTGTTAGAAAATATGGATATAACTGAGCTATTGATTTTGACCAAAGCAAAATTTGATGAGAATTTTATGATTGAAAAATGTTTGAAATAAGCAATATAAAACATCGCAATATGATTTTTCACACAACTTTTTATGAGTCATCGTCGAGGCGAATAACCACATCGTGATTGCTTTAAATTTAAATTTAAATACGAAATTCGTATTTCTGTCACATTTTAGAATTAAAATCGAGCTAACTACATTTGTAAAAATCCAAATTTGAAAGGAATAAAAATGCGTCAAGCAACACCATTTGCGGGGAAAAACTGGTATTACCCGTTTCGAGAAATCAACATAACGTTTAATGAGAAACGTTTTAAAAAAAGGATTGTAAGTATTTCGGGACAATATTCAAAAATTACAGATTTTTGGAACACCGAAAAAAACTCAGAATGGACATGCCGTTTTTTTATAGCAGCAAAACTTATCGCTGTGGCAACTTCTCATATTAACGCATGGAAAATTGTAGAAAGTCATGGGTTACACATTACGGCTTCCTCTTTAAAATACTACGCAACGCTTTCATTATTAAGAGCTGTTTGTTGCACATTGCCTAATCACAAATGGGATAAAGGGAAAATCCTTCAAACTTCTCATGAAGATGCGTCAAAATGGACAGTCGAATACTTACAAAAATTTGATGCTAAATTGAGTAAATCTATTGAAAAAATAATTGAAGAGCTTGAACATAGAAATGAATTTGTTTCATACGAAGCCAATTCGCTAGAAAAAGTGTCCGCAGACAATGACAATTTTTTATCTGTATGCAGATTGCTTGCTGAAATCGCTCAATTTAATTCTGAATTACTTGAGGAATCATTATTTGAAAGGAATTTTTACGATAAATCTGAATTTACCTTATTGCCAAAATATTTAGATGAAATTACATTTTCTAAAAATGATGTGCATGCCAGCGGAAATATACAGAGCCAACAGCAATTGAGACTTATCGCAAAACAATATCCAGAACCCAAAAACCTTATGGGTTTAATGACAAAAGGCTACATCGATAACTATTTTGCTTGGTGGTTTCAAAAGGACGATTTTAACGACCATGTTCTTCACAAAATGGATCCTAAAAGACAAATAATCTTCAATATACCCCATTGAATTTCTGCAATAACATAAATAGTTTCCATGGATTTTGCGGCGATATTTTGATTCTAAAGGCTTTAATTTAGTAAATGGATTTCAACATTCTATTATTTTTATGGAGATTTTAATGAACGATAAGAACAAACAAAATTTAACAATCTTTACCAGTGAGTTTGAACCCATTACGCATCATCATCTTCAATTAGCGATGAGTCATTCAACATGGAAAAGAAAATTCCGCGAGGCGATTGTAAATGAAGAAACATTCAACCTAGAAACTATTTCTAAAGATGATTGCTGTGATTTAGGAAAATGGTTACACCATGAAAATACCACTACTCATGTTGGCAATCTTCCGCGTTATCTAAATTGCATCAAGAAACATGCTGAATTTCATATTGAAGCAGGCAAAGTAGCCAAACTCGCTAACGAGAAAAAATATGAAGAAGCACTGCAATTGATTGATTATAGTTCTGCTTTTAATAATGCGTCTTTAGCAATTATTTCTGAAATTTTTCCTATTGCACTTGGTGAAACGCATCGCCGTAATTCGGTGTCATTTCACACTTGCTGGAAGACAAAATTACGCATGGCAATGAAGACAAATGGCGAATTACCGAAGGTTGGATGCCAAGCTCCCCATTTTTCTCTAGTAAATGGTGAATTGCAAAATGTGACGCTGGCAACCTATGCAAGAAAATATAAAATCTTGAATATCGTTACTAGTTTTGACGAACCTATTTGTGCCGCTTCTATACGAACATTTAATCAAACAGTGACTGAATTAGAAAATACTGCCGTGTTGATTATTTCGGCTGACTTACCTTTTGCTCAACATCAATTTTGCAAAACGGAAGGCTTGCACAAGGTGATTACCTTATCGAGTTTTCGTTCATCGTTTGCTGATGATTATGGTTTGAAAATTATCGAAGGCGAATTAAAAGGCTTATCGGCGCGGGCGGTTATTGTTCTCGATGATTTAGACAAAGTCATTCATACTCAATTTTTATCTGAATTAGCGCATCAGGTGAATCATGAAAGTATTGTAATTAGTATTAAAAATGCACAAGATAGTACGTTAATTCCGCCACCCTTCATCGAACCTGCAATTGAATTAGAATATATTGAGTTAAATATTGGTAATCGACGCGATTATTACCGCATCGATACACCCACTCTTCAACCCATTTATTGCCAAATTCAACTGTATAAACCAGAAGTAGGCGCAACGCCGCAATACGAAGAAGCCTATAATCAGCTACAAGAACAATGGCAAGCCGAAGACAAAGAGTTGTTAAAAAACTACCCAGAACTATCTACTCCAAAGAAAATTCAAAAAACTTTGAAGCCGAAGAAAAACGATGCCAATCCAATGACAAGTGATGAAAGTTTAGTGAACATCATTGAATTACAATTGCGTGATATTAGTATCTCTGGTTGCGGAATTCTCAATAATAGTAAAAATAAATCCATTTGTTTAAAACTGCATACTGTTTACAACAATTGCGTCATGCTCTTACCGAATAGTGAAATTAAAGTTTCTTTTGAAATTATGGCGAAAACACAACTGCAACAAAAAATACACAGCGGCGATTTTACTGAAATTATTCATGTTAAATTTATCGGTATAACACCTCTCACAGAATCGGTTATTTTACATTATACTCAACAGCTTGAGCGTGAAAACGCAGATGTACTGTTTATTAGAGATGATTTACCTTCACTTCATCAAACAGAAACTCAGAATATTCCCGTTCCCAATCGTCTGATTCTTAAAGGGAATGGCGCAAGACGCAAAAAAATTAAAGACGGTAGTAACTGGAATCCTTGAGATTGATGCGATGAATGCCACATTTACACAAAACGAACGTTTATTTAAAACACTTCAAACAGCTATTGATTATTCTTTCGATGGATTTTGGATAATTGATTTACAAGGTAACTTTTTACAAGTTAATGATGCCCTTTCCAGAATGAGCGGTTATTCAAAAACGGAATTGTTGAACATGAGTCTCGGTGAATTGGAATCAGCGTGGAATTTAGATGAAAAAAAAATCGACATTGAAAAAATCATGACCCAAAATTATGATCATGTTGAAATCAGTTACTGTCATAAAGAGAAATACCAAGTTAATGTTCATATGAGGGCGTATTTTTTGCCAGAACAGCAGGCAATTTATGGTTTTTTTCACTGTATTTCAGAATTTTGTGAAATTTATAATTGCACGCCGGAGGCCGTGATGATTATCGACGAAGGTCATTTCATCCATTGCAATGCGCCCACATTAAAATTGTTTGGCATCTCTGCATACCAAGAGTTTTGTTCAAGTAGTCCCAGCACTTTATCACCGCCAAAACAACCTTGTGGCACAAGTTCTGCCATTTTAGTGGCAAAACGGATTGCTGTAGCACTTGAGAAAGGATTTATTCGTTTCGAGTGGGTGCATAAACGCGCTGATACGGGAGAACCTTTTTTTGCGGAGGTACTTCTGCGCTCTATCGTTTTAAATCATAAGCTCGTACTGCATGCAACTGTTCATGACATTAGTGAGCGTCATGAACGAGAAAATATGATTCGTTTAGAAAAAGAAAGTGTGGAATCGTCATTACGCGAACTAAAATCTATGCAAAGCGATTTGGTTCAATCTGAAAAAATGGCGGCATTAGGAAGCCTAGTTGCTGGTGTGGCACACGAAATCAATACACCGCTTGGTATCATTTTGACATCGACAACGCATCTCAATAGTAAGACGAACAAAGTTGCAGCGTTATACGAACAAGGCGAATTGGAAGAAATTGAATTAACGAACTATTTCAAATCAACGACAGAACTTACGCGACTTATTACCTTTAATAGTGAACGAGCTGCGGCTTTAATTGGTAGTTTTAAACAAGTGGCAGTGGACGAAACGAGCAGTGAAAAACGAACATTTCTGCTCAAACACTACATTCAGGATATATTATCGAGCTTGAATCCTACTTTGAAAAAAACAGCACTTCGCGTTGATTTGACCTGTCCAGATGATTTAGAAATAAGCTGTTGCGCGGGAGCCATCGCCCAAATTATCACTAATTTTGTTATGAATTCTTTGCAACATGCTTATGAACCTGAGCAAGCAGGCGTGTTATCTATTCGAATTACTCAATTTAGTCGTAACAATGCGGTGAGATTAGTCTACCGCGATGATGGAAAAGGGATTCCCAAAGATTTACAGCAAAAAGTTTTTGAACCATTTGTTACAACGCGACGTAATAATGGCGGTACTGGTTTGGGGTTGCATATTGTTTACAATCTTGTTTACCAGACTTTAAAAGGTCATTTAAAAATGTTTAGTTCGCCAAAAGGTACTGTTTTTGTCGTTACATTTCCAAAATGTTCTCCTGTGTGTTCATCTTAAAAATTACTCTTGGAATTCACCATGATCCAGAAAAAAAATAAGTTAAATCTGAAAAAATCCTCTGCAAAATCCAGTGTACAAATACCGCAAATCTCATGGCGAATACTGGTTGTTGACGATGATGAAGGTGTACATACGATGACTCGATTGATTTTAGAGGATATTCATTTTGAAAATCGTCCAATTGAGATGCTAAGTGCCTATTCAGGTAAGGATGCGCGAGCCTTGTTGACCGTAGAAAAAAATATCTCCATCATTTTATTAGACGTGGTGATGGAAACCGATGATGCGGGTTTGCAGTTAATACATTTTATCCGTGAAGAGTTAAAAGATAAAAATTCCCGTATCATTTTACGCACAGGGCAAGCAGGACAGGCTCCAGAGGGAATAGTGGTCGAAAAATATGACATCAACGATTACAAAGCAAAAAGTGAACTTACGTCACAAAAATTATCGACATTGATTATTACATCGTTGCGAGCCTATAAATCCATGTTGGAATCAGATGAAGCGATACTTTCTTTAAGTAAAACCAGAGAAGATTTGGAAAAAATCATTGCAGAGGCAAACGAATTTCCTTCGTGGTAGTTTTAGTTGTCAGCTGACGGTTCGCTCATTTCTTTTATCAAAAATGCCGCAAGACCGAGTCTCTTCAGGTCGGGGATGTAGCGGCATATTCGGCGTAGCTCCGCTTTTGAGTTAGACTACACACACGAACAAAACGATACGAAAAGCCTTTAAATTTAGGCTGAAAATCTCCACAGAAAGCCAGCAGAAATTGATAAATTATGCGGGTGGGTGTCGTTTTGTTTGGAATAAAGCCTTGGCATTGAATTTGTACAGACTGAACCAAAAACAACCGATTCTGCGCTATGACACATTAAATTTTGGGTCGAAACTATGGAATTGGTACGCCAAAAAATATCACGGTGAGTCGCAAAGGCAAACACTGGATCGTTTCAATTCAAGTGGAATATGAAGCCGAGATAAAACCCCACGAATCAACGCCAGCGGTTGGCATTGACATGGGCGTGAAACGGTTTGCGACATTGTCAGATGGCGCATTCTTTGAATCGTTGAACAGTTTTAAAAAATCGGCTGAAAAATTAGCCATTCTGCAACGTAAGCTCAAACACAAAAAGAAACTTTCACATCTCGAATAAAACTATTATCAAATTTGAGTGCGTCGAGCGCGTTAATTTTAGTGGTCATGATTTTTATTTGTGCGTGAGTGGATTTAATGGTTTATCGCATTGTTTAATTTGAATGTTCAAACGAATTTTTAACCATTTCAATGCGGATAATGCGGCGAATTGGGTGCGGTAACGATATACTGATTCACTTTATTTTTCATTTTTAAGAGCCAAATTCATGCAAGAACCTGTTAAATTTTCCAGCGCAGCCATTTCCGCCCCGTTATTACAAGGTCTGGAGGCGTTGAGTTACACCGAAATGACCCCGATTCAAGCGCAAAGCATTCCGTTTATTTTAGCGGGCGACGATATTATTGCCAAAGCGAAAACGGGCAGCGGTAAAACGGTTGCCTTCGGTCTGGGTTTATTGTCGCAAATCGATGTGAATCTTTATGAAACCCAAGCGTTGGTATTGTGTCCAACGCGCGAATTAGCCGACCAAGTTAGCAAAGCGATTCGCAGTTTGGCGCGTTTTATTCCAAACGTTAAATTGCTGACATTGTGCGGCGGCGTTCCGCAAGGTCATCAAATTGCGTCGTTATCGCAACACGCGCCACATATCGTCGTTGGCACTCCTGGGCGAATTCAAGACCATTTGAAACGTCAAAGTTTGAGCTTGAAAAAGTTGCGCGTGTTGGTGTTGGATGAAGCTGACCGCATGTTGGACATGGGTTTTGAAGATCAAATTTCGTTTGTCGTGAAACAAACGTCGAAAACCAAACAAACGTTGTTATTTTCGGCGACGTATCCCGATTCGATTTTGGACATGAGCGCACATATTCAACAATCGCCGGTTGAAATTACGGTGGACGAAACGCATGACGACGGGCAAATTGAACAGCTTTTTTATAGAGCGGAAGAGTTGCAAAAACCGTTAGCGGTGGTGGCGTTATTGGCAAAACATCAACCCGAATCGACCGTCATTTTTTGCAACACGAAATACAATTGTCAGGTGATTGAAGATTGGCTCGGGCAACAAGGTTACGCCGCGCTGTCTTTGACGGGCGATTTGGATCAGCGCGAACGTGACCAAACGTTGCTGCGGTTTGCGAATAAAAGTTGCTCGGTGTTAGTGGCGACAGACGTTGCGGCGCGTGGTTTGGACATTAAAGATTTGGCGGCGGTGATTGTTTATGATTTATCGCCCGACCCCGAAGTTCACGTTCATCGAATTGGGCGAACAGGTCGTGCGGGTCAAAAAGGTTTGGCGTTTAGTTTGTGTGCCGAATCGGAATTAGACCGCGCGAAAGCGATTGAAACGTATCAAAAAATGTCGATTAAATGGGATAAATTTAATCCAGCGAAACTGCCGAAAAATACCACACTCAGACCGGCGATGGTGACGTTGGTGATTGATGGCGGACGTAAAAGTAAAATTCGCGCGAGTGATATTTTGGGCGCATTGACCGGTGACGCGGGTTTGGCGGGTAGCGAAGTCGGCAAAATTGATATTTTCGACGTGCGGACGTATGTGGCGATTAAACGCACTAGCGCGAATATCGCGCTGTCACGTTTGCAAGAAGGGAAAATTAAAGGACGAAAATTGCGCGTTCGGGCGTTGGGATAAATGAAAATTCCCCCGATTAGGTCGGGGGAATTTGAGCGTTTCAAAACGATAAATTTTCAATGCCAATTAACAACAGCGCGGAACTCGAATTCACGTCAGCCGCGCCAATGTCTTTCAAAATGTCGGCTTTATTGTGTCGGTCGCCGTCGGCAAATTCGAGAATTTCAATGTCGTTCAACATATCTTTACCATCCAAAATACCGGTGTTTTCAGAATTGCTGTATTCGACCAGCAATTGCGCCAAGCCTTCTGCGTCGGGGTTGACGGTGATTTGATAATCGCCATATTCTCCAGCAAAAATTGCTACATCGACACCGTCGCCGCCGTTTAATTCGTCGTCGCCTTCGCCACCTGTTAACGTATCGTTGCCGCCTTCGCCGTTAATCGTGTCGTTGCCTTCGTTGCCTTCAAAATTGTTATTGGTTTTGCCGCCTGCTTTTTCTTGCAGTAAATTATCCAACTCGTTGCCAATGCCGGCAATCGCTTTTAAACCGGACAACGTTAAAAACTCCACATTTTCACTTTGCGCCAAATCGAACGAAACCGATGATCGAATTTCATCTTGATCACCGCCATTTTTTTCTTCGACAATCACATCAACCAGATTTTGCATGATGTAAACGTCATCGCCGTTTCCACCGATTAACGAATCCATACCCAAACCGCCGTCCAACGTATCCGCGCCATCGCCACCGAATAACGTGTCTTCACCCGCCATGCCGTTGAGTACATTATCGCCAATGCTGCCGGTAATAACGTTATTGCCTTTGTTACCAGTGCCGTTATTGCCTTTGCCTTGCGCGTCGTCCAAAATCAAATTTTCGATGTTTGCGCCCAATGAATACGTCGATTTGCTGGTGACGGTATCGTTGCCGCCGATGGTCACGTTGGCGTTACTTTCAATGACCAAATCTTTGCTGTTTTCAACAAAATAATGGTCGTCACCGTCGCCGCCCGTCATGCTGTCAACGCCGATTCCCCCGTTTAAAATATCGTTACCTTGTCCGCCGTCCAGCGTGTCGTTGCCTTCGCCGCCGTCTAATTGGTCGTTGCCACTGCCCGCGATAAGTTTATCGTTTCCTTTGCCGCCGATTAACGTATCGTCACCGTTGCCTGCGTCGAGTGAATCATTGCCCAAACCGCCGTCTAAAAAGTCATTACCCGCATTGCCCCGCAACGTATCCGCGCCCGCTTTGCCGATAATCGAATCATTTTTTTCTGAACCAATCAGTAATTTTGCTGCATTGGATGGTGCGGTTAATTTTACGCCGTCAACTTTTACGGAAACCACGGCAACGGTTGAATTATCGGGAATTGGTTTCACGACGACAGGAACTTGAGATTGGAAAATTTGCAGTCCGTCATTTTTATCTGCGACATAAACGGTGCCATTATTAACCGCCACGTCATACGCCCAGCCTGCTGTATCATAATTTTCAATCAAGATTGGCTGGCGCGGATTGCTGACATCAATCACTTGTAAACCCGCATCTTTATCGGCGACGTAGGCGATATTATTTACCACCGTCACGGCTTCCGCTGCGCCCAATGTGTTGTAATTCCCCAGCAATTTAGGTTGTGAAAGATTGCTCACGTCAATAATTTGTAAACCGCTGTCATTATCGGCAACATACGCCACGTCACCGACCACCGTTACATCGACGGCATAACCATCGGTTTTAAAACTGCTGATTAACGTGGGATTTTTTGCGTCGCGGATGTCGATAATTTGCAACCCTTCGTACCAATCCGCCACAAATGCCACGCCATTACGAATCGTGACATTTTCCGAAGCTCCGTAAAAACTGCCCAATAAAACAGGCGCGGCGGGCGTGCTAATATCAATAATTTGTAATCCATTGCTTTCATCCGCCACAAACGCTTGATTGCCGACCACTTTCACAGCGGTCGCAAAACCGGTCGTTGCGTAATTGCCAATGAGCGTTGGATTCGATGGTTGGCTAATATCAATCAATTGCAAACCGCTCGTTCCGTCAGCAATAAACGCGGTATTGCCCAACACATCGAGATTAAACGCGATGCCTGACGTGTCGTAATTACCCAATTGTTTAGGATTGGACGGATTGCTAATATCGCAAATAATCAGCCCGTTTTTATTGGTGGCTAAATAGGCGATATTGCCCACCACTGCCACGCCAAAATTGGAATCATTGGTGACGTAATTACCGATTAAATTGAGTTTTGAATTTGCCATTTTTATCGTTCTCTGCGACTGGAATCTGTGTGGGTGGAACTGGAATCTTCGCATCCAATTCGACGGCTGCACGGTTGAACTGGTGGTGTGACAGGCGTTTTTATTACGACAACTGGTTCAGGTGTCTCTATTTTAACGGGTGACGAATCTTTAACAGTCTGTGTTTGAACAGACGGTCTGATTATTTCAGGTGTTGAATTGTTTTGCGGTCTAGTTTGTGGACGTTGGCGCACCGGCTCGCGTTCCGTTGACGGTTCAACTTGTGGCTGACGTTGTTGCCCATTGTCTTCAGAATGTTGCTGCGGATAATAACGTGGCTGCTCGCGTTCTTGTGGTTGCTCGCGATGTTGGTGTTGATTATAACGCGGCTGCTCACGCTCTTGCGGTTGCCGTTCTTCATATTCGCGCTGTTGATACGGATGATAATCCTGACTTTGCGAAGAATATTCAGAATGATGGTGAACGCGACCAGGAGCGCAGCCGACCAACAACGTCGAACCTAACAAAACCGTGACACCGAGCGAGTAATAATTTTTAGTTTTCATGACATTTCCAATTTAAATTGATGGTTGAGCAATCTTGTTTTTGACAAAGTCTGTCAGAAAACGATAAATTACGCGCTGAAACAATTGAACTTTGTGAACTCTGGAACAAGTACGAATTTATGACAAATTACGAAAAAAGTAAAAAACCACGGCGCGTGGCGGCGGTGGTTTATTTAGTGTTTATGGCATTTATTTTGGGTGGAACGTATTTGTCCCAACACGGATTTTAAATACTTTACCACCCGGGATTAGCGCATTCGAGCTAATCCCAACACGCCAAATATCACCAGAATGATAGCAATCGTTTCTAACGTCTCGATTGTATATTGACTGAACTCAAATATGTTTCCCACGGTTCACCCACTTTATATTATTGATAAATAAATTTACGAAAAAGCACTCTCATTTTGAGTTTATAACAACAAGTAAATCTTAACAATAAGAAATGTGAGATTGAGTGCGACTATTGCCGATGGGATATTAGCGATAAAAATGACGAAAATAGAACCGGCAAACAACATTCCATTGCTATTGGCTCAAATGGAAAATAAGCTACCTCAACAGCATTCTAAAAGTTTGCTTTAAACAGCCATCGCTGAATTATTATCGGTAAATATCAGGAAAAAACATGAACATTCAAAACTATATGCAAACATTAGGACAACAAGCCAAAGCGGCGGCACGAATCCTAAGTCACACCGACACGAATTTAAAAAATCGGGCGTTGATTGCAATTGCGAACGCGCTCCAAGAAAGTAAAGCCAATTTAATAACCGAAAATCAAAAAGATTTGGTCGCGGGTAAAGAAAATGGTTTGGATGACGCGGCGTTGGACAGATTGACGCTCTCGCCAAAAGGCATTCAAACCATGATTGACGGGTTGATTCAAGTGGCTTCGTTGCCCGACCCGATTGGTGAAATTACCGATTTAAGTTATCGTCCGAGCGGTATTCAAGTCGGACAAATGCGCGTGCCGTTGGGCGTGATTGGAATTATTTACGAATCGCGCCCGAATGTGACCATTGACGCGGCGGCGTTGTGTTTGAAATCCGGTAACGCCTGTATTTTGCGCGGCGGTTCGGAAGCAATTTATTCCAATCGTGCCATTGCGGCGTGTGTCACGCAAGGTTTGATTGAAGCCGAATTGCCAGCAACCGCCGTGCAAATTGTCGAAACCACAGACCGCGCGGCGGTGGGCGAATTGATTACGATGAACGAATTTGTCGATGTGATTGTGCCACGCGGCGGTAAAAGTCTCATCGAGCGAATCAGCAAAGAAGCGACGATTCCGGTGATTAAACATTTGGACGGCATTTGCCACGTTTATATCGACGACAAAGCCGATTTTAACAAAGCGATTCGCGTGGCGGTGAATTCTAAAACGCACCGTTACGGCGTGTGCAATGCAATGGAAACGCTGTTGATTGCCGAAAATATCGCGGCGCAAATTTTGCCATTACTCGCCGAACAATTTTATTCAAAAGGCGTGGAATTGCGCGGTTGTGCGAAAACGTGTTCGTTGCTAAAAAACTGCATTCGCGCCACGGAAGAAGATTGGCAAACGGAATATCTCGCGCCAATTTTGTCGATAAAAATCGTCAGCGGCATTGACGAAGCTCTGAATCACATTCATCAATACAGCTCGCAACACACCGAATCGATTGTCACGGAAGATTACACGTTGGCGCGACGGTTTTTGCGCGAAGTCGATTCCAGTTCGGTGATGGTGAATGCGTCAACCCGTTTTGCCGATGGTTTTGAATACGGTTTAGGCGCAGAAATTGGCATCAGCACTGACAAATTACACGCTCGCGGCCCGGTCGGTTTGAAAGGATTAACGTCGTTGAAATATATCGTGTTGGGCGACGGTCATATTCGAGCGTAATCTTTACCCGCTAAAAATTTTGTTCAACTCTAAGTGTGTGTTTTAAAAGTATCAAACTGAGCCAAAAATGTGAAAATACACAATTTTGCTAGTGGTTACCGCTGCATCAATGCCAAAACGCAAAGCCAACTACAAACAATTTTACGCTCGGACGATGTCAAAGGATTTCAATTACTTCCGCGTCGCTGGGTCGTTGAAAGAACATTCGCTTGGTTATACCGTTATCGCCGTTTGAGTAAAGATTACTAAATCTTGACTGATTCCAGCACTGCGTTTATTCACATTACCATGATTAGCTTGATGCTTGGACGTTTGGCTCACTGATTTTGATACTTTAAAAACACACACTTAGGTAATACGGTGAAGTTTTCGGTGCAAATGGGACGGGTGATGTTTGCGATTGTCATGTTGGTTAAGTTCGAATTTGATTATTTTAACTAATCGACACGATGCTAAACGTGGGCGATTAGACTAAGTTAGGGGTTAGCATAACGGTGGAAATTCGAAAATCCGCCAAGCCTTTCGGCTTCCCCTAACTCAGTTCGTCATAACATGAACTAGGTTTGACTTTTCAAATTATCGAGATACTAAACTCGTTTTTGCTATCACTAGCAAGGTCGAAAACGATAATTAAATGCCAAAAGGTCAATGTTTGTGGCGAAATGTAACATCATTTTATTTCTCATGCCCAAAATTAAAACCCAATTATGCCACAACAAAAAAAACCACCTCCTCGATGGCTCAAGAAGGCGGTTTTGAGGTGATTAAGCGCAGATAGAAATTGCCAACGTTACCAAACTTTCGCCGCAAAACTCACGTCATTTCGCAATTCCAAATGCTCACCGTTTTGACCAATCACATACAGCCCTTTGCGAATCGCATACGTTGCCACATTATCAGGAATTACCATGCCTGCGACCGCTCCTAAAATTCGACAATCTTTATAACGCGGTAAAAGACGTTTCACTTTTTCTAGTCGTTCAAGCTGTTCGTTCACGTCATCGATGCTTAAATTGCTTTTACATTCAATTACCACAACCTCTTCATTGTTTACGACAAGTAAATCGATTTCTAAGGCTTCGCCATCACGTTTCGCGGTGACATTTTGTTGAACTTCATGAATATCAATCCCGCGTTCTCTAAACAAACGTACTGCCGACGGGCGCACCGCTTCTTCTACAAAATCACCTAAACGATTAGTTAAACGTCCAACGCTTGTATTCACAGCTTTAATTTCACGAGCCGTTTCTTTAAATTTCAACTCTGTATCTTTTTGACTTTCTGATAATTCCCTTAAAATTCGGTCTGTTTCTTTTTTAGATACTTCAAAGGCACTTCTAAATTCTTCGTGTGATTTAGCCAATCCACGCAAAATATCCCAAATTTCATCCGCTACTGCACTCATTTTTTAGTCCTAAAAGTCATTAAAAAGTTGCCAAATTCTATCACAACAAAAAAACCGCCTCCTCGATGGCTCAAGAAGGCGGTTTTTGGTGGTTTAACGCGGTTGTGAAAACTTACAGGTTGAAATCACCTATACTTTGTGCAATTTAGTTTTCGGTTTTAAATTCTGTCAAAATGACAAAAAAATCATTCAAAATTGCAAACCGCTATGACCGAATTAAAACCAACAGAAGAGCAAATAACGGAACTTTTTCAAGCCTACCTTTACAACAATCAATCTCGAAATCGAAAAAAAGCACTTGTTGTTTATCTTCGAGCATTAGAAAAACCATGTCATGAAATTGCAAAGCTCACTAGAGTGGATAATGACACCGTCACCAATCATGTTAAAAAGTATGTATCAGGTGGCTTACAAGGTTTGTTAGCAGAAAGCTATCGTCAAGCTAAAAGTCAATTGGAACCGCATTGCGAAAAGTTAAAAGAGCTGTTTAAAAAAAATCCGCCACACACAATAAATCAAGCCATTGAGATGATATTTGAATCAACAGGTATTCGTTTACAGCATTCTGCCTGTCGAAATTTTTTGAAGAAAATCGGTATGAAATATAGATGCTGTGGATTAGTTCCTGGAAAAATAGCAGATGACCCCGCTCACCAAAAAATACAACAGGAATTTCATGATCAAAAATTACAACCATTACTTGCTGAAGCCAAAGCAGGCAAACGCACTGTGCTTTTTGTAGACGCGGCACATTTTGTGATGGGGGCGTATTTAGGAATGTTATGGTGCTTTGTTCGTCAGCTATTACCTTCTGCTAGTGGTCGCAAACGCTACAACGTTTTAGGTGCTTACGATTCCGTTCGACATGAAGTCATTACTGTAACGAATGACACTTACATAAATCAAAACGTCTTCTGTACTTTGCTGGAAAAAATTGCTGCGACTTATACAGAATCCAAATACCCCATCACGTTGATTCTTGATAATGCACGGTATCAAAAATGCCAATCGGTCTTTGATAAAGCAGAGGAGTTAGGAATTGAATTGCTGTATTTACCACCTTACTCGCCTAATCTAAATTTGATTGAGCGTTTGTGGCGATTTGTAAAAAAGCAGGTTTTGTACTGTAAGCATTATGACAAGTTTGTGGATTTTAAAAATAGCATCGATACTTGCATGAGCCAACTGCCTACTAAATTTAAATCAAATATGGAATCACTAATTACCTTTCGATTTCAACTATTTACCCAAAAAACCGAAAACTTGACCGCGTGAAGTATATAACTGGTGGCAAATGGGAAGTACCGTTAAGTTTAATTTCAAAATCTGAAGTATGAGCCGCTCCACCATCGAGATCTGCTTGCAGAATCCTATCTGAAGAATTGTAGCGCAATTCGCCACCCGCTCCAGTAAATGCAGCTTCTGCAATCCAAGTAAAGGAATCATTAACGCCCGTTTTGGATTTCGCATCAATTGCAGACAGGTCAATTTTATCGCCCGTCGCTAAATCGGTAATCGTATCAGCATAATTACTTCAGTTGTATTATTGGTCTTCATAAATCTCTCCAAATTGGAATTATTTTATCAAACAGCATCAAACGACTTTAGTGTGGTGCAACGGACTTTTTAGAGAGAATCAGGATGTGATCACGAAATTTAAAATTCGCGCGTCACGACCTAAACCCGCTAACTCATTGAGTTTTATTGAGTTTTAATCATAAACGCTTAACCACGCTTTTACTTTATTTCAAAAAAACACTTAGAGCAAATTCTAATTTTGATAAATAAATTTTTTATTGAATAATTAGTCAGTTATCTGCATAAAGTTATTGTTTTTTTGTTAAGTTATAGTTTCAAATACTTGAAAAATAAAAATAATCTAAATCAATCATTGCGGATTGTGTCTATCAATGTGACGCGCCATTTGTATCAGAAAATGCCGCGCGTCCGTTTCATTTATTAGTGTGAGACGTATTTTAAAAACCGTGATTAACCGACGGCAACAATTGCCATAAAACGGGTAATTAAAAATTGAAATTAACTAAAATTGAAGGCATTTTGGCGTGATATTCACTTTCACTCGAGAAGATAAGCGACGGCAACAGCGGGCGCACAATCGGCGGGGCTAAATTCTAATTCATGATTAGCGGCGAATAAGGTTGAAAAATCAAGGTAAGAACACGTTAAATTTGCCGCGATTTCTTGAACTAAAAATCGCCCGATGCCCGCGCCACACACAGTCATTTTTTCCGCCGACGCATGACGTGCTAATTGCAACGCGCAACTGTGTTGAAGACGTTGTTTCTGTTGTTCGCGAATATCGTTTGCCACCGTTTGCCACCGTGCCAATTCGGCAACATGAAAATCATCGCCGACCATGCGCGATAAACGTTGTGCGCTGGCGGCAATCGTTTTTGCCGCGCCATCTGCCGTCGGAGTTTGATCGTGATGTTCGGATAATTCGCCGGTCAATCGATACACATCTGACATCGTGGCAAAATGTTCCGCCATAATCCCCACGTTTTTTCCGTTATCCCAAATCGACTGAACTACCGCCATGACGGGCGTTCGCACGATGCCACTGTAAATCAATTCGCCCGAAATCAATCGCTCATAATCGCTAAAACCTTGCGCGACAACGTGACCGTTTTCACACAATAAAATGTCAGTCGTCGTGCTGCCCATATCCACAAATAAACCATTGTGAATATGTTTCGCCGCCAACGTCGCGCTCGCCAACCAATTCGCGGACGCAATCGCGTCATAATGGGTTTCATCAATCGCTGTCACCGATAACAAACCGTGTTTCCCGCAAAAAATTTGCACGTTGTCGCTCGCTAATAACCGCGTCATGGTGTGAATAATTTGTTGCACGCCGTCGTGTCGATTCGCGAATAAATCCACCAATTCGCCCGTCATCGTCAGCGCGTGCCGTTGATTTATTTCCAGCGGAAGTTTTGCCAACAGCGTTTGCACCGCGAATTCCAACTTATCCAGCCCTTGCCACAATGGACACGGAGCTTGATAAATGGCGATAATTTGATGTTCTTGAATGACGGCGACTTTAACGTGTGCGCCGCCAATATCCCAACCAATGGCGTAATTTTTCATAATGTGATGCTTGAAAAGTGAGTGAAAATCCTATTTTGCCACGAATTGCCCCGTCGGCGTGCTAACGCCTGAATTATGCTACAATCCGCGCAATTCAATAGCCAACTCGCCCTTTCTTTATGATTAACATTGGTAAAATAAACACGCTCACCGTGAGCAAACAAGACAGCTCAGGAATTTATTTGAGCGACGGTTCGGGTAAACAAGTTTTGTTGGTCGATAAAAAACCGAAAAAATACGCATTAGAAGACAGCTTAGAAGTTTTTGTTTTCGCCGATAACGACGGACATCTTGCCGCGACAACCCAATTGCCCTTGGCGCAAGTGGGCGAAATTGCTTATCTCAAAGTGGTGTCAGTGAATTATTACGGCGCATTTTTAGAATGGGGATTGACGAAAAATTTACTCGTCCCGTACAGCGAACAGCATCACGAATTAGACGTGGACGATTCATATTTTTTCAAACTCTTTTTAGATGAAAAAGGGCGCGTCGCCGCCACTACAAAAATCGCGCAATTCTTGGCGGATGAAGTCGAAGAAGGCGAATTTATCGTTGGGCAAAAAGTCGATTTACTCATCGCAGAACAAACCGATTTGGGCATTAAAGCCATTGTGAATAACGCTTATTGGGGTTTACTTTATGAAAATGAAGTCTTTCAAACCTTGCGAAAAGGGCAGCGCATCGCCGGTTATATCAAAACGATTCGGGACGATTTTCGGCTGGATTTAGTGTTGCACGAAGTCGGTTATGGAAAAGTGACCACGCTAACCGATACGATTTTACAATCGTTGCGCGATAATGGCGGCACGTTAGCGGTGGGCGACAAAAGCGACCCAGAAACTATTTACACACTGTTTGGCGTGAGTAAAAAAGTATTCAAACAAGCGATTGGCGCGTTATACAAACAAAAACAGATTGAAATTGAAAAAATGGCAATTCGGTTAATTTAACAACTAAACTAGAGTGAATACATTGAACATAAGAACAAGAATTGTGCATGCACAAGCGAATCTGAAAGCGAAACCGGTGGCGGTGAAAAAAAATGTTTTTGTTAGTAATCTTCCAAAACCTGAAAATCCAGAGGAGATTGCACGAGAAGCAAATAATTTTTTAAATACGCTGGAAACATTACGCAGTGACATTATTACCCGCGATGAAGCCTATAAAGCCGCCAAACAAAGTGGTGACTCTCAGCAAATGGAGCATTATCACCAGCTCGCTAAAGCGATTAGTCACAAATGTTTAGAGTATGGGCGCGAATTGTGTGACAACCCGATTCCAACTTGGGTGGCTGGCAATTTATCGAAAGAAAACAAAGTCATTACCAAGCACGCTTATGAAGTGATTCGTAATAAAATTTGTACCTCGTTAGATGTTTTCGATAATGATTTATTACCGAATGCACGCGCGTTAATCGACTTTGCAGAAGGACGTTTTTAATTTTTCGCTTTGAATCAATAATTTTCGCCATTCACGTCATTGCCTTTTACGGAACACGCCAGTCGTCATGCTACTTAATCTCACTATTCTTGATTTAGCCATTGTTAAAGCCTTGCAGCTCGATTTAACGCAAGGCATGACCGTGTTGACCGGCGAAACCGGCGCGGGAAAATCCATTTTACTGACCGCGCTGGGATTGGCTTTGGGCGAACGCGCCACGGCGGATTATGTTCGCCCCAACTGCAAACGCGCGGAAGTAAATTTAGAGTTCGATTTAACGGCCTCACCCGCTGCGTTAATCTGGTTGCAAGCTAACGATTTTGACGATAATCAACTGTGTTTAATTCGCCGAATTGTTGGGAATGACGGGCGTTCCAAAGCGTATATCAACAATCGTCCGGTTACGTTACAAACGTTGCAAATTTTCACGCGCCAATTGGTCGAAATTCACGGTCAGCACGCTCATTTAACGCTGCTCGAAAGTGAAGAACAACGCCGTTTGCTCGATAATTATGGCAAACACGCCACGTTATTGGAGCGCGTCAACGCCTGTTTTCGTCAATGGCAAACCGCGCAACACGAGTTACAACAGTTACAAAAAAAACGCAGTTCCGCCGAACAACGCGAGGCATTATTGCGTTATCAATTAACCGAATTGGAAACGTTGAATTTGGCGCAATTTGATTACGATGCGCTGTCAGAAACGCATCGAAAATTGGCGAATTTAGATCAAATTTTAAGCGTCGGGCAAACTGAACTGGATGCGCTTTACGATGCCGATAAATCGGTGCATTGGCACACCAAAAATAGTTTGAAAGCCTTGACGCATTTGCAACAATTCGCGCCCGAATTAACCACCGTCAACGCGCTGCTCAATGAAGCGCAAATTCAAATTGAAGAAGCGGTGCATGAATTACGCGATTTTTTAGCGAATCAAGAAGCGAATCCCGCGCAATTATTGGAACTTGAACAACAAATTGGCGTGTTGCAGGATTTAAGTCGAAAACATCACGTTAAACCGGACGAATTATTGGCGTTGCAACAGCGATTAGAAAACGAACTCGCGCAACTCAGTCACAGCGGTGAACGCATTGCTGAACTGGAAACGTTAACCGCGAATTATCGGCAAAATTACGCGCCGTTATCGGCTGAATTATCGGCGCAACGTCAAAAAAGTGCGAAAAAATTACAGCAACAGATTTCGCGCATGATGAAAGAATTAGGCATGCCGAACGGGGAATTTTTGGTGGAAGTGAACACGTTCATCAATGACGCACCGAAATTAAATGGCAATGACGGCGTGACGTTTTTAATTAGTGCAAACGTGGGATTGCCGCCAAAACCGTTGGCAAAAGTTGCGTCGGGCGGCGAATTATCACGGATTAGTTTGGCGATTCAAGTCACCACCGCCAGCGATAAAACGACTCCGACGATGATTTTTGATGAAGTGGATTCGGGTGTGGGCGGCGGAATTGCTGAAATTGTCGGGCAGAAATTACGCCAATTAAGTGGCAATCGGCAAGTGTTGTGCGTCACGCATTTACCGCAAGTTGCCGCGCAAGCCCATCATCATTTGTACGTCGAAAAACAACATCACGCCGACATGACCGCCTCGCAAGTTCGATTACTCACCGACGAGGAGCGCGTCATCGAAACCGCCCGAATGTTGGGCGGAGTCGAATTAACCGCGAACACGTTGGCACACGCCCGCGAAATGTTGGTGATAAAAAACGTCGATTAAGGCACCAGTTCGCTAATTGTTAAATTCACCACGCCGTTATCCACCGAAGTCGATAATTGCATTTTGCCAATGGGTTCGCCCGGTTGCGCGATGGCATTCCCCGAATGACTGACTCTCGCGCTGACTTGTACATTCGCCACCGAAGACAGCGTCATCGTGGGCATCATCGCCATGCTGTCGTCGAGCGTCACGTCTAACGGCAAATCTTTCACCTGTTTTTTCACCACGGCTAACGGCATTTTTCCACCTTGCGCCGGTTGCGCGTAAATGAAAACAAAATCGTCTGGATTCGCCGTGGCTTTGAATTTTTCGCCCAATGAAACCGCCAATCGAATCGGTTTGCCCGTCATTGCGGCTTTCGGTTCGGATTTAATTTCAGGTGCCGCCGCGACAACCGGTTGCCCCAACGCCTCGTGCGCTTGATCAATCAATTTTTGCACTTCTTGATAATCTGCTTCTTCGGGTTTGTAATGCGTTTGCAGTTTTTGCCAATAACCAATCGCTTCGTTAAATTTGCCGTCTTCCGCCTGCGCTAATCCGTACAACCACAAACCCATATCATTATTTGCGTCTAACGCCACGGCTTTCGCGGCTAATTCGCTGGGTTCGCCGAGCAATGAACCACCATTTACCATCGCAATCACGTCAGCTAATTGCAACAAAACGTCGGGTTCTTCACCCGTCAAAGTGCGTGCTTTTCGTAACGCTTCAACCGCGTCGGGATAACGTTTCAAGACTTTATAAGACCGCGCCAACATAATCCAACCTTGCGAATCGCTTGGATTATCTTTCATTTTTTGCGCGAGCTTTTCAACCATCGCGTTAATGTCCGCCGAGGTGGGTTTTTCTTTCATTTGCGTTTGCGCGGTCACGTCGTCAAACGCCCGCAAATCGCCTTTCACGCTGTATACCGCCAACGCCAACAAAGGCACGGCAAAACCTAATGGAATCGCCAACCACCGCCCATTGTTTTCACCCTTTTGAAGAGAGGCGGCGGGAATGTGCGCCAAATCTTGATGCAAATTGAGCAACAATTCATTTTTTAGCGGTTCAAATTGCGCGGGCGACAACACACCGTTCGCCAAATCCGCTTCAAAGGCGAGCAGTTTTTTTTGCGCCAATTGAATGTTCATTTCCGTGTCGTCTTGAGGCGTTATTTTTGGTTTCAACCACAATGGAATCAGCAAAAAACACAGCGCGATAACAACAAATAACGCGGCAAAAATACCAAATTGAATCATTTTGAATCACTCTTTTTTGTGTGTAAAAGTTTGTCGAGGCGAGCGCGTTCGCTGTCGGATAATCGTTCGTTTGAGTTGTCGCGGCGTTTGAGTAATGACCAAAAACCGATGCCGCCCATTAACAAGGTCAGAATCGGCGCGAGCCACAAAATCAACGTTTTCACGTTAAACGGCGGGCGATACAACACAAAATCGCCGTAACGTTCGGTCATGTAATCAATAATTTGCGGATTCGTTTCGCCCCGATTCAACATTTCATAGACTTTGCGCCGTAAATCTTGCGCGAGTTCGGCGTGCGAATCGGCGATATTTTGATTTTGACACACCAAACAGCGCAATTCTTCGGTCAAAGTTTGATAACGCAATTCGAGTTCGGGCGTGGTGAATTGATACACTTCGATTTCGGCGTGAACACTTTGGCTTAACAAAAATAAGCAAAATAGTAATTTTTTCATTCGCCCTCCGCGTTTAATTTTTCAATCAACGGCGTAATCACAGTTTGTAAAATCATGACATCGACAGGGCCAGTTTGTTTGTGTCGAACGATGCCTTTTTTGTCGATGACAAACGTTTCGGGTACACCGTAAACGCCCCAATCCAAACCTGCCATGCCGTCTTTATCCGCAATGCTGATTTTGTACGGATTGCCCAAACGCGCCAACCATTGCATCGCCGCGTCGGATTCATCTTTGTAATTCAAACCCATCAAATTTACTGACGGATTCGCCCGCGCGAACTCGGTGAAATAAACGTGTTCCTGACGGCACGACGCACACCACGAAGCCCACACATTTAACAACCACACTTTGCCTTTCATATCAGCGGGTGAAAATGTTTTTTGGGGTTCGTGCAATTGCGGCAACGTGAAAGCGGGCGCGGGTTTATCAATTAACGGTGACGGAACTTCATGCGGGTCGAGTTTTAAACCAATCGCTAAGAAAATCACCATCACCAAAAATGCGCCGAGTGGCAATATAAAACGTAATTTCATTAGTTAACCTCTGTTTTGATTTCACGACGATAACGTTTATCCATTACCGCTAACAAACCACCGAATGCCATAAACAAACCGCCCATCCAAATCCAGCGAACAAATGGTTTGTAATAAATTCGCAACGCCCACGCGCCATCTTTTCCCAACGGTTCGCCCAACGCGACAAACAAATCGCGCGTAATACTGGCATCAATGCCCGCTTCGGTCATCGGCATTCCCGACGCACGATAAATGCGTTTTTGCGGATACAATTCGGCGACTAATTCTTGATTTTTCGTGACGGTGAAATGTCCTTGATTCGCGTCATAATTCGCGCCTTCGGTGGGTTTTACGCCGTGAAATAGAAAATCATAACCCGCCAAATGCAACGATTCGTTTGGCGCAAGACGAATATCTTTTTCTTCGGAATACGTTGAAACCAACGTCACGCCCACGATGAAAACAGCGATTCCCAAATGTGCGGTCGTCATTGCCCAAATACTTAACGGTTGTTGTTTTAGAGCTTCCCATTTATTCGTTTTATTTCGCAAACGGTCGTAAATGCCAAACCCCGCGCCAATCGTTGTCCACGAAGCTAGTGTCAAACCAATGAACGCTGCCCAAGTAAAATGGTGCGGTAAAAATGCCAACAAAAAGCCAATCAACAAACTGCTTCCCAACGGCAACATCACCAATTGCCACAACCGCGTGACGCTATCTTGTCGCCATTTTGACAACACACCAACTCCGACAAACACCGCGAGTGGCGCGGTCAACGGAATAAATACGCCATTAAAATACGGCGGACCCACGGAAATTTTGCCCAAACCGAGCGCGTCAATCACCAATGGATACAGCGTGCCGAGCAAAATTGTTGCCGTGGTGGCGACGAGTAAAATGTTATTCACCAACAAAAGCGCGTCGCGTGACACCAATTCAAAATGCCCTTCGCTTTGAATTTTCGGAGCTTGAATCGCAAACAACAACAACGAACCGCCGACGACAACGCCTAAAAATACCAGAATAAAAACGCCGCGCGTCGGATCGCTGGCAAACGCATGAACCGACGTTAACACGCCTGAACGTACTAAAAACGTGCCGAGCAAACTTAATGAAAACGCAAAAACCGACAACAAAATTGTCCAGCTTTTGAACATGCCGCGTTTTTCAGTTGCTGCCAAAGAATGAATTAACGCCGTGCCAACTAACCACGGCATGAACGAGGCGTTTTCGACTGGATCCCAAAACCACCAACCGCCCCAACCCAATTCGTAATACGCCCACCAACTGCCCAAAACAATGCCGCACGTTAAAAATAACCACGCTGTGGTTGTCCAAGGACGTGTCCAACGCACCCACGCCGCGTCCAATTTGCCGTTCATTAACGCTGCAATCGCAAACGCAAATGCTACTGAAAAACCGACATAACCCATGTACAACATCGGCGGATGAATCGCCATGCCAGGGTCTTGCAACAATGGATTTAAATCACGACCTTCCAATGGCGCAGGAAATAAACGCTCAAATGGATTCGAGGTAAAAATAATAAATAACAAAAATCCAACCGCCACCGCGCCCATGATGCTCAACACTCGCGCCACTAATTCGGTCGGTAACGATTTGCTAAACAACGCCACGGCGGCTGTCCATAACGATAAAATTAACGCCCACAATAAAAGCGATCCTTCGTGCGAACCCCAAACGCCGGCGATTAAATACATAAAGGGCAAATGCGTATTGGAATTTGAAGCGACGTATAAAACCGAAAAATCGTGTTTGATAAACGCTGTCGTCAAAATGCTGTACGACACAATCATAAAAAACAATTGCCCAAATGCGGCGGGTCGCGCCATGGCAATCCAACTTCCCACGCCTTTTTGTACGCCAATTAACGGCACAACCGCTAACGTCAACGACAAACACGCTGCCAAAATTAACGCAAATTGTCCTAATTCAGGCAACATCATTTTTTACTCTCCGCTGGCTTATTTTTCATACTTTGCGCCACTTCAGGCGGCATATAATTTTCGTCATGTTTCGCTAACACTTCTTGCGCGATAAAAATTCCGTTCGCGTCTAATTTTCCATTTGCGACAATGCCTTGTCCTTCGCGGAACAAATCGGGCAAAATCCCCGTGTATTCGACCGTGACTTCTTTCGCCATATCGGTCAACACGAAACGCACCGTTAATCCCGAAGGTTGGCGAACGACGCTGCCTTTTACCACCATTCCACCCAAGCGAAATAAATGATCTTTTGGAGCTTTGCCTTCCACCACGTCCGTCGCTGAAAAGAAAAACATCAAATTATCGTTAAACGCCCGAAGCCCAAAAAATACCGCCACTGAAATGCCTGCTACCATCAATAAAATCAAGGTCAAACGCTTTTGTTTGATTGGTTTCATGTGTTTCTTTCCCGTTTACGTTTTAATAATAAGCCGCGCAAAATTTGTTTGTTTGCCATTAACGGTTTGATGATGCCGATTAACATCAGCACAAACGTTAATCCGTAAGAAGTCCAGACGTAAAAGGCGTAACCGCCCATTGCGAAAAATTCGCTCATTTATTTTTCTCTCCGATTACTTTTCAAATTCAGCTAAGGTTAAACCTGTTAATTCCAGAATGATTTTGACATCCAATCCTTTTTCGAGCATTCCTTTGGCGATGACTTTTGTAGCTTCAATTTTTCCTTGCTCCAAACCTTTTTGTAAACCTTCTTGCCAACTTTCCATTGCTTCTTTGCGTGCCAATTCGGCGCGATTGTATTCTTCAATCATATCGGCGCGTTCTTTTGGCGAAATGCTGTCTTTTTCAATCGTTGTAAAAATTTTTTGAATTGCGGCATGATGATAAGAAAGGTCGTCCACTTCTTCGTCCAGCGTGTCTTGAATGGCATCCATCCATTCGCGGTAAGCCTCAGGCGTTTTATCATTCGCATATTTTGGACAAAGGTAAATGACTTTATGTGCAATTTCACCCACGCCATTTCCGTCTAAATCTTTGGGGTCGCAATCAATCGTTAAAACGTCTTTTTTATGGCGGTCGCCCGACGTTAAAACCACAATTGTAAAAACACGCACGTCAGGGCGATAACATTTGGAACTGTCGATTAAATCTAACACCGCCGCGCAATGATAATGAAAAAATCGGTCGTAATGATCTTCGTAACGCGCGTGTTGAATATCCACGATAATGCGGTTTTTCACGTCTTCGGCAAACAAATCAAACCGTAAATCCACTTTGCCAATTAACAGATTAAACGATTTTTCGGTTTCAACGTGGTCGATTTCTAAATCAATTCCCAAAACCGCTTTTACAAATGCCGTAAAAACGTCAGGCTGGGAAAAGGCTTTTTTAAAAATTACGCCGTAGCGTAACGAGGCAACTTTTTTCATTTCACTTTCTCCAATAATTCATCAATCCATTTGCCATTTTGTTCGCGTTCCAATAATTCGTTTCGACTCCGCAACAACAACACGATGAAATAATAAACTTTAAACGCGCCCGCCATCACCAAAAGCGGAATTAACATATCAATGTGCATCGACGGTTTGTCGAATTTCGTCACGGTCGCGCCTTGGTGCAACGTGTTCCACCATTCAACCGAATAATGAATAATCGGAATGTTCACCACGCCAACCAATGCTAAAATCGCCACGGCACGCGACGCGGTACGTTTATCTTCGATGCCGTTATAAAGTCCGATTACGCCCAAATATAAAAATAATAACACCAATTCCGACGTTAAACGTGCGTCCCACACCCACCACGCGCCCCACATTGGTTTCCCCCAAAGTGAACCCGTGACCAACGCTAAAAAGGTAAAACTTGCCCCGATAGACGCGCTCGAAATACTGACAATTTCAGCAAGT
>SERZ01000167.1_pt1 | contig 43577 bp, 26 predicted proteins | sample 3171461 | NCBI WGS metagenome assembly SERZ01 (sample SAMN06051861, study PRJNA518727) | freshwater metagenome | biome: subpolar coniferous forest; feature: holomictic lake; material: water; isolation source: holomictic Lake 227, 6 m depth | place: Canada: near Kenora, Ontario | collected... | reverse complement strand
TGCTGGCTTGTTTTTTCAAGAATGTCCAGCTGCTTATTTTTCTTCAACACGTCGAAACTTTGACGTAATACGGGCACGCAGACCTCTTCCGGCAACCGGATGACGCAGGCCAGAATGGCATTGGGAAGAGCATCCCATCGTTTGGCTGCGATGCGATTCTTGAGAACAGAGGTCGTGGCCATCGCCTGAAAGGCCGACAGCTTCTTCTTTGACGTGATAGTGGCCATCGCCTTTTCGACGGTATCATAATCGCCTTTATCAATCATGCGATCAATGGTTTGCTGGACCATCCGCACAGCGACTTCCGGTTTTAATTTCGAATGAGTTGTAGTAATCGCATCGTCCAAAGCCACAAGGTCTTTTGCGGAAACGGCCATTGATAATTGCGCTTCGCACGCCATGCGTAACTTGGCTTCACGAGCCAATTCATTCTCCGTGCTAGGGCTACACCCTAAAAAAAAGACCATCATGACCGTTGCACTTAATCCGATTCTTTGAACAATTTTACTCATAATTACTCCTTTGGCTTTAAATTTAAAGTGTTTAGTATATAAAAATGTCAAAAAAAGCTCAATACATATTAAAATTGCCGTGTCGTCTTTTCCGCACCTGTTTTTTTGTTGAATAGCCGTTTGAATAAATGAGTGACAAAAGAGAAAAACGAGATGAGGAAGAAGAGGCCCGGAAGCATCAGCGCGATAAGCACCAAGGGCGGTTTAATCTTGGCTAAAATAACCATTAAACAGGCCACGCCAATCAAGAATGAAATCCACCATGGCGCTGCCAGTATAATATCAATCACTGTCCTTTTTCTCCGCGCCATTTTGTGTTCCTTTAGGTTATCATCAATAATGTACGTACCATGCTAAACGCAATTGGAGCGATCATACCGAATTCAGATTCGAAGTGCTAACAAAAATACATATTTCCTCCGTTTTTGTTTACTGCCTACTGCCACTGGCTACTGCTACTGCCCGCTGCCCACTACCTACTGTTCCCCTGCCCGCCCTCTCTCTTGACAGTCGTCCCGTGAAGCTATACCATATGACCCAAGTTGCGGGGAACGATCTCTTCCTTACTTAGCCACAGAGAACAACAACAGGAGCATTAAAATGAATAAACGATACTTTACCGCATTGACTACCGCGCTGCTTGCCGTTGCCATCGCGTGTGCGCAAACCCCTGCAGCCAACACCAACATCCCCGTACGGATTGCGATCCATCTCGCGCAAGAAAAAGGGGTCTTTTATGGTGCTGACGATCTTTCAGCCACCCTTGAGATGAGCAACGCCAGCCAGCAAAAAATGGACGCTGTGCTGGTTACGGAAATCACGACCGATGCTGGCGCACCCATCACAGTGCTTAAAACGTCGGTGTCGCTTCCTGAGGCAGGCACAATCAAACAGTCGTTCAGTCACAAGGTCAACGAGCCGGGTTTCTACCGCGTCAGTGCGCACCTTGAATCTGGCGGAAAGAGCGGGGCGGCGACCGCGTTTAACCTTGGTTATGAGCCGGAAAAAATCGTCTGTCCGTCATCAGCCAAGCCCGACTTCGCCACATTCTGGAAAAACAACCTCGCCGAGCTGTCCAAGGTGGAACCGCGTTATTCGCTGGTGTTGCTCACGAATCTCTGCACAGAGGCACAGGATCTCTATGAAGTGCGCATGCATTCATTCGGGGATGTCGTGGTGGGCGGACATTACCTGGTGCCCAAGAAGCCGGGCAAGTATCCCACAGTCGTCCGTTTTCTAGGCTACAGTTCAGGGCCGTCGATTCCGAATCGCGACAATCAGCCCGTGATCCGGTATGTCGCCTCCACGCGCGGTCAGGGCGTGATGAAGTCGCAGAACATCTATGGCGAATGGATGGCCTACCGTCTCGACAGCCGCGATGATTACTATTTCCGAGGCGCATATCTGGACACGGTGAGGGCGATTGATTTTGTCTGTTCGCGTCCTGAAGTAGACCAGAGCCGCTTGGCGGTTGAAGGTGGCAGTCAAGGCGGCGCGCTCTCCTACATCTGTGCCGCGTTGGATACGCGCGTCAAGTTCTGCATGCCCACGATTCCAGGCTTCTGCGACATACCGAATTTTATCGCTCTCACTCCGTGGCCCGGCGGCATCTACCGGAGCTATTTGGCAAAGAACGACAAGGGCGTCACGCAAGCGACAATGTATGCAATGCTGACCTACTACGACGTGAAGAACTTCGCTGACTGGATTACCTGTCCTGTCTACATGGGCGTGGGCCTACAAGATCACATCTGTCCGCCGCGCACCAACTTTGCGCCCTACAACCTGCTGAAGGGTGAAAAGCGTTTTGTCATTTATCCTGAGACCACGCACGGCATCCGGGGTGACGACTTCCATCCCAAGGCCTACGCCTGGATGATTGAGAAATTTGGGATCAAATAAGAGAGCAGTTGTCTCATAGATCCCGCCATACGTCCTTGATTCGTTACCACGGTACGTCAGCAAATAAAACATCTGCATATTAGCCGATGGCGTCGGAGCCCTCTTCATTCGTGCGGATGCGGATGCACTCTTCCAGGGGCATCACGAATATTTTTCCATCACCAATCTTTCCGGTTTTAGCGGCTTTGATGATGGCGTTGATGGTGGGCTTGACGAAATTATCATTCACCGCAATTTCCAACTTCACCTTTTCGAGTAGCGTGACGGAACGGATCTGTCCGCGATAGTGCTCGGTGTAGCCGCCCTGCTGTCCGCAGCCTTTAACACGGCTGACCGTCATCTTGAAAACTTCCGCATGGAAGAGCGCCTCTTTCACATCGTCGAGTTTTTCAGGCTGAATAATGGCAATAATCATTTTCATAGTGAACGTTCCTTTAACAGGTTAAACGGTTACATAGATTCTTCAGGACAGGCTTCAATTTTATGAATAGATAAGTCGGAACCCCTCAACTCTTCGTGCGGGTTGAGACGGATGCCGACCGTGATCTTTAGGAGACCGTATACGATGGTGCTGGCGAGTAGACAGAATACCACGACAATCAAGGTGACAATCAATTGTGAGAAGAATGAGACGCCGCCCATTCCGCCCAGCGAGGATTGTCCAAAAATTCCGGCGGCAATGCCCCCAAAGGCACCGCAGACGCCATGCAACGGCCAGACGCCGAGCACGTCATCCACTCTCCACTTGCTGGTTTCCGCTTCAAAGAGAAGAACGAAAATGGCTCCGGCAATCGCGCCAACCACGGCCGCGCTTACCGGATGATAAAGATCGGAGCCCGCGCAAACAGCCACGAGGCCAGCTAACGCGCCGTTATGCACAAATCCAGCATCATTCTTCGAAATCATCAGGGCCGCCATCGTGCCGCCGACCATGGCCATGAGGGAGTTGATTGCCACCAGACCGGAGACCGCTTCGAGCGATCCCGCGCTCATGACATTAAATCCGAACCAGCCGACAATCAGGATCCAGCTCCCCAGCGCAAGGAAGGGAATAGAGCTGACCTTGATCAATGTGGTGTCATACCGTTTGAGACGCGCGCCGAGAAGGATGATGGCGGGCAACGCCAGCCAGCCCCCCGTCGCATGAACAACTACAGAACCAGCAAAATCATGGAAAGGTGCACCCAAGGTCGTTGCGAGCCATCCATCCGGACTTGCAAGCATACCCGAGAAGCGACCCCAGAGTGAGCCTTCGATCAACGGATAAACTAAGCCAACAAAGATTGCGCCCGCCACAGAGTTAGTCCAGAACTTCGACCGCTCAGCCACACCGCCTGAGATAATCGCCGGAATGCAGGCTGCAAATCCGAGTAGCAAAAAAAACTTCACATATGCAAATCCATGACTGGCCGCCATAGACTGAACCGGGACAAGAAAGGAAATGCCGCGAGCAATCGGGTAACCGATGAAAAAATAGATCAGGGTTGAGAAGCCCCATTCACAGATAATTTTATTGAGCGCATTAACCTGATTCTTCCGGCGGACTGAACCCACTTCCAAAAAAGCGAATCCTCCGTGCATAGCCAGAATCATGATCGCGCCAATCAAGATAAAAAGCGTATTGGAGGACTGCGCCAGCTCATTGGGCGCACTGACCTCCGCAGCCTGCACAAGCCCCGTCAGTCCGAAGACGGTTAAAACAATAAATAATGTCGGCCTGATTCTCTTCCATGTATGCATAATAATAAGTCCTCTCAGTCGGTTACTCAAACGCCTTTAAAACAGACTTGAATTTCAATAGATACTGACACACGCCCGTTACAATAGGCCTGGGACAGTCAAAAGAAAGACAAATTTGTAGCAAAAACTGACATTTTTGTCAAGCATACAAAAAATTCCAAACGCCTCAATATCCTAATTACCTGAAATTTCAATGAAATATTGGAATGAGGGAGAAAGACGGAATATCGGATCCGGGAGGGGCACCTACTCAGTCATGAAGCGCCAGGTGAAGGTTGTGAAGCGTGATTTCCAGGGACCCTTTGAGTCGAGCGTTTCACCTTTGAGTTTTCCGTTGTCACGGACGACACGCAATTCTTGACGTGATGAAATACCCTTCTCATAATCAAAGGTTTCGCCATCATCATCGTAGAGCTGGTAGTTACCTTCCTTGGTGCCGTAGTGACGCACTTCCAACGGCGTGGAACCTGTGGCAAGACGGATGTTGTTAGTAGCTGCCATCAAGGGAATGATGCCGCCATCCCTCACAAACAATGGTATCTTGTCGAGCGTCGCCGATACTGTAATCGTACTCGCTTCACCCACAAGTTTGCCCGTGTGAAAATCAAACCACTTTCCCTTGGGCAAAATAACCTTGCGTGATTTTTCACCTGCTATCATTGGGGCTACGAGAATATTCGAGCCGAACATGTATTGGTCAGAGACCTCAACAGAGGCCTCTTCGAGGAGCATGTGACGAAGCGGTGGAATTCCGTACCGTTGGTAGTCGGCCATGGCAGTGTAGAGATAGGGAACCAACCGCACGCGCATCTTCAAGAGTTCACGTACCTGATCGGTTGCACCTGGCCTGCTCCAGGGCTTCAGTCCCGAAGACCAAGCATTAAGTTGCATGATCGGCGAAAAGAGGCCTGTCTGAAAACGCCGTACCCAGTCCTCGTCGCTCCTGCCGTCGCGCACTTCGGAGCACCAGAGTACGCCAGCCAGACTGCTGTTGGCCAGTGCCTGAATGAAGCCGCGATGTTCGTAGGTGTCACTGTAGAGCGCAAAGGGATACGGGCTGCCGCCAGCATTTGAGCCACGCACCAGTCCGCAGGTACGACGGTTAAGCTGGCGGAAGGTCTCCATGTAAGCCTTCTGCATGATGAGACCATGAATCTGGCGCATCTGCTCGCCGCAGATGCCGGAGGGAAAGAGCATATGTTCGGCGGAGAGTTCATCCACCTCGTCGATCTTGTATCCGCTCACGCCAATTGCAAGTTGGCTACGCTTATGCTGATCCAAAAAGATGTCGCGCGCCGCTTTGAACGTGTAATCGGGAACCTCTCCCAACCAGTAGGTATGCGATCCGGTGTAGGGCGCAAGTTGCGCATAAATCGGCGCCTTCTTGGAGACAAACAGATTCTCCCAGAGATTAATAGAGATGCCTTTGGCCGTCATGCTCTTCATAAAACCAGCGGGATCAGGATAACGCACCGGGGACCATTCGTAGGTGCAGGGATAGGCCGCGCTCTGCCAACCCGGTTCCAGTCCGATCACATCAAGCGGAATGTCGCGTTTGGCAAATTCGTTCACCTCCTGCACGACTTCGTCGCTGGTCGCCGTGGTGAGAATACGATGCCAGAAGCCAAGGCCCCAACGCGGGGGAAGGCATCCGCCGCCGCAGAAGAGGTTGTAGCGCTGCATCACCTCCAGCGGAGTCTTGCCCGCGAAAACCATGACCTCCATGCCCGTGCCGGCTGCACTCGCCTCGACAGCGTCGGACTGCGGACACGCTGACCAGTTTCGGTCTGTGATGCGGTCAATTTCTTTCGGATGGTTCGGACTGTCCTTTCGGTTGCCGACGCCCATCTGGATATGCACAACGCGGGCAGCATTAATGAGCACGCCGTAACCAGCGCTGGAAATATAGAGAGGCGTTGGCGCATGGGAAGAAGGCGTGACCCGCAAGCGAAAGTCCTTCTTTCGCAGATTGACATCTCCGTCGGCACGCATCCCCAAGCCATAAAGGTGCTCCGCATCGTTGATCGGCATCCGTATGCTCGCATAAACGCCTTGCACTTGCCCACGCGCCTCCGCCATCAACGCAGGTAACGTTGGGTCGCCCAGCTCCTTGAGGGCTTCCAATTTGGGCGAACCTGCAAAATCCATCGGACTAATCTCGGCCTTGCCGATAAGCGCGCTCCAAACACCCGGCGCGCGTTGTTTCCATTCTACCACCTGCATGGCCTTCATGGTGGTGTCCACCATAACCGGCGGGGTCTGCGCTGTCACGGCCACGCTCAGCATGGCCACCATCATCATCGTTGTTTTTTTGTTTTTCATAAATTTCCGAGGACTTGGGACTCGGGACGTGGGACATGCAGTGCCAAGTTTCGAGTTTTCAGTTTCAAAATTCCTGTTATTCCTTGCATTCCCCCACCACCATTGGCGTGTCTTTGACGAAGAATTGGGATTCGAGCCAAGGCGCAGGCTCAGGGCCTTTGCTTTCAACGCGGATCTCCAATTTTCCTTTAGGGGCTGTGAAATTATTTTTAACAACCGGCATATCAGCGATCTTCTTCCAGTTCAAATCATAGACGCCGAGGGTCTCGCCGCCGGTATACCAGATATACGATTCGCTGGGAATGGTGCCAGTGATCTGCATCGTGCCGGCGCCAAGGGTGATGACGGGATTGATCAATGCGGTCGGAATTTCCGGCAACACGCGGAGGTTTGCGACGGAGATATCAACCGTGGTTTTAGCCGGCACTTTCCCAAGTCCAATGGACATACGATGCAGGTTTCCGTATTTTGCTCCTTTGGTCTCGAAGCGCCAGCCCCAGCGTGCATCGCTCCACGATACTTCGCCACAGGGGATGACGAACTCGCGCGGCCCCTTGAAGTCCAGCACCACGATGTAATCCCGCGCTCCGTGTGAATGCGCTTGCATCACCAGCACCGCTCCACTGCCGTCACCGGTGACCGTGAGCGCGAGGCCTCGCGCCTTCTCCATGTTGGAGGAACAATCGAAGTAAGGAAGCTTCTCTTCGTTCCGGATCGCTTCATTGCGCTTGTTCTCAAAGCGAATCTTCAGCGCCTCGCCGTCCGCAATGAATTGATGGTCGCCGACATTGCGAATCTTGTCGGCCTTCGGTTGAAGCAACGTCTTCAGGGTAGCAGCGTCTTGGGTCTGCGCTGCAACAACAGGCTTGAGTCCTGCACCGACATTATAAGCCTCGACAATCGCTTTGTCGGCGGAGTTTGTCTCGGACGTTTTGCCGCTGACCAGTGTCTGTCCGTTAAATCCGTTCATGACACGCATGAGTAGCTCAGGCTCTTGCTCAGAATATGGATTTTCCACGGCGAATTTTTCGCCGGCTTTGAAATACTGTCTGGGAACGATAGGGCCGTACTCGGAGCCGGTTTTCCAGCCGATATCAATGCCGGGGCGGTACAGCATTCGAAGCGGAACAACCGTATAGCCAGTCGTTGTCTTTGCCGCACGATAGATGACCTCGTTGCTAGAGCCAAGAATGGTTTTGCGTTGTTGTGCCGTAAGAAGTGGTGCCACCTTTTTCCAGGCAAGGACAGTCTCTGCGGCAGTCGCGGACAAGCCGTGGTTTTGTAAAATGGCTGTTGATACGCCGAACATCGGTTCAGGTTTGTAGATGCCAATGCTGCGCACACCCGAGGCAATGGGCTTGGCCACAGCGGAAAACATCTCATACGGACCGGTGGAGGGACGGCCGTTGCGCGCGACCGTCAGCGGCACTTGCGGTTGATGTCTTGCAGCGATAGCGGCTTTTGAACTGTTGAAGCGATACTCGAGCTGACAGGGCATGTGGGAACCGCCGGAGTTGTTACTGGTGACAGCATGGTCCAGATTGGTGTAGACAGACTCTGTGAATTTGGCATAGCCCCATTGATGGTTGACCGTATGAATCTCCCCAGCGTCTTGTTCGCAATGGATGATGTTGTTCCGGTTGTTGAACTCCGCGATGCGGCGGCCAAGCTCTTCCACGAGCGTACTGTCGTTGTCCGCAGTGAAGCACTGGCCGTAGGGACGGATCAGGCCTGTCATCGGCGTGTTCGCTTCATGAGAAACGGCCGCGCTTTTGATCGCGCCACGCCGACACTCTGTCAGCGACCATACCTCTTTGTCGGTGTCCGTAAACTTGCCCACTTCAACAAATTCATCGCCCACGCGGATCACACGGATGTTGTTCCAGGGATCGACATTGGCAGGCCCCGTGACCGGACGGTCAATGCTCGTGGGCATCTCTCCGCCTGGTGCTGGTTTAAAAAGAATCGTCTTGTCTGTCGCGGAAACAGACTGAACCAATGTTCCGTCAACCCACTTCGCGAGACGCGGATCAATCTTGCCGACCACATAGTCAGGGTCTTCATTGGCAATGGCGCAACTCACGGTATGGATTGTCAGGCCGATGCCCTTGCTTCGCGCATAGCTTGCAAACTTCTGGAAGTCCTCTTCTCCCTTGGGGAAGGTGTTTGGATTCAGATGAAGGAAACTGTATTTGACGGGCCAGTATTCGCCGCGCCAAGTGTCGGTATGCATGTAGATGCGCTTGATATCCAGCTTCGCGGCAAAGTCTGCAAGCGTATAGAGCTCTGCATTATTGGTGGCGGTAATCAACATCTGGCTCTGATCTGCAAACTGCCGCTGCCAATCCGCGAGCCAGGTCCTGGCTACTTCGACAGTCCACTCGCCTTTGATCTTGGGATGCGGCAATCCCTCGTTGGCCCAGATATGGAGGAGCGTCTCATCCGCGTCGGCGTCATCGGACGGCACATAGATGGCAAAGCCTCCCAAGGGCGTATTGGCTGAGCGCTCCCAGAGCCACGGCCAACTGATGTCGCAGCCCCAATGCGCTGCGTGCGTCATGTAATCCAGAGGCAGCGTCTTGGCCTTATAATCCAGATTCATCTTGAACGCGAGCCAGAGCAGATTCTTTTTTGGCAGGCCTTCCACGCGGCTGATCTTAAACGTGATGTAACGGTCGGTTGCTTTAACATCGAATGAAATACGGACATCGTCTTTAAGAGAGGCCACCAATTGCTTCCCGTCCCAGCGCAGGTCTTTGAAGGCGAAGGAGGTGAGACGGCCATAGTTAAACGCAAAGCCCTTGATTTCAAAGCCGGGTCCGGGGTCCTGCTCGTTGAGGAGTTCCTTGTTGTTAGCCTTGAAGGATTTTGGTCTGCCGTCAGAGGCAAATTTTAAGACCACTCGGCCTGTGCCGATCTCGATGGGATCACCTGCATACGAAAAGCTGACAAGGACTGTCGCCAACACTGCCGATAAGAGGGCATACTTGCGAATTATTGACCCGCTGATTGGGGTAGCTAGGCTAGGCGAATAGGCGTCCTCGCCTGTTCTCTGGCGGCAAAAAAATCCGCCAGCCAATTCTCTTAGCTTTGTTGTACAGGCGAGGACGCCTATACGCCCAGGATTGGCGACAAATTGCCGATGCGCATCCCTCATTATTCTGACTTCCATTCGTATCCCCCTATTTAATTTTTATTATTTTAACCGAACGGCGTGAGTTTGTCATGTCGGTCAAATGTACTACAAGAGGAAAGTTAAAAGCTACAAGCTACAAGTGAAAAGGGAAAATAGAATATCGAAGTAAAGTGGTAATGAGGTAAAGCAGTAAAGAGGGAGAAGTGCTAAAGTGAAACTTGCACAATTACGTTTTTTACTCCCTCTACCGCCTCTTCGTGTCCGCAGGCAACAGCGGTGAAGTGTATTGTTCGTAGAGGGCAAAGAGAAATTCGATGCGTTGGCGGTCGGAGGTGAAGGGTGCAGAACGATAACAGTGGTCAACTGCACGATCAAGTTCAGCATGAGCCTTGACCAGATCAGCGGGCATAGTCAACGAATCGTAGAGATCGGCAAGGGTGGCCAGCGGATGTTGCGTACGCGCATCAAGCACAGCCTGCGCTTTTTTTTCCACCGCAGCTTTTTTCTTATCGTCAGCCGTGAGGGCAGGTATAAGTTCTTTTGACCGCTTGGATGTCGAGGACGGTTTAGCGCCATCATCGTACTGCGTCATCAGGAAGTCTAAAGATGTTTCCCGGACGGACAACGGCCAGTCTAATGACCCCTTAGCGTAGTTGTCACTTCTGAATCGAGGCCATGGAAAGTTGTTATAGACTAACCCAGCCGAATAGCGATAATCTGATTTAATACGGCCACAGATCTGCCTCATCCATGCCATGTGCATGGTGGAGGTTACTATACCAAAATGGAAAAGTGTAGCATTAGGTATGAAGAGACAACTATCCCCCACGATTTGCTTTGCTTTACAATAACTCATCGGAATGAACCTGCGTGTCTCGGAACTATGCCGCGGTATTAAAATGTAATCGGTTTTCGGCTGACGTATTTCACCAAACAAAGATGGGAAGAGTGAGAGTTTCGCAGTGGCTTCCCTCGAACTCTTGGCGCGATAGTCCCTGACGGCAGTAATTCGCTCCATGATCGGAGGCAATCCACTGAATTTTTCGGGGGATATGTCCTTCAGCCAGATGCACCATCTGTTTTCTCCGTGTAAGAATTCTTTAGCACTGATAAAGGGACGTATAAACGATTTCGCCCCAGGGCAATCTTCAATCAGTTCATTTTTTTCTGAGTCGGTCAGCAAGAAGTTGCCGTCATCATTGGGCATGTTGCCAAACATCATTTCAGGAACAGGTGAAATCGGTTCGGCTCTATTGGACAATACCCTGTCGGCATCCTCTACCAGATAGGGGCTGATGTTCCTGACTTCGCTGACAACAATCTCTGTTCTTTCGGTCTCGTAGATATGTTTCACCGGGATATCAAATGCGGCAAACCCAACGATGACCACATGCACGTGCGCTTTACCTCGCGCTTCGCTTTCCCATGCGAAGGTACGATAGGCGAAATGAATCTTTAGTTTGTAAGCCTGGAAAAGATATGGCCATAATATGCCCGGCTGTTCACCTTGCGCGATTGAATTCGTGGAAACAAAACTGACGCAGATCCCAGTGCCTTGAATATAGTCAGCCGCCTTCTGATACCAGCAGGTGACATAATCAAGATTCCCCGCGCTTTTCAGTTCTCCGAAAACCTCATCCATGTCTAAGACTTGTTCTTTATCTCTCGCCTTTTTACCCACAAACGGCGGATTGCCGAGTACATAAGAACACTGGTCGGGAGGCAGAATCTTTTTCCAGTCGAGCCGCAGGGCGTTACCGAGGACAATGTTGGCGGACTTCTTAAGCGGTAGTCGCACAAAATATTGTCCGAAGGTCTCGGAGAGGCGCAAATTCATCTGGTGTTCCATGAGCCACATCGCAACTTCCGCAATTCGGGCCGGCCACTCTTGAATTTCAATGCCGGTGAAGGCATCCACATCGATGAGGGAAAGAACTTGAATGTCGAGCTCCAAATGGGCGTTCTTGCCAAGGAGTTCCTTAAGAAGTTCGATCTCCAAGAGTCGCAGTTCGCGATAGGTGATGACCAGAAAGTTACCGCACCCGCAAGCTGGGTCGAAGAAACGCAGATTGCCGATCTTCTCATGCATCTGCTTGAGCATGGCCTTGCTGCGCCGGGCCTTCTCGAACTCGGTCCGCAGATCGTCCATAAAGAGGGCATTGATGACCTTGAGGATGTCGCGTTCGGAGGTATAGTGCCCACCGGTCTGACGACGCTCTTTGGGATCCATCACACCTTGGAAGAGCGATCCGAAAATGGCTGGAGAAATACGCGACCAATCGAAGGTCGTGCAGGCCAGCAAGGCATCGTGCATGGCGCGGTTAAAATCAGCAAAGCCCAGCCGCTCCTTGAAAAGTTCACCGTTGACATACGGAAACGCGGCCAAGGTCTCATCGAGATTTTTCTGGCGCCGTTCCAAAGGAGTGTCCAGAACTTCGAAGAGTCGTGCAAGATGCAGTCCAAGGTCGGAGCCGTCCTTGGCTATACGGTTTTCAAGGTAGAGAGTAAAAGTCTCCGGCTCAAAGAGTCCAGTGTCTTCCGCGAAGAGACAAAAGAGGACGCGCACCAGGAATCGTTCAAGGTCATGTCCCTTATAACCGCCTTCGGCCAGCGCATCATGAAGGTCACCAAGAATCTCGACAGCCTTGATGTTGATCGGGTCTTCCTCGCGCAACCGGTGCTGCTTATAGCCCGCGATAAAGGCGAACTCCTGGATGCGCTTGTGCAGTTCTTTAAGGGGGAACTCCATCTTTCGATAGTGACGAGACTCGAAGAGCGGCAAGTCCAATTGTTCGTCCGGTTCCAAATCATACAACGCGATGTTCTCGAAATCCGAGAGAATCACATAACGGGGCAGATCGGCAATACGCTGTTCGCGGGCCAGATCCTGAATGTAGCTGAAGGCCTGAGACTCTGCCTTGTCCAGACTCTTGCCTCGGCTCTTATGTTCCGCCAGCACCAGCCCGCGCCAAAAGACATCGATGTATCCATACTGACCGTTGATCTTCTTGACGGGCTCTTCAAAGGTTGCAAATAGACGACGCCGAATACCGAACACAGCAAAGAACTCATCCCAGAATGATTTAGCCTCCGCATCCTCGCGGTGCTCCGCCGCCCACTCGCGTGAAAAACGGATGGCATTCTGTCTGATTTCATTCCAACTGATAGGCATACGTGTCTTGACCCTTTCGCATAAAAATAACCACTTGCGAAGTGCAATACATAATAGTGGTTCGAGTGCTTATGGTCAAGAGTTCTTGGTGACGCTGAAACACCAGGTGCCGGACTCCACGGCAAAGAGCAGATAACGCGCGTTGGCTTCAATGAAGCGCACGCCGGAAAGTGTGCCGTTGCTCTTGCCCGCTGTCCAGAGCACCTTGCCGTTGGCTTTGACTTCTGTGATCGTCTCGCCTGCCACCACAGGAATGCCTACAATCGCCTGTGTGCCTGAAGGTGAGGTCAGATCCAAGGAGAAGCGTTCTTTCGTGTTGAATAGCTTCAGGGCGATGTCGCCCTTTGTGGTGACGACCTTCGTGGTAATCTTCTTGAGCATCCCCATCTGCGGCAACACGCTATACGATGAAAAGCCTGCCGCTGTCGGTGCGATGCCAGCAAAGTATTGCGACATGATGGTGAGCGGGCCACCGCTCCAGGCGTGATTAATAGTGCCGCCACCAAAACCTTCCGAGCCGATGCCCCAGCCTTCCCAGAGGGTGGTGTAGACAGGGTGATCCACCATCTTGGCATAGCGCTTCTTCATCCGCTCCTGCGCGAGCTCTGGCTGATTCATGAGGCAGAGGGCTTCCAGAACATATTTCTCCATGTAGGGACTGGAGTGGGCCTGCTTTTTAAAAACCTCGATCAAGGCTGGGTATTGGTCGGGTTTTGCAAAGCCCGCCACGATCGCCAGGGCATTGGCGCGGTCGTCGGTCTGTCCCTTATAATCCGGAGAGCGGTATTCAGTCCCTGTCCAATACGTTTTGTTGAAACTGGCTTCAATGGATTTCATGCGCGCATCAATCCAAGGCAAGTCGCTGTCCTTCTTGAGGACGAGCGCGGCGTTGCGGAGTCCCTGCAGGCCGATGTGATACCAAGCATTGTACAGCATGCCCATATCGACATTGTTTCCCCAGTCGCCCCATGCCCATGCGCCAGGCCGGGGTACGACAAGCCCGTCGGTCTTCATGGACCAGATCTCCAGGTAGCGTTTCATGCCCGGATACGCGACGTTGAGCGTCTCCATATCCCCGCTGAAAAAGCTGTAGGTCCAGAAACCAGTCCGCCCGATGCTCGCCAGCATTTGCAGAGGCAGGTCTCTGTTCCAGTTACCTGCGGGGATCGGTGCGAACAAGACGCCATCCGGCTTTTGCCAGGCGACCAGATCGATGATACATTTCCGCGTCAGAAGATCAGCGCGCCGGTCAAACGCATAAAATGATTCGCCGAGCTCATTGACGGCATCGCCCCACCACAAAGCGCGTTCGCGGTCCGGACAGTCCATATAATTATCACGCATCGTGATGTAGAGTGTGCGAATGGCTTTGGTGCGAAGCCGGTTGAGAAAGTCATCGTCACAGTCAAACGTTCCGGCAAATTTCGTATCAAAGCCCGTCTCGCGATACTTTAAATCCAGAATAGTGATACCCGCCGGTATTTGGTATTGCACCTCGTGTCCGTTCATCCAGCCAAAACATTCGAACGCCTGTTCGCCGTCACGGGTCACATACTCGGCCCGTACATTGGGTTCGCTGCCGCCGCCATAGTTGTCCATCTGTATTTTAATAACTTCGCCCGCCTTGGCATTAATTTTAAAATAGGGCGTGATCTGAGCGTTGTAGGGAGGTTTCGCTTTGATTGTTTTGCCATCTGAGATTTTCGGCAACGAGGATGCATTGGCGTAGGGCTTGAGTCCATAGTCTTTCCAGAAGGGGACCGGACGCTTGACCAGCCTGTTCCACGGCGCGCAATCCGGCGAACCTAACTCCTTGGCCTGCAGCCATGCAGTTGCTGCAAATCCCGGCATCTCCCATCCTGCACTATCTTTTCCTGCATCAAACCGAATATTGGATTCGGGAAGTCTGTAATTCGGATGAGGTGCGCCTGTGTCGCCGAATGACGGATGAAGGATTGTACGCCAGGAGGAGTCGCTGATGATTTTGTTTTTTCCTGCAACTAGCTCAAACAGCAGGCCGCTCTTGCCGCTGCTCTTGTGGCTGAAGCCCTCCTTACCAAAATACCACGCGAGAATCGCGACTGTATTGGCTCCTTGTTTCAGGTAGGGTGCCAGATCGACTTCATCAAAAAAAGTGTCGGTCGGTGTGGGCCCCCGTTTCAACGCGCCTTCACGTACAACCATGACGCCATTGACCCAAAGCCAGTATTTGGAATCGACGGCAATTCGCGCAATGGCCGTGTTCGGTTTTTTGGCAAGCGTGAACTCCTTACGGTAACAGCTCCAGAGGTTCTTCTGCTTTGATTTTTCAACAGCGGCTGACTCTGTTCCAATCCATTTCGCCGACCAGCTTGAGGCCGGGACGGTATCCGGATGTACAAAAGGCGAAAGCCCTTCGGCAGAAGCCGCGTTGATTAGCATGAGGAAGGCAATGAGCATTGATTTTTTCATAGGTTATTTTCTTTCACAAGCCGTTTGAACGGGGCATAGATGAGCGTGGTGATAACTCCTCCCGCTTTAGGCTTGAGGCTGATAATACTGATTTTTACCCAGTTATTCAATGATACTTTCTGCGCCTGCATGAGGTTCGGATTATCCTACCGAATCAACGGTGTTAAGCTAAGGGGTAATATGCAAAGTTTTGTCTTTAATAATTTTACCGCAAAGAACGCAGAGAACTCAGAGAAAAGCGAAGTGTCCCTGACAGCCCAAACAAAGCATTTAGAAGTTGATCTTTGAGATCTTTGTGTTCTTTGTGGTTAAAACAAATCAAGTTATAGACACACCTCGTGAGCGGGCTCTTATAGCTTACTGCAAAACTGATAAGAGCCTGAACCGACTTCAAAGACCGCCGCGTTATTTTCCATGCGCAGGAATTTCATGCACTTGGCAGCAGACACGGGGTTGCCGGATTCCAAGACGGAAGTCGCGTCCTTCGCGGGAACAAAAACTGTCGCTGTAGTGTTGGCGGGGATCATGACGTCCATCGTAAGCTTATTGCCCTCGCATTTCCAGTTGCTAACGATGTGTCCGTAAGGAGAGTCATACGTCACGTTTACTCCGGCGAGGTCGCCGACAACTTGCGGTTTTATAATAATCTTTTTAAAGCCCGGACCTGCGGGATCAGATGAAATGCCGCCGAGACCTCGATAAAACCACTCTTCAATGTGACCCAGCATGCAGTGATTCTGTGACGAACCCGGATTCGTATCCCACGCTTCTGTCAGTGACGTAGCACCTTTCTTGAGTTGGTAGGCGTACCCCGGACCATCGTCGCGAATGAGCATGTCGTACAGCACATTGCACTGGCCACCATCCGAGAGGGCGCGCATCAGGTAGTTGAAGCCCACGTCGCCCGCCGTGACACGGTTGCCACCAGCGCGGATCTGAGCCGCCAACCCAGCCAGCACCGCCTCCCGTCGATCTTCTGGTACGAGCCCGAGCACCAACGGCATCGCGTTGGCTGTCTGACTGTTGCGGTCATACTGTTTTTTTTCTGCGTTGAAGTACTTATTGTTGAAGGCCGTCTTAACCGCTTGCGCTTCTTTCTCGAACTGGCTTGCCTCATCAGCCTTGCCCAGCAAGGCAGCCGCGTCTTTTAAAATCACAAGATCTTGATAATAGATCGCCGTGGCAGTCAGTCCCTTAGAGGTCAGCTTCGATTCTCCCGGACCGCCCGGGCCGATGTCGTACCAGTCGCCGAGTCCGTGCGAAACGATGTGCTCTTTCGATTTACTTTTCAAATAGGCGACATAGCGTTTCATCCCCTCGTAATGTTGCGCCAGTACTGTGCGGTCGCCATACATCTGGTAGACCTGCCATGGCGTGATGACATACGCGCTGCCCCACTCAGGCGAATCACGGAAACCGCCGCCAAAAACCGTGTACTCCGGTGCGATGTCCGGGACCATACCGTTCGACAATTGTGCTTCGCACATGTCGTTGGCGATTTTGGAATAGAATGTCGGCACATCGAAATTGTACATCAGGCAACCCGCCAACAGGTGCGAGCACTCCAGCCAGCCGAGCTTCTCGCGATGCGGACAGTCCGTCAATACGCTTTGGAGATTGCTTTTAATGGCGGCCTTGATCAGTTCGTGAATCCGGTTCACAAGGGGATTGGCGCAGGTGAACATGCCGACCGGTTGCGCCGAGGAATGAACAAACTGCGAGGTCAACTCGACAATCTGTGGCGCGGCGTTGGTTTCATGATTGGAAGTCTCGACCTGGAGGTAGCGCGAGCCGTAATAGAAGAAGCGAGGCATCCATGTTTCAGTACTCTCGCCTTTCAAGGTATAGGTGTAATAAGCCGGACCTCCACAACTGCCCTGCGACACCAAACCGTTGCCCTGTAACAGCTCGCCGGGCGTCAAGCGTACGATGGCGCCCGCCGGGCCCTTCACGGTCAGTTTCGGCATGGATGCACAGTTCTGTCCAAAATCATAAACCGATATGCCAGGTTTGGGATGGGTCACGTTGACAGCTTTATATTCATTCATCACCTTGATCGGCGGTGCCGACTGTGATGAGAGTTTGCCGCCAGGTCCGTCCACAGCCAGTACCGGCTTGAATGCACCGGCATTGAAACCTGCCTTGTCCCAGCCTGGCATCTCCTTGCGCGCATCGTAGTCCTCGCCGCCATAGGTGCATGAGAAGACGACAGGGCTTGGAGCCCATGTCCAAGATTCATCACTGACAACGGTAGCGGATGTTCCGTCGGAATACTCGACATAGAGCTGCAGAATCAGTTTGGGCGGACCAAAGGATCCTTTGAACTTGGTGTAGCGTCCGCCGGGCACATTGTACATACCATTGCCCAGCATCACGCCAATGGTGTTATTTCCGCGCGTCAGTTGCGACGTAACATCATACGCCGTATAAAGGCAGGTTTTTCGATAGTTGGTCCAGCCGGGATCGAGTACATGATCGCCGACCTTTTGGCCATTCAAGCTAAGTTCGTAGAAGCCGAGGCCGCAGACATAAGCCACCGCGCGTTTGATTTCCTTTTCTACTGCGAACGCTTTGCGGAACTGTATGCCTGCCGAAGGTTTCAATTCCGCCACATCGCTTTTCAAGGACTCCTTTTTTTGTAAACCCCGCTGGCCGTCAGTCAGGTTCACCTTGGCCCACTCGGAAGTCTCGACACTGTCCTTTGCCGTCACCGACGCTTCCAACGCCACATTTTTGCCAGTGGAGTCGATCGACAATTGTGCCAAAGCGAAGCAGTATGGATTACCGCCGGACTTCCGATTCCAGAGTTTTGTCGCCGTCACACGCACATATCGCGCCGTCACGCCCTTGGCATCAAACGGGACAGCAACATGGCCGGGGTTCGGATAGTCTGCGGCGGTCTGGTCCTTAATCATCGTTGACGTCTTGAAACCCGTATCGTCAGAAACCTCTATACGAAAACGGACGGGAAATCCAAACCCCTCGATTTGATTTCCGGGATGACCGTGTTTCAATGCATACAGGACAATCGTGTCGATGGCGATACTTTTACCGAGATCGATCTGTACCCACTTCTCTTCGTTTTCGCTTGAGGCTTCCTTCGCGTGGTAACCCACTCCGCCACCTTCAAGTAACAGCTTATCGAACTTGGACACTGCGGCAATCCATTTGGCGTTCCAACTTGCCGCATCAAGCAACCCCATGCTCCACACGGCCGACGAACTCCATCCTGAACCCTGAACCCTGGACTCTGAATCCGCCACCCACATACGAACTTTCCACCAGCATTGCATCCGAGAAGTGAGAGGTTTGCCCGCATAGTCGATCTGGTTCTGCTGATCCGACTCCACCCTCCCGCTGTCCCACAAATCGCACTGATCTTTCTTCAACAGTTCTTCCGAGCTTGCGACCAGAATCTGATAGGCAACCTGTTTTATTCCACGAGTCTTCTCACCCAAGTTTCCAGTTTCCACTTTCCACTTTCCACTTTCACTCACCCACGACAGTCGCGGTTTCACCACATCAATACCGAGCGGATTCTCGCGGTACTCGCAGCGCAGCCTTGTTGGTGTTAGAGTCTCGCCAGCGTATGAAGCAACTGCCCCAATAATCGCAAGCAGTGTGAATAACGTTTTTTTGCTCATGGTTCTTTGTTCTTTCTGATTACTTTTAGCATCCGAAATACACGAAACACACTGCGACTTACCGAGACGGTTCGCCCTACCTGCTTCGCACGCGTCAACTATCTGATCCGAAGGCGGTAGGGAGCCGCAAAGGAGATTACTATCTTTTCGTGTTTTTAGTGTGTTTCGTGGAAAAACTGTGTAAGTTATCAATCACCCATCTAGCGGACGCTTACTTCACCACCCATTTGAATTGGGCGAAGATGATCTTGGTGATGTCTGCTCCCGCCTTAGGCTTGAAACTGATATGACTGACTTTTCCCCAGTCAGACAGCGAAACTTTCTGATTGTACTTGTTGAAAAGCTTCTGCTTGGGGATTACCATCTCCTGCCAGGTGTCTGAGGCGGTGATTTCGATTTCGCCCGAATACTCGCCGGCTGTGAAGATCAAGGTTTGGGGTTCTGTGCAGTAGAATTTGAAGCTGAGTTCGCCGTTCTTCGGTGCCTGCCACTTGGGGTCGCTCATGCGATCGGTTCCGAGGCCTGTATTATTATTGATGCAGCGAAATCCTTTGATGCCTCCGACACCTTCCACCTCTGCGACATTGCTCCAGATGCCGATGCCGCCATCGCCGGAATAAATCAGGGCAGAGACTTTATCAGTCGCCTGGGCCTTGCCGAGTTTGGAGGGGATCGCGGCTTTGAAGTCCGTCGACACGACCACGGTCGTATCATAGATCACATTCGCATAAGCAAAGACGTAATCGTCCACATTTAAGACGGGCAACGCGGAGACCCAGGTATTGCCTTGTTTGACAGACACTGTATCACGCCACGCTCGGGAGATCCAGACTGGATTCTTGAGCGAATAATAGATCTCTACTTTTTTCACGCGCTCGGGATGTGACGGCGTGACCATCAATGTCGGCACGCCCTCTGCATCGAGCTTGATTTCAGCTTTCGGATGCGCGGGCCAGAAGACCTCTTTGTTCAGGACATATTTTTCCAGCCACATCTTGGTGTCCTGTCCGATCTTCTCGGTGTTGTGATGTCCGCGCGCCTGGACCGCAAAGGCCCAGGGCACGCCAGGCTTAAACAGCTTGAAACTCTCCAGTCCGCGCTCACAACACCCATGATGATCATTGCTGCCATTGAGAAATAGCGTCGCGGCGGTGATGTAAGGAACGTGCGCCTCTGGCGCAATGCCGGCGAGATAAATTTTTTCGCCGGATGTTTTTTCTGGCTCAACATAAGGAGTTGCATACATCATTACCTGCCTGTTCCGCCAATACTCGGTCCAGCCAATACCGAAGTAAGCGACGATGGCCTTGATGCGCGGATCCATGCCCATGAACCACATCAGGGTACCGCCATACGAATAGCCCTTGGCTCCTAGGCGGGTCTTGTCGACCTCCTTCTGCTGTTCCAGATAACTGAGCACCCGCGACTCGATCGCGTACCAGAGATAATCCGAGCTCTGTTTAGGGTCTGTGATCGGCTTATGATCTGGCGTGGAGGAGCAGGTCACTTTTCCACCACACATGTCGCCATGGGCCAGCTTCTCCGGATATTTGGTGTAATGAGGCCGGTTACCATTTTTTCCGCAATAGTCATACGACATGACTGCCCAGCCATCCGTCACATACTCGTTATCGATGCTCGCCGCGCCCATCCAGCCATGGACGTTCAAAAGCCCCGGAGCATTTCTCGCTCCGGCCTTGACTTTATAGAGGCAGTACACACGAACCTCTTCACCCACGACATACGCGCTGATGTAGGACTCCCGATAATAGTTGCCGTCTTTGGTCTCCTCCTTGACGATCTCCTCCTTGAACTCCCCCTTGTTGGGATCATACGCTTTCCAAATCTGTGGTGGTGTCAGCAAAGGCTCTTGAGCGGTTGCAGTAAAACCGTTCAGCAAGATAGTCATGAGTACTAGTGTGGTGTTCAGTGCTTTCATAGAGTTCTCCGTCTTCATTATTAGGTATGCCCTATCCAAACAAAAAATGATTTCTATATGCCATCAATGAGAGACAGTATAAACGATATTCGTGTATTTGTCATGTCATACAAATATACTACAAGGGGTAATGCGCGAGTGCGGGAGTGAAACTGGGGGATGCGTTATTATTACGTGCTACCCGCGCTGGACGTGCTTGCCGAGCTATCCGACAAACGGGACAAAAAATTAACGCTCTCCGTTTAATACCACTGGCAAAAAGTATTTATGCTAAAAAATTTACATAAACCGAACCATTGTTCCGCCGCCGCCTGTGTAACGCAACACGACATCATTACCAGCGCCCCCCGTGGTGGAGATTTCGAAGGGCTTTGCCAAGCCGAGTGCCGTGATTGTCGCTCCGTTCGCAAACGTCCCCGTCACCGCATCACCTTTCACGTTCCGAATAATGGTGAAGGTGTCGTGGTATTTCGGCACATACCCGGGTGCGACGGTCAGAGACAATAGACTGCTGGCGATGTCGACTGTTCCTGTAGAGACCACGCAACGATCATAACTGGCCACGCCACTGATCTCGACAACAAACGTCGCGTTCGTACTGAGCTTCAGGCTCCCGACTGTCAACGTTCCCACGCTGTTCGTGCCGGGCGAGAGATAACCGCCGTTGGCCACAGTCACCGTGCCCGTGATCATCCCGATACCGCCCAGTGTCGCGTTCGTGGCCACGCTCACAGCACCAGAGCCCGTGCCTGAGCCGGACGTGTTGTTCACGAGCAGCGTGCCCGCGTTGGTGACGGTCGTCCCGTTATTATAGGTGTTGGCGCCCGAAAGAATCCAGGTGCCCGTACCCAGTTTTGTCACAGGCATGCTACCAGAGGGGTTGGAGATAACGCCGGCGATTTCACCGACACCCGTCGTGGAGCCTTGCAGATAGAGAAAGCAGGTGTTAGCCGCATCGCGCGAGATGTTTCCAGTGATCTTGAGCAGGTTGCTACCAGATTGATCGAGCGTGAGATCGGAATGCGCGCCGCCACCTGTCGTCAACGAGATCGCTCGGTCGGTGGTTTCCCCGCTGCCGGTATAGATTATTTTGACTAATACATTATTTCCACCACTCGCTATAATTTTCCCATTAACAGCAGTAGTCGGTGCGCCGAGACAAGAACTGGCTGTGCCTCCAACCACGCTGTTGAACGAACTGATACTTATCGTGGCAGACTGACTCAAAGTGAAAGGACCGGTATAAGTATTGGTCCCAGAGAAGGTGAACGTGCCACCGCCTAATACGGTTACCCCGCCGCTGCCGGCAATCGAGTTGGAGACCGTCAGCGAACCTGTGCGATTAAACGTAAGCATCGCGTTATTGGTGACAGCACCGCTGCCCAAGGAACCGGTCGAGCCGCCCGCGCCTACCGACAAGGTTCCCGCGTTGATCGTAGTTGGGCCGGTGTAGGTGTTGGTTCCGGAAAGGGAGAGCGTATTCGCGCCGGTCTTGGTCAGTGCCGATGTGCCGCCAACACTGTCTCGTATGGGGCCGGAAACAGTGATGCTGTTGTTGGCCGCGTTGACCACCAGTTCCTTATCCGCACCGATGGTGATGGCATTAGTGCCAATCGTCCATACGTTGGTGCTAGCATTCATGAAGCCGTTAAGTGTGAAGCTGGCACCGTTTGTTGTGGTACCGGCCGCCAACCCGGCGTAGCGGATGGTATTGGCCGAGACCGTGACGGGAACCGAGCCGCCACCTGCTGCGAGATCATAGTTCGCGAGACCCGTGATGTCGGTCAGGCCTGCGCCGTCCGCTATCGCCGTGCCGTTCAGGCCGCTGAACGTGCTGCTGCCGATCGTGGCGTATTTCGTAGAGGTACCAGTACCGAAGCTAACCCAGGTACCGATGATGCCTGCGGCGTTATTGACCGACAAACCAGTCTGCGTGGAGGTCAGGGTACCGCTGTTCGTCACGTTGAGTGTAGCCAAGGCGTTGCGGGTGAAGGTGCCAGTATCAAGCGTGAGCGTACGGCTGGCACCGATATTAAAAATCTGGTCCCCGGTGATGCTCAGACTCGAACTCAGCGTGCCCCCCGTGACTGTAGTCGTAGCGAGGGTGATCCCACCGCCAGCGCCGAGATTGATGGTGCCTCCGGTGAAGGTCGGAGTACCTTCCTCAAGCGTGAGTAACTTGGCCTCCTGTGTACCGCTGACGGTGATCGTGTAGGCATTAATGGCCGTAGTGCCAGCACAGAAATAGAGCACATCTGTAGAGGTTGTGGGTGTATTTGCGGGTGTTGCTGTTCCGGCACTGCTGGTCGACCAGAAGGCGCTGGTGCCCCATGTGCCGGTTGGCGTTACTCCTGCGCCGGTCGTGGTCCCATTGCTGTCCCAATAGAGATTTGCGGCTTGAGCGCATGGTGCCAAACTAAAAAGTACGCTTGCGATGATCCCCGAGAAGGCTCTCATCATAAGATTACTGATCTGTTTCGTTTTCATACAGTTTTCCTGTTCATTAGATCTAACCCGAAACTTTTTCAAGTCAATATTTAAGAGTATACGCCAATCTAACGGATTTGTCATGTCGTACAAATGTACTACAAGGGGAAGTGTCAGTAAGTTGGGAAGTGTCAGTAAGTTGGGAGGTGTCAGTAAGTTGGGAGGTGTCAGTAAGTTGGGAGGGGAAAGAAGTGCGCGAATGCGGGAATTCGTGAGTGCGTGAATGAAACTTGAAACTGGGTATTCTCAAATTACTGACACTTACTGACACTTCTAAGACTTACTGACACTTCTCCACGCCACTTATTTGATAAATTTTTCTGCGACATACGGCTTGCTTCGCGGGACATATTCGCCGCCCTCCCAGCGCATATTCTTGAAGCGTGTTTTGATAAAGAGGTCGTCAGGAGTCATGCTGGTGCCTTTGACATACTCGTCGCCGGCGGACTTATAATACGTTTCGTTCCAGCCGCTGACCTTGTCCGGCAGCGCAACCGTGCTGACTTTGTAGGGCGTGCTCTTACCGTCTTTATTCTGGGAAGCCGAAATCCGCTTGGCAGCAGGCAGCCAGGTTTTCTCAACCTCTTCCTTCAGTGAGCCAGCCGCACGAATCGTCAGCGTGTTCAGCTTATGCCAGTCATCCAACTGCCAGCCGTAGGGATTATGCAAATCGGAAAGCTTGACGCGGACCGTGTTCCATCCTTGCTGAGGGAGTTCAAAGAAATTATAAAACTTGTCTTCAACCCAATTGGCCTCCATGAAGGAACGGTTGACCTGAACCCCGATTTTCGCCCCCGCCGCAGGCGCATTGAACTCAAAGACCAGCTCGGCGCCTTTCGGTCCTATAAAGAGCGGACAGTTGACTTTGCGCGTGCTAATGCTCCACCAATAACTGTTGTCCAAGCCCGAGCGCGTCCAGTCGCGTCCGCCATTGGCAAAGTCGTCGATGAGCCGGCTGGTTGTGGTTTGCGTCTTGACGTTGGAGGCCTGTACCTGCGCCGGCCAGGCGTACGCGTAGTCGCTCGAGACTGCCATTTCGCTCAGGCCGTTGTAACTGTGGTTCGGCGCCTTGATTGGGTCGATCGCATAGATGACATTCGCAAAGGCGAAGAGCGGCTCGTCATTGAAGCTAAGCGGACATTGGATCTGCCACGTGCCGTCTGCGTTCTTCTTCGGCGTGCCCGTGATCCAGAAACGGGTGAGCGGATTCCGTCCGTCGGTGTAGAACATCTCGATCCGTTTGAAGGCCAACGCCGTCTTCGGCAGCGTCACCTTGAAAATCGGGATGCCATCAGGCTGCTTGAGCAGCAGTTCGCTTTTCGGGGTCCCCGGAAAGGTGAACTCACCTTTCAGTTTGTCCTGGAACCAGAGGTAATCCGTGACCTGGACTTCCGGAGGTGCGCCGTGGTTGAAGTTCGCGCCTAGGACATAGCGCTTGTCACCTGCCACCTGGTTCACGGCCTGAACACTGTTCCAGTCCGGGCAGTGAAAATCGTTGGAAGCGCCACGCAGCAACACCGGGGCCTTGATGTATTTCCAGTGTCCGCCCTCGTCGAACTCGCGCATCATCTTACCATATTTCTCTTCCGTCTCCTTTCCAAGTCCATGCGCCTGGCCGGTAATGATCTCGTGCACATCCATCTTGCCGCCGCAGCCGCCGCATTGGGGGACAACCGCCGCCAGACGCGGGTCAATGCTTTCACAGGCTGTCAGGCTACCGCCGGTGGAATAGCCGGTGATGCCGATCTTCTTCGGATTAACCTCGGGCTGCTGCATCATGAAGGTGATGATCCTTCGTCCGGAGATCTGCCTGGGAAAGAGCCAGTTATTGCGCGGACTCACCACCGCATCGATAGTTTTATCTGAGACATTGAAACCCCAAATCGGACCCGGATTGCTATCGGCGTTCAGCGCGCCCCAGTCCGTATTCGGCAACCCTGCGGCCTCGCCGCCCATCTTCTCGTTCATGTTGTGGTTGGGGTTGAAGCAGGCGTACCCAAGCCGGGCGTAATGCAGCGCGCTACCCTCGCCCCCGGTCTGTGGACCGCCGTTCGTATTCATGATGGCGGGAAGATTTTTGGCGCCCTTGGGATAGGCCCAGAAACCGCAGGCGATGGACTTCTTGCCCTGAAATGTGCCGACCGTCAACTGCACCCAGTTGACAACGATGTTGTCCTTGGTCTCCCAGGTCTTGTGGATTTTTACTTCCAATGGATTGTGCTTGTCATAGTTCGCGTCGTAGTCCTTCCACATCTCAGGAAGCGTTTGCGGCACGTCCTTGGGGTCTGTGATGCGCGGCACGTCTCCCTTGCCCCAGATGTCAACAGCATGGGTATTCAAAGAACACGCAAGCGCCAGCGTAACCATTCCGTTTGTTACTCTTCTCACATTATCTCCTTATCCGCCTGTTCACTTTGTTCCAATTCTGACCTTACGTTCTAATGGCTTGTTTTCCTTGTAGATTTGCTCTTCAAGTTCTGAAATTCTTTTACCGATCTTGTCTTCCTCTACAATGTCCTTCAGGTATGCCGTGATGCTGCCGATTTCATAGTCCTTCTTCGCCAGCTTTGCCGCTTCAAGCTTCTGCTTAAATTCAGCGATGATCTGCTCCCTTTCCCCGGCCAGGAATCTTTTTGCACAACGGCAGTCCATCTGGCGCAGCATCCGGATACGGCCTTCGAGACCACAGCGCTCCTGAATCAAGGCGTCCAATTGCCGTGCCTGTTTTTGGCCGGGATTGCTTTCGGCAAGAGAGATGTTAATCCCCTTGGTAAAGTCCGCAGCGGAATACGTCCCGATCTCCTGTCCATCAATCGACAGGCAATATTTCCCCTCTTTCAATCCAGTGACCTGGATGATTTCCTGATTCAGTTCATCAGTGATCGGAACGATGCTGGCAGCCTTCTTGTATTCATCATTGAACGGCAGGGGTAACGCTTTCGGAAAATAATCAAAGACAACGGTCCCGTTGATTGTCTTCACGTTGCTGACTTCACAGTTTTCCGAACGTGTTACCTTGTTGTGTGCCGCGTCAATTGTGAACGTGGCGATCGTGGGTGAGGCATTCTGCGCCTTCAGAAACGTGTAGGCCATCAGCCAATGTCCCTGCACATCTGGATGGACCCGGTCTCCACCTGCCATTGATGCTTTCGGATCTTTTTTCTGGAGTGATGCGTTTGCCAGCAACATCGGCTTGTTAAAATCAACAAATTCATAACCATTTTTTTCCGATAGATCCCTAAGCTCCTTGATACAGGCCTGGATGCCGCTGTTGCCCCCGATGCGATTGAGTCCTTCACGTTCCATGGTGTTGTCATAAATGGATGCGCCGATGAGTATCGGTGTGATACTGCGCTCTTTGAGGAGGGAGAGAAGCTGACTCATATTTTTTCGGAAATCGGCCACTGTTGCCTGTCTTTTTTTCAACACGGCCTCGTCTGGATTTTCCATGCCAAAAAGATCCGCTCTGAAGGAGGCTCCGGAATCATTCATCCCATAATTGATCGCCATCTTGTTAGGCTTTTCTTTGAGCACATCGAAGTCCATCCGGCCCATGCCACCGGGGACAAAATCACTAAATATCCCCTTGTTTACATACGTGATTTTTGTGGCTGGGTGGCGTGTTACCCAATAGGTGTAGATGTATTTGTGATATTTCCCTCCAGACGTAATACTGTCCCCCAGGAAGGCAATCCGGTCTCCGTCGGCGAACGGCTTCACCGTTCCAGACGGAATCATCGAGGCATAGTTCGGCAACTTATCAGCCGGCAGAGAGGTTCCCGCAAGGAGGGCGACTAAAAATAGCGGGGCGAAAAAATGGCGTTTCATATTTTTACAGAGCGTTTAAACTGGTGATCATTTAACCCTGTTATCCCTTTCGACCTTCTGATCCAGCTTCTCTTGCTCTAAAGACTTGTTAATGGAGTCATTGAATTGTTTCTGATACTCCTCGTCGCTCAGTTTGGAGTCCGCCGGCCGCTGGCTTACATATTTTCCGCCCTCCCAGCGCATGTTCCGGATCTCGCGCGGCCCCTTCCATCCTTTGCCACCTACTTTCACCTTCTGCCCGTCTTTGACCATCTCGCCGCTGGGGCAGATGCTGAATTCCGTGACGGTCCGCCAGTTCGCAAGCGGCTCTTTAACCTTCAGATCAAGCGCGACGAGTTCATCCGCTGTGATGGACACGGTCTGCCACTCCGGCGACCCTTTCAACGCTTTCACTGTGACATAGTCAACCGAGGGTTTGCCAGGTTGAATCGCGCCCCAGCCGTTGCAGTTGAAGGAGACCACCAGCATATTGTCCGCTTCACACCGGATCTCAAAAAGTAGCTTACCACCATCTGGTCCGCGCCATTTGGGGTCTGTCAGTTTTCGGGTGGAGGCGCGCCACAGGGGTGGATGTCCCCAGTTCGACTGATACCAGTCCTGCCAGCCGTGCGTTCCGTCGTCGATCAGACGTTCCGGTTTGTCCGTTGCTTTCACGCCAGCCGCTTTTAACTGCGCCGGCGTCGCGGTCAGCATCCGTGAACTGAGGGTGTAGACATCGGAGTTTCCGTTGCCAAGCGACTGCGCTAGGCTCCGATATTTTTCCGGCGTATCGTAGGTCACATTCGCATAAACAAAAACTGGTTCATCGAGACTCATCACCGGGCAAGCCGCCTCCCAGATATCGCCCTTCCTCGCTACCTTTGCACTGCGCCAGAACCGGGTCTTGTTATTCAGGCCGATCGAGTAGTAGACCTCCACTTGCTTCGCTGCCGCCGCAGCTGCTGGCGTGACCCTCATCAACGGGATCCCCGTCGCGGTCTTCAGGTTCATCTCCAGCTTCGGCGTCGTCTGTAGTGTGAATTTGCCCTTCAGGTGCTGCTCGAACCAGAGCGTTCGGGTGATCGAATAGGCTGGCGTATGGACATGGTTCAGGTGTGGGGCCATGCTGAACCGCACCAGCGACTCAGGCACATTCCGCCAGTTCCATGCCATGTTGTTGATGGTGCCATGAAAGTCATTGACTGGCGACAGCCAGAGAATCGGGCAAGTAATCCGAGGGATATAGGCGTTATCTGAAACGCAGGCCAGTTCAAAGTCTGAGGCTTTGGATATGACGCAGCCTGGCAGATCTGCGGCCTGGCTCTCCAAAATATTGCCCGCACCGCCGCAGGACGGCACAGCGGCTTTCACACGCGTGTCGATTCCGGCCAGATCAGTCGTGAGTTTGCCGCCCATGGAATGTCCCGTGGCGCCAATCCTGGCGGGATCGACTTCCGTTTGCTGCTCAAGAAAGGTGATAGCGCGGCGTGCCGCAATCAACACCAGGAACCAGTTGCTGTTGCGCGGCGACTCGATCGCGTCGAGTGTGTAATCATCAGGAGTCAATGCACCGGCGAAATGGTTGGATTTGTTCCGTTGCGGCGGATGCGTCGCATCCAGTTTGCCCCAGTCGGTCTGCGGACCCTCATACGTCATCTTCGACCGACCGAAGTTCAGCTTGTTCCCACCCCAGTTAATGGAGATTCCTGCATAGCCGTTTTTGGCATCGGCTACCACGCTATCCAGCCCCGCCGATTGTCCGCCGCCATGCATCTGTAATACGGCAGGCAAGTTGGCACCGCCTTTTGGGAAGGCATAAAAGGCGGCCATCTTCGCAGGTGTCCCTTTAAATACACCGACCTGATAACGGATCAACCGGCAGACCACGCCATCCTCTTCCCACTCCTTGAGCACTTCCGTTTCCAGCGATTCTTTTTTGGGATCATAATTGCCCCACAATTTATCGAGCGTCTGCGGTGCCTTGTTGTCTTTCAACGGCGGAAGCGAATCCTGCGCCATGCAGGTTGTCAGCATGAGAGACGACGTTAACGTGATGATCCAGTTGCGTGTGTGCATAATGACTCCCCTTTAGTGTTGGAGAGAGTATAGCCGAAGACAGAGCGTTTGTCATGTCGTGCAAATGTACTACATGGAGAAGTGTCAGTAAGTGTCAGCAAGTTGGGAAGTGTCAGTAAGTTGGGGAGAGGGGAAAAATGCGCGAATAAAACTTGAAGCTGGGTATTTTCAAATTACTGACACTTACTGACACTTCCCAACTTATTGACACTTATTATTCGTGCTCCCCGAGCTTGCCGAGCTATCCGGGCAATCCGTCAAAAAACACCCCATTCAGGCATTGCCGCATTCGCACATTGCCGCATTCGCGCATTCCCGCATCCCCGCATTCGCGCATTCCCGAATTCCCGCATCCCCGCATTCGCACATTCCCGCATTCCCGCATTATTGGGGGGCAAGCTGCTGTAAGCGCTGGCGTGCATACGAGCCTTCGGCGCTGGAAGCTTTGCTCTTTGTCAGATACTGGTTGTAACTCTCTATGGCTTCAGGTTTTTTATTCAGGCCTTCATACGCGACAGCTTTGAAGAAGGAGATGCGCGAGTCAGATGAGCCTTTGCTTTCTAACTGGTTCAGATGCTGAAGCGCGGTTGAGTAGTCCTTCTGTTGCAGGGCGCATTGGGCGAGCATACTTTCAGCTCGCATGGAGGAGGCGGTATTCAGCGACGCTGTGGCGGCTTGTTTTGCTAAGGAAGTCTGGCCGGAGGCGGCTAAGACGTCGGCCAGAATCATGCCACCTGCCGGATCGTTGGGCAGGAGGGCGAGTCCCTTCTGGACGGTCTGGAGCGCTGCTTGGGTCTGCTTGCTGGCCAATTGCGTCTCAGCCGTTGCAAAAGCGTTAATGGCAGGCTTCTTTGCGCGCAGGCTGGCGACGGCAACCGAAAAGCTGGAGGCACCATCTTGACCTTTCGTATTCGCATAATGGGATTGCACGCGGGCAGTCGCACTCTCGAGTCGTTCCGCACTCATAGGATGGGTTGCAAACATCTGCTCCAGGAGCGAAGGATTTGAACTGCTGATGCGGACCAGTAACTTCATGAGATCGATCATACCCTTGGGGTTGTACCCGGCACGGACCATGTAGTCCATGCCCCCTTGATCGGCTTGACGTTCCTGGTCTCGGCTGTAGCTGGCCAGAAGCGCCTTGCCGCCGACCTGGCCTGCGAGGGTGGCGACCTCCGTCCAGGAGCTCTCCTTGCTCTGCAGATAAGAGCTTGTGCCGCTGACTACCAGGTCAAGGACGTTGCCTTTGCTCATGGCAGAGGCGGTGTGTCCGCAGTTGACGTGCGTGATTTCATGTCCGAGCACGGCTGCGAGTTGCGCTTCGTTTTCAAGCTCGAGCATCATGCCGCGCGTAATAGCAATGGAACCATCCGGAAAGGCGTATGCATTGACATAAGTTGCATTGACAATCTGAAACGAGAAAGGCATGTTCTGATAGACCATGTCAGCGGGCTTCAAGGTGGCGAGCAATTTTTTTCCGACGTGTTGCACATACATATTCATGGATGCGTCGGACATGACGCCGTAGTCCGCCGCGAACTGCTCGGGCACGGCCTGCTTCGACATGGCGAGCAACGAACTTTGGCCGACAATGTTGAATTGGCTCTCGCCGGTGATGGGGTTGGTCACGCATCCGAGGATACCAAGGAGAATCAATACGGATAAACAAATTGTAGGTTTCATATTCATACGTTTGCAGATCCTTTTGTTCGTTGTTGATACGGATAAAAACTTTTAAAAAAGAATAACACAACCGATAGACGCAGTCAATGACCGGGCGGAGGGAGAAGTTCTAAAGTTCGAGAGTTCTAAAGTTCTAAAGTTATTATGAAGCTTGACGCTCGAAACTGGAAACTTGGTAATGCTTCGTACTACCCGTGCTACCCGTGCTGTACGCGATGGAAAAACGCTTAACGCTCAACGTTTAACTCTCAATTGAAGAAACTTTAGAACTCTCGAACTTTAGCACTTTAGAACTTCGTCAGTATCCCCGCCATGGTCAGCCACTCCTGGCACTTCTTGGGCCAGACGCTGACCTCCTTATTGGAGCGCAAGCCATAGCCGTGTCCGCCTGTGGCGCAGAGGAAGAAATCGTTGGGGACGTTGGCAGCCACCAATGCGGCATGGTAGGCTTTGCTTCCGGCAATAAAGGATTTGTCATCTTCGGTATGCACAATGAAGGTCGGAGGTGTCTTTGCGCTGACTGGAAGATCGCCAGCAACTTTGCCAGGCACTTTCGAAAGATAGGCGGGATAGACGAGGAGGGCGAAGTCCGGTCGGATGCTCTGGTTATCCACGTCATCCAGTTTCGGATAGGAGGCTTGATCCGCGTTGGTGCTTAAGCGGGCGCTGAGATGTCCGCCTGCTGAGAAGCCCATAACGCCGATGCGGTTCGTGGCGATGTTCCACGTGGCGGCGTTCTGCCTTACGAGACGCACAGCGCGTTGAATATCCTGAAAGGCGCCGTCCTGATTTTTCGGCACACGGTATTTCAGTACCACGCCGGTGATGCCGATGGAGTTGAGCCATGCTGCGATCTCGGTGCCCTCCTTGTTGTACGCCAGGATGCCATAGCCGCCTCCGGGGCAGACGATGACAGCAGGGGTTGCATGGGTCGCACCAGGCGCTTTGAAGACCGCGATCGTCGGCTCGTTGATGTCCGTCAGCCGGATCACGCCATCGCCACGTGACGGCGTCGCATGCTCAATTCCTTCCGAACGCTTGCCGGGCATTTTATCCTTGGGCCAGATAGGCACGGTGACTGTGGTTTGCACGGAAGCGGTTTCCTGTGTCTGGGCAGAAAGGATCGTGGACATACAGAGTGTTGCTCCGAAGATAGCGATGAGTGATTTTGTTTTCATTTTCAAATACTATCATAAAACAAGCGCCCCCACGAAAGCCAAATCGTGGGGCGCCAGTGAAGTACGCGGCGGCTCACCGAGACGGTTCGCCCTACCTCCTTCGGATCAGATAGTTGACCCGTGCGAAGCGGGTAGGGCGAACCGTCTCGGTGAGCCGCTGAGAAAATCGCTTGATACTGCCGGCACAACCGCCTAGAAGAATTTGATCACGGAGCCGCTGGCTGTCTGACGTTCATACGCGCCCATGTCCACGAGAAAATCCTTGACGCGCGGCAGGCGGTCGAGATCTGTCGCTGTTTTCATCCAGGCATCCGTCAGGCCTTTGTTCCTGCACGGCGTACCCGCGGCCAGGCGGTAGTCGCCCGGGGTGAAAGTTGTCCCGCTGCCAGAGCCCGAGGCCGTGAAGAGCGGGTCAGCCGTAATATTGCCTGTCCCGCTCGTCAGTGACGGCGCGCAACTGTAGGTCACGCCGCTGGCGCCATTAACAACCGCCAGAATGTTGCTTTCCCCGGAGGAGCTGGTGTTGTTGTAGACGATGGCATTGACGATCACGGGCGTATTGGTCCAGTACACACCGCCGTATTGTCCGACGCCATAGACAGCGTTGTCAAATAAGCACTGGTTACGCACAATCGTACAGTTCTCGTTCGTGCCGCCGGTGATATACAACCCGCCTCCCAATGAATTCGCCCTGTTGCCCATGATCAGGCAACTGCGCATCGTACCGCCATCGCAGGCGACCCCCGCGCCGTATCGGGCAGCGTTCCACAAGTTCACTTGATAGTTGCGCGCGATGACACACCGCTCGACCAGCGAAGTACCCGTCATATACACGCCGCTGCCATAGGTGCAGTTGTTCGTGCTATACCCGGCAGACCAGTTATTGCTGACCACACAATCGACAACCGTACCCCAGTTCACATAGACACCGCCGCCACGGGTGATGGCGTCGTTGCAGTTCGCGCCGTTGGAGATGATTGCACAGTTGCTGACAGAACCTCCAGCAGTGACAAACACGCCTCCGCCCTTGGACGTGTACCAGCCAGCCAGCGCCACGTTATTCGTGACTTGCGATGAGAGCAAAACGCCGCCTGCGACATACGCTCCGGCACCTTGACTGTCCGGCATATTGTTAGGGCCATTCTCTAAACGGTTTCCCGCTATCACACAGTTCGAGACGACAGTGCCGGAGCCGAAAAGACAAACCCCACCACCTAAAGAAGTGTTTATATTATAGGGCGAATTCTTATTTGAAATCAATGCGCTGTTTCGGACAAGCCCAGCCGTCATGTAGATTCCGCCGCCATGCGCACGGCCATCTAGGCCACCGCCAACGCCCGTTGAGACCGTATTGTTCGACACCACGCAGTCTGTGACAAGGCCACCCTCTATGCGAATCGCGCCGCCGAAATTCTGAGACCGGTTGCCTCGCAACACCGTGTTCGTAAGTAGCCCGGCGGCCATGTAAACCCCGCCGCCGCCGTAACCGCTCAGACTTCCATAGCCTTCGTTGTTCTCGATGATGCAGGTGTCGATGGTGCCAGCCTCCATGTAGACGCCAATCCCCTTCGCGTACTGAAATATGTTTGTGCAATAACTGACCGTGCAGTTCCGTAGTGTACCGCCTGACATATTCACTCCCGCACCGTTAAACCCGGTTGCTGTACCGCGGCCGTTCTTCAGGGTGAAACCGTCGAGCACAGCAGCAGAGTTGCTGATCGAGATGGCGCGACCGCTGCCATTGGCGTCGATGATCGTCTGTTCGCGTCCGCCCACCCCGACGAGTCTACAACCTTTGCTAAGTGCCAGTTGCGAAGTCAGCGCGTAGGTTCCGTTGCTCACAGAAACTGTTCCCAAGGCTGTGGCCGCATCAATGCCCTTCTGGATAGTTCTGAAAGGAGCCTCCCAACTTGTTCCCGCGTTGTTGTCACTTCCGCTCTCCGCCACGTACGTGCTCTTCGGGGGAACAGCGGCATACGCGCCCATATCGACCTGTCCGCTGCTGAGACGAGGGAGGCCCGCGAGTTCCAAGGCCGCGCTCATCCAACCGGACACGAGGCCTGTCTTTTCACAGGGTGACCCGATGACGGGCCGATAATCCCCTGGCGTAAAGCTAGTGCCGCTGCCGCTGCCGGAGTCCACGAAGAGTGGATCAGCAATCACGTTGCCCGTGCCATTTGTCAGAGAAGGTGCACAGCTGTAGGTCACCTGGCCGAGCCCGCCCACAGTTGGCAGGATGTTGTTCTCGAACGCTCCCGTGTTGTTGTAAACGATGGCATTGACGATCGTCGGAGTGTTGGTCCAGTACACCCCGCCGTATTGACCAACTCCATCAGCGTCAGCTAAGCACTGATTACGTACAATGGTACAGTTCTCGTTGGTGCCACCAGTGATATACAGACCGCCACCTTGCGCATTAGCCTTATTGCCCATGATCAGGCAGTTGCGCATCACGCCGCCTTCACAGGCGACGCCCCCGCCATATCTGGCTGAGTGGAAGTTGTTGATCAGGTAATTCTGGGTAATGACGCACCGCTCGACCACCGATGTTCCGGTCATGCGTACGCCACCGCCAAACGTACCAGGGGTGCCTCGATAATAGCTGCTGCTGTTGTTGCTGACCACACAGCCGACGACCCGCCCGCCGTCAACATAGACGCCGCCGCCGCCTGTAGCCACGGTGGGATCAACACAGGGGATGGAATTCCCAGCTATCATGCAGTTCAGGACGGTTCCGCCACCGGCGACAAACACGCCCCCTCCTCCTCCGGCACTCCGGTTGACATTGCAACTGTTGTTTGTAATGATACAGTCTGCCACTGTGCCCGAGTCGACATAAGCGCCGCCGCCCAGGGCGTTGAGGGGGGCAAGGCAGGTCAGCGCATTCCCGCTGATGACACAGTTGCTGACACTGCCCGCGTCGGCGACATAGACCCCCGCGCCGCCGCCATTGTTGCGACCTTGGTAGAGCGAATTGTTCTTTACGGTAGAGGCTAACAGTTTGCCTGCAGAAAGATAGACGCCTGAGCCTTTCGATGCAGCCCACTCGGCGCCAATATAATTCTTTTCTATCAGGCAGTTTGTTACGAGGCAACCGGAACCACTCATGTAGATCCCGCCACCCCGGATCGTGCCCGATGCAGTATTCGTGCAGGAGCTGACGGTACAATTTTGAAGCGTGCCGCCTGTCATGTTGACCCCTGTCCCGTTGATCGCGGTCGCGCTGAGGCCGTTCTTCAAGGTGAATCCGTCGATGACAGCTGCATTGTCGGAAATGGAGAGGATTCGTCCCGTCAGATTGGCATCGATGACAGTGTTCGAAGCACCGCCAAAGCCTTGTAGTGTGATACCCTTGTTGAGCAGCAGTTGCGTGGTCAGCACGTAGGTGCCGTTGCTCACAGCCACTGTCTGGCCGGCATTGGCCGAATCAATACCCTTCTGAATCGTCAGAAAGGGAGTGTTCCAACTGGCGCCGTCCGCACTATCGCTACCAGTTGGCGCCACGAAATAGTTTTGCGCGTTCACCGTCAACGCAGGACCACATAATAATACCAACGTTATTAAGCCTGCGAAGGCTTTCATCATCAATCTACAATTGCTCATTGTCATATTGATCTCCTTTTTTCCGTTGTTCATTCCTGACCCTTTTATGGGTTCACAATAAAGAGTATACACCAATCTTATGGATTTGTCTTGTCGTACAAATGTACTACAAGAAGAAGTGTCAATAAGTGTCAGTAAGTTGGGAAGTGTCAATAAGTTGGGGAGGGGGAGAAATGCGCGAATGCGCGAACAAACACACGCTGAGGACGAGCACCCTGGCGCAAAGTCCGAACGCTCGTTTGAGGCCAGCGAAGCTGGAGCGAGGAGCGGTATTCCGCGATGGAGCGGCAATGCGGGAATCAAACTTGAAGCTGGGTGTTTCAAGACTTACTGACACTTATTGACACTTTCCAACTTACTGACACTTACTGACACTTATTATTCGTGCTACCCGCGCTGGACGTGCTTGCCGAGCTATCCGACAAAACGCTTAACGCTCAAGCGACTTCTTGATCTCTTTCTGGATCGTCTCGTTGAGATCTTTTGGCGCGGCATCGGTCAGAGCGACAGGCGCAGCCACATCAGCAGCATAGACGCCGCCTTCCCAGTGAAGATTACGAAATTCGCGGGGCGCATTCCAAGCCTTGGTGTCCATGCCGAAAGTCACTTCCTCTCCATCCTTGAGATAGGACTTCACGCGCCTGAAGCTGAGCTCGGTCACGGTCTCCCACGTGGTCAGTTTGCCGGGTGATTCTTTTTTGGTGGGCACCATATCCTCCAGTCCAATCGAGACGGTCTGCCACTCCGGCGAGCCTGTTAGCGGCTTGCGGAATTCGTAGGAGCCTCCCCACTTACCAGGGAATGCTCCCCAGCCATTCAAATCAGCCACGACAGAGAGGACGTTGTCGTTGGGGCACTTGACCTCGAAGACAAGTTTCGCGCCAGCAGGCCCGCGCCACTTCGGGTCTTTGAGTTTACGCGTGGTGGCCACCCACACATGCGGGTTGCCCCATTCCAGCCGGAACCAGTCCTGCCAGCCGCGTGAAAAATCATCGATCATGCGCGAGGGCTTGTCCGTGACTTTCACACTGGCGCTCTTCAGCTCCTCCGGATAAATGACGACTTCCTTGGAGCTAATCATAAAGGCCTCAGGTGCCTTACCGCCTCGATACTCAACGCGCTCGGTCTTCAAAGCATAACTGACATTAGCATAGACATAGAGGGGCTGGTCTGTGCTCAGGACAGGACACGCTGCCGTCCAGGTGTTGCCGCTCTTCTTTGCTTCCGCATCGCGCCAGAAACGCGAGAGACAGTGGGGATCAACGGAATAATAGAGGTCAACTTTGACAACCTCGCTCGGACGGTCCGGCTTCAGCGTCGCGCACGGAATGCCATTGGCGGTTTTGAGTGTGACCGTCAATTTCGGCGTTTCGGGAAATTCGAAAATCCCCTTGAGATACTGGTCGAACCAGAGGATGCCGCAGATGCCGGTCTCGGCAAGACCCCGGTGATTGAGATGCGGTGCTACGGTATAGGCCACCCTCTTGCTTCCTATTTTTTTCCAATTCTCCGTCATGTTGTCAAAGGGACCTGCAAAATCATTGGAAGGTGCCATGAAGAGGATCGGACAGGTCACACCTGGGATATACGCGCGATCATCAATTGTCACATCGAAGACGCTGGGCTTGTCGGCGGTGAGTCCCGATCCTGGCATACCGCTGAGCTTTCCGCTGGCACCCCCTGAGCCTCCGCAAGAGGGTACAGCCGCTTTCACGCGCTTGTCAATGCCGGCGACGTCAACGGTGATTTTGCCGCCCATGGAATGACCGGTCACACCCAGATGCTTGGGGTCGACTTCGGGCTGCTGTTCCAGGAAGGTGAGACCGCGCCGAGCTGCCAGCACCAACAGGAACCAGTTATTATTGCGAGGCGATTCGACATCATCCAATGTCTTCGCATCCGGCTTGCCCCCGGAATAATGGTCGTTATGTTTTTGCGTGGCATCGAGCGCGCCCCAGTCTGTGCAGGGATCGCCCTTCTCCATGCGCTCCAGGTCGTTTCCACCCCAGTTGATAGAGAGACCGACATAGCCGTTCTCTACGGAATGTTTGACCGACTCAACCGATGCACGCTGTCCACCGCCATGCACCTGGAGGATCGCGGGCAATTTCTTGTCTCGTTTGGGAAAGGCATAAAATGCCGCTATCCGTGCCACCTTGCCTTTGAAGGTGCCGATGGTAAAGACCACGGTGCGATAGGTGTTGTCACCCTCTTTCCATTCACGCACCACCTGTGTGTCGAGCGGCTCCTTGCGCGGATCATAAGTTCCCCAGAGCTCTGCAAGAGTAGTTGGCGCTTTTCCATCCTTGAGTGGCGGTAGCGAATCCTGCGTTGCGCCAGCGACAAGAACGAGAGACGACATTAAAGCAATAACCCAGTGTTGTGTGTTCATCAAAATTTTTCCCCTTGTTATTGGGTAGAGTATAGACGAAACCATCGCGACTGTCATGTCGTACAAATGTACTACAAGGAAAAGTGCGCGAATGCGCGAACACCCACGCGCCGAGGACGCGCACTCTGGTGTAAAGTCCGAACGCTCGTTTGAGGCCAGCGAAGCTGGAGCGAGGAACGGTATTCCGCGATGGAGCGGCAATGCGGGAATAAAACTTGAAGATGGGTGTTTCCAACTTACCCTGGCCGCCGTCTCGTCCACCGTAGCCGTATCCGCGAAGGTGGAAGCTTTAGCGTAGGAGGCTGACACTTTTTTCCGCGTTCCGTGCTTGCAAACGCTCCATAGAAATGGCAAACTAACGCTCTCTTTTCTCTAAGGGCGCTTATCTCAGTTGGTTAGAGAGTCTGGTTTACACCCAGAATGTCGGGGGTTCGAGTCCCTCAGCGCCCACCAACCTTGACCCTCTGTTGTCACTCAAACAGAGGCCACAAGCAGTCCCGCCAGAATTCCAGCGAGCAAGACCCGAATCGGCGAGACCGATGTAAAGGCTGTCAGAATAAATGCGCTAACGGCAATGACCAGTGCAATCATATTGGGCATCGCCTTAAAAAGATCCGCTGTTATGACATCGCTCTCCCACAGGCTGCTTGCAATCAACATCAACGCCGCGACAAAAACCAAGCCCGTAACCGTGGGACGAAGCAGATCGAAGATCCGTTTCAGACAGGGGTGATTGCGATGGGTTGCCCAATAACCTCCGAAGGCGTTCACACAAAACAATGACGGCAGGCAAACAGCGATCGTACAACAGAGCGCACCGATTGCTGGAAGCAAGAAGCCCGCATCTGGATGACTCAACGCGGTCACACGATAACCCACAAACGTAGCTGTATTAACGGCCAAGGGGCCAGGCGTCATTTGTGAAATCCCCAGCACATCGAGAAACTGCTGGTGCGTCAACCAACCGTTCTTAATCATCTCCTGTTGCACAATCGGTATCATGGCAAGCCCACCACCGACGGTCAGCAATCCAATTTTAATAAATACGTAAGCGAGTTTAAACATATTTCACTCAATCCCCTGAGGCGAGTTCTCGATAACGCAAGATCAGGATACCGCAAAGCGCAAAGCAGAATGGTACGACGAGAAGATTCCACAACAAAGCATCCAGAAAGGGTTTATTCTCAATACGTTCCCCATTGATAACCGCATCCAGCGGATCTATGCATATAGCATGTTGCGTCACGTTGCTCACCACGCGCGAAACAATGATGCCTGGTCGTTGTAACCACTCTTTCTCATCTTCCTGCGAGACGACCTCTGTCACAGATGTTCCGACCATGACCAGTAACAACAGCATCGTCGAGGTGAAAACCGCCACAGGGAGCGAAAAACAGGCGCTTAACGTCAACCCGAATGCGGCCAACAGTGCCAATATGCTCCAATGGATGATTGCCGAACGCACCAGATTCGTTTCAAAGGTTCCGCCCTGTGTCAACAACGCCACATCTTGACGAAAACGCAGCATCACTGCGGAGGTCTTTGCTGGGTCTCCTTTATGCATAAAGCTGAGATTAAAACCTGCGATCGCTTTCGTCATCCCAAAGGCTTCGCAGGAAACATCAAACACAATTTCATTTAAAGAAAAGTCACTTAAGGGAATTTCTATTGCTTGTGCACCTGGAACGTCAGGCGTAAGGCGGCAGAGCCCCGTCACAGATGTCCGTGTGCTAAATTCCGTGTCAAAACGAATACGCACCGTAACGATTTCATTTGTCGCGACAGGTTGGGCTAATGCGAAACGCCACCCAACGCTCTCGCCCGGATTGACAATGGTGTAACGTTCACGGGCCTTATCTGTCAAGGTGCGTAAAACTTGAGCTTTTGAAAATCCTTCTGGCAGTGCTTTTTGTTTCGCAAGAAACGTATAGGTCTCAAGAGCCTCTTCCTGGGGCGTCGGCAAGACTGGGCGCGCAATATGACGGCTCACCAACTGTACACTCTCGCGCCGCCCATCCGGACGCTGCGTCCAGCGTATCTGCACATAGACCGCGCTGTACACTGCCACGACAAACATCCCGTTCAACACGAGAAGCGCCAACCATTTTCCTAGCCAGAAATCGAACGCCCGGACTGGCTTGACCGCTGAAAGCTGAATATTTTGGTTATCAATTTCAGCCGCGAACAACGCACAGGCAGCCCAGAGCGTAGCCAGGCAGAGGATCGCGAAAGCAAATCCGATCGTATACATCATCAAGATACGGCAGTCTCCCTCTGGCGTGCCATCCCCCTTGATGACCGCAGGCAGAAGTGTTACACACGCCGCCAAAAGCATGAGCAAAGCAAAAACCGTCTTCGCGCGCAGAGCGGCCCGCAAAGAGATCACCAGGATACCGAATATTTTTCGCAGTGTTTTCACATCACTTCTCAAGGAACGGAGCAATCTTGAATGCCTGACCGTTCGCTTCCGGGGCAACAACCTTGAGGAAGTAGGCTTCGAGGCTCATCTCTGGAAAATCTTGATGCACAGGCCGGTCCACCTGTTTCTCAAGCTGCATCCGCACATCGGCCGCGGCTTCAGTTGACAACCCCGGAATGGTGAATCGGACCATATCGGGATTACGCAGCAGTTCACGGGTCTCGCCATTCGCACACAGGACGCCCTTATTCATAATCGCGACACGGTCACACACGTCCTCGACATCGGCCAGCAAATGGGAGGTCATCAGCACGGTCACGCCACTTTTCGCCAGCAGGCGAACTAAATCTTTTACCTCTCGGCAACCAATGGGATCTAGCCCAGAGGTCGGTTCATCGAGGATCAACAACTCAGGAGCATTAATCAACGCCTGCGCAAGACCAACGCGACGTGCCATGCCCTTGGAGAAACGTCCAACCGCACGATCCGCCGCATGCACAAGCCCCACCATCTCCAGCAACTCATCGGTGCGGCTTTTCGCAGCCGCATGCGACAAACCAAAAAGCGAGGCGTAGTACATCAATGTTTCACGCGGCGTTAGAAATTCATGAAGATGCGACACTTCCGGCAGATACCCCAATCGGGACTTGACAGCAACATCTTCAGGGCCGCGGCCATCAAAGAGTTCTATCGTGCCGGTTGTCGGACGCAAAAGACCTAACAACATCTTAAGCGTTGTACTTTTGCCCGAACCATTTGGTCCGAGCAACCCAACGACCTCCCCTCGCTGGATCGTCAGATTCAAATCCTTGACAGCCACGACCACAGGTCGGTGCCAAAAATCCTTGAAGACTTTTCCCAAGTTCTTTGTCTGAATAACCTCATTCATAGCATCCATTATCCTAAATCTCTGTTTGTAAAGGAAAGGCATCCAGCCGTGATAAACACAGTGCAACACCCCAGCGCATAAAGGCCAGCTTCCGAAACATAGAACCAGGAGAGCCGTCCGCCTTGCGCAAGCGCGTCGCACATCCAGAAATGCTGAATATCCGGTAGTATCCCCGCCAGAATTCCCGGCATAGAGAACAACGAGGCATTTCCGGCAAAGAGGTCGCCAGCCAATCCGATCAGCAACACCAACACACATACCGCGAGCGTGGCACCGGTCTGCAAACGTGTAGCCAACGCTGTCGCCAACGCCGCAAAAATAAGCAAGGAGAACAGCACAAGCATCGCAACGGAGATAATCCGCCAATCGAGGTCGCTCACATACGTTGGCGCATTTTTCATGACCCAACGAAGATGGCCCAGTCGGTCATAGAATCCACATAATGCCACCACAGCAAGCTGTGAAACGGCGATGCCAACAAAGGCACTGACCCCGAAACGCCTGCGCTTCGCATATTGTTGAAATGCGGAGAAAAACAAGGCGATCAATACCCCGCAAATGCCCAGCGTCAACGTCACGGAATCCATAACATATCCGGTGGTTTCACAAGAATCATCTGGCCCATGTTGCACATGTGTGCAGAGTTCCGAAACAACCAGATGCGCTGATCCGCGCTCCGCCAAGAGCGTTGCGGCTGTCATGCCCAGCCAAAACAGCAGAATCACTCCGCAAACGCCCAGCCATTTCGAAAACACGAAAAGCGCACGAGCGACCGGTTTACCGATAATTGCAGCCGCTGTCCCACGTGTAATCTCGACTGCGACAGCCCTGCCGGCGGTTGTGACCGCCAATGCCAAGCCAAAAACCATCAGGGTCGAAAACCCGCTATCCCGTGCCAATCGTCCATCTTCACTGAAGTGATGGAACTGAAAGACTGGCACCAACAATGTGGACAAGACCCCAGACGCAAAGATCAAGAAGGCTACCGGTTGCTGAATGGATTCAACAACCGTGGTTCGTGCAATTGCAAGACTTTGCTGGATAATCCTCATACATTTTTATTTTAAAATCAATATTTTACACTTTTTAGAGGGAAAAAGTACAGCGTTCTTATATGCCGAGCATTGAAAAAACCAAAAAAGACCCATTCATCGCCCTTGATATTCAGGAAAGTCCTTCACCCGACAGGACTACCTTGCCCTGAACAAGACCATTACCCCCGTCACCGCCAGCCGCGACCTCAAAGCAGCCCTCGATACCGGCCTCCTCGCCAGCACCGGAACGAAACGCACAACCTGTTCACTTAAACGTTCAGAGTTAAGCGTTGGACGTTAAACATATTTCTAGCTCAGTGCAGCGCAGGCTTTATCGGGGTTAAAATCTTTCCATCGGACATTATAATCTTTGCCAGACGCAAAGTTGTGAATTTTGAGTAGGCTGAAAATTCCCGCGCACTCTTCGCCCCACTTGGCGATACCTTTGACAGCGCGTGTGACATCTGTATTTGAGAACTCAAAGGTGATATACGTTCCGTGCCCCCTGATGCGCATCAGGGGGGTGGTTTCCATTAGCCATTTCAGCATCGGAATCCGATCCGTATGCGGAATATACTGCTGGAAGTGTGCGAACACGTCTTCCGGGACACCCATCTTTTTGGCGTTCTTCCAATCGCGAATCCATGTCTCATGTTCCGTGATGATCGCCCATTTGATTCGTTTCATTTCGTAATTCATCCAAAAGCCGTCTAACATAAAATACCTCCTTGATTATAGTCTAAAAAACCCGCGCGGTGCTAATTGTTGGAATCCATAAACATATTTGAAGAGCCACATATTTTGGTCTATCTAATAAAAACGACCTTAGCGAGTATCCTCTATTCGCTTCTTTGCCGCATTGCGAACTTCGCTCTGTTCGTCACTTTGAGCCTGAGACAAGACCTGCACATTGGATGTTTTCTCCACGGCTGCCTTCCGAATATGAAAATCCTTTGACAACAACACCAGTTTACTAAGTAGCAGTTCATCATTCAGTTTCAGTACTGCTAACTGGCGGATGTAACCACTCGATGAATTTAAAGCTAACTCATATAGCATCTGCGGGGCTGATAATCTTCCGATTACAGCGGCTCCAATTTCCTTGTCATTTGAATTGCTTGCTAAATAATTCAGTGATTCAGGATCTACAATCATATTTAATGCCCTCTTTACCCAGTCCTGATAGGGAAA
>SERZ01000166.1_pt1 | contig 43729 bp, 44 predicted proteins | sample 3171461 | NCBI WGS metagenome assembly SERZ01 (sample SAMN06051861, study PRJNA518727) | freshwater metagenome | biome: subpolar coniferous forest; feature: holomictic lake; material: water; isolation source: holomictic Lake 227, 6 m depth | place: Canada: near Kenora, Ontario | collected... | reverse complement strand
GCGTCAGCCGCCCTCACGATCGCCCCCGGCCCCGATAACACCTTCATCGTTGCCCAGGGCATATCGCGGGGCAGAAAGGCGGCGATTATCAGCGCGCTGGGAATGTGCGGCGGGATCAGCGTGCACACCACGGCCGCCGCCCTGGGCATTTCCGCCGCGATCTACTCCTCCGCCCTGGCTTTCACGATCCTCAAATATGCGGGCGCCGCGTATCTTCTTTTCCTGGCCTGCAAGGCGATCCAGGAACCGGCCCTGCCGCAGCCATCCTCCGGCGCGGACGGCTTGGTGCCATGGGGGGCTCTCTTCCGGCGCGGTTTCATGATGAACGTCGTGAATCCGAAAGTGGGGCTCTTCTTCCTCGCCTTTCTGCCGCAGTTTATCTCGCAAAACACCGGCAACATCTCCATGCAGATGTTCCTGCTGGGGCTGATTTTCATGCTCCAGGCGGTGTGCGTGTTTGGCGTGATCGGCTACCTTTCCGGCAGCCTCGGAGACGTCCTGCTCAAGAGGCCTGCCATTGCCAAATATTTTGCCTGGCTCACCGCGGGCATTTTCGCCTTGCTCGGCCTCAAGCTCGCCATGGCCGGGCGGTAACTATGGAGAGAACGGGCTCTCTGCGCCCGGCGGGAGGGCGCGCCGGGCTTGCCTCCAGCGCGACGGGGCGTTCCCGATATGATGCTTGAACACCGCCGAGAAGTGGAACGCGGAGTCGAACCCCAGCTCGTCCGCGATTTGGGAGAGGGGCATCCCCGTGTGGAGGAGCAGGTCCTCCGCGCGGCGCAGTTGGAGTTTCCGGTAGTATTGCTTGGGGGCAAGCCCGGTCAGCGCCTTGAAGCAGCGGCGAAACCGGTCGTAGGCCAGGCCCGCCTCCCGCGCCAAATCGGCCATTTGCAAGCGCTCGCCCAGCGCCTCGTGCATCCGGGCCTCGGCCTGCCGGACGGCGCGTTCTTCGCCGTTGAGGGCGGGGCAGGCGCGGGCGTGCAGGAGGGTTGCCAGCAGGTGCAGGGCGAGCGTCGCCATCCGCTCGCGGTTGCCCGCGCCTCCTTCCTGGGCCAGCCGGTGCAGCGCGCCGAACGCCTCGGCGACCTGGGGCGCGCCGCCCGGCGGGAAGAGGGCGTTTTCGGGGCGCAGGATGCCTTCCCTCCGCAGCCGGTCCAGAGCCGGCCCCCGCAATTCGACGAAATGTTCCGTCCAGCCCGCCGCCCGTTTGGGGGCGTAACGATGCCACACGTTGGGGAAGAGCAGGAACGCTGATCCAGCCTGGATGTCCACAGCGCCCGTTTCTGCGGACTCGAAACGCCCGGCTCCCGCCGAGATGTAGACCATCTGGTAGCAGTCCAGAATGCGCCCGCCCTTGGGCAGGAGAAAGAGGTGATCGCTCGGGTGGCGGCCGGGATGCGCCGGGTACCTGCTCCCTGGGGGCGTGCGGACGAAGCCGCAAGCCGTGACTGCGGCTCCCCATGCCGCCGCCGTGCCGCCATCCGGGATGTAAAGGGCGAACTCTTTCACTGCATCCCTTTATAGATGCCGCTACCCGGCGTGTCGATTCCCCAGCTAGATGGCGCCGCCCGGAGGTAGCGTGGCACGCAGCACGCAAAGAGGCCCCCCCTTCGTGTGAGTTCTTCCGGCATGCCGTTACGGACTTGCCGGGGCGAAGGGGGTGAGCAGGCGCTGGGCGGCGGCCATGTCCTTGAACGGGTGGCAGCACGCCGCGCCCTGCCGGGCCAGTTCCACGAGTTCCGCCTCCGTCCAGAGGGGGCCCCAGCGGACGTGCCGAAAGCTGTCGGAGAAGGCCCCGATGTCGGCGATCTGGAAGCCGAGATGGTGCGTCAGCGTCGGAAAGAAAACTTCGTTGTAAATGGGGGGCGGGTCCGGCAGCGCGGCCATCGCTTCCAGGGCGCGCCGGGAGATTGTGAAGCCATTGCCCAGCGTGCCGCAGATAGCGGCTTTGTCCTCGCGCACCGAAAAGCGGCGCAGGTAGCCGAGCAGCACCGGGTCTTCGCGGTAGCGGAAGAGGTGCATCCAGTTTGTATGCGTCTTGACGCCGCACCCTTTGCCCAGGAAGTCCGCCCCGGAGCGCGCGAGGATTTCGGCGAGCTGCGCGAAGTAGTCGGCCCGGAGGATCCAATGGTCGTATTCGGTGACATGGACGGCGTCGAACGCGACCGGCTGCCGCCGCACCCAATCCCAGATTTTGGGAAAGAGTTCGTTGAAACACTGGTGGATGACGGGGCCGCGCAGGGAGGGGTCTTCCAGCAGGAATTTGTCTTTCCACGGCAGCGCGCCGAACGCGGCGGGCGGGCCTCCGTAGGCGATCAACCGGGGCACCCCCGGCGTAAAGGCTTCGGCCAGCGCCACATGCTGTACGGCCAGCTCCGGTGCAAGGTGGGTGATGATGACGTGGAGGATTTGCATCAGCGTGTGTTCACGAATTTTTAAGGCTCACGCAAAGGCGCAAAAGGGAGATTTTTCCTTTGCGTGAGGTCATTTTCTTTTTCGCGCGGGAGGTTCGGGGTTCCGGCATTGGCTCAAGTCAGCGTGACGGAAGCGCAACACATCGCGGGAGGCGAAATCGACCGCGACATCGCTCCACTCCAACCCTTCCAGGCGGAGTTGCCCCTCCCGGAGGCTTACGATCACGCGGCCCGCGGGCTGGCCGCACGCCGCGCACGTGATCTCCCGGCCCCAGAGCCGGAAACGCAGGCATTGCCAGCGGTAGTCCGCGTTCCATTGGATTTTTTCAAACAGGTTCATAAGGGGGGAGCCGTTGGCGGGAGGGGGCTCAGGGCCGGCGCCGCGTAGCGCGATCCCTCCACTTTGATGTAGTTGAGGATCACCGGCGCGAGGATCACCCCCGGGATGCCCATCCAGTATTCTCCCAGGATCAGCCCGATGAGCGTCAGCCACATCGGCTGCCGGATGCGGCTCCCGATGATCTTGCTGTTGAGGAGATACTCCATCTTGTGGATGACAATCAGGAAGAGCAGCGCCCCCAGGGCCATGTGCGGCGAAACCAGGCCGAACGCGATTCCCACGATCAGCGTGTTGCTGAGCAGGTTGCCGACGATGGGCAGCAGCCCGCAGCAAAACGTCAGGGGGATCACGATCCCCCCGTACGGCCACAACGGCGTCAGCAGCACCAATGCCGCCGTGGCCACGGTGTTGATCAGCGAGATCAACAATTGCGCACCCATTACCGTCTCGAAGCTGTGAAAAAGGGAACGGAAGCGGTCCCGCACCGCCGCGTAGGAGTGGGTGTAGAGGTTATCGGGGGGCTCCGAAGGTTCCCTGTTCACGAAGATCCCGAGGGCGATCACAATCCCCGCCAGCACCATCAACGACTCCTTCGTGGCGCTCCTGGCGAAAGTGCCCAGGTAGCCGATGCTGTCGCGCACCATCTGCGGCGCGGCTTCCTTCAGCTCATTGAGATCCGAGAACGGGAGGTCGATGTTGTGGCTGTCGGCATAACGGACAATCCGGGGTACGCCGTCGGCCAGGATCTTTGGCAGCTCGCGCACCGCTTTGCGGAAGAAAACGCCCGAGCCGAAAAAGGCCGCCACCACCAGCACCAGGAACAGCGTCAGCGCCAGCCAGCGGCGCTGGCCGAAATGGAAGACGTGCAACGCAAAGAGCGAAAAGAGAACCGTCACCAGGAGCGTCCCGAGGTGCAGCCACGCCGCGATCCCCAGAGCCGCCGCCACCAGGCCGTAGGAAAAGGCCACGGGACGGGTCAGGAGAAGGGGTGCGCGGTCCGGGGGAGGCTGGGGGGGCATCGCGCTCATTGTAAAGCAGCAGGGAAGCTCAAGGCAATCAGGAACGGCTGCTGCGCTTGCTTGCTCCTCCCCGTTTCCCTCTGCGCGCCTTTTCTTCCGGCCTACGGACCTTCGTAAGTCCCCACGGCTCGCAGACCGGTGGCGCTTAGCTCAAAGACTTCGCGGCTGACCGGGCACTCCGATTTCTGATATACCGAGAGCACCCGCTCGCCATAAGCCTGGTAGCGGCTGGCCAGTTTGGGGAACAGAAAGACGGTGCCACGATCCGGGACCGCCACCAGCATCTTGCTCCCGAAGACCGGCCGGAATCGCTGGAGGAAATCCGGAGCCAGCACCGCGACGGTCACATTGTCCAAGGGGCGTTTGGCCCGGAGGATGGCGCACTCGATCACCTGGTTGCGGTCCCGGACCCATTCCGGTTGCAGGGAGGCCAGCTCGGCGGACGCGGCGGCGGCGCTCTGCGTGGAAAACGCGGCCCAATCGACCCCGAGCGCGGCGAATTCCGCGCGGTTGAGGAACCGGAGCGCCCCCTCCGCCGTGACGCAGGCGGCGGCCCGTTCCGTCTCCCGGGCTCCGGGGATTGGTTGGGTGAACGTGTTGGCCGGGCGCAAAAAGCCGGCGAGGGCAACGCGCCAGGTGGCGGGCTGCGGCGGTTCGGCAGCCGGGCTCGCCATGCCGGGCAGCATCCCCAGGGCGGCGGCCAGTCCGCACAGGACCGTTTTTTTGAACCTTGCACTTTGGCGGCAACTCTTCATTTTCTAAAGGACACTTACATGATCACGTTTCTGGAAGGCGTCTTAAGCGAGTCTCTCCCTACGCAAATCGTTGTCAATGTTCATGGCATCGGCTACGAGGTGCTCATCCCCCTGTCGAGTTTTGACAAACTCCCGCCCAATGGCCAGCCGATCAGGATTCTGACGCATCTGCAAGTGCGCGAAGACGCCCACATCCTCTATGGCTTCATGACCGCCGCCGAGCGCGACCTCTTCCGCCTCCTCATCAACCACGTCTCCGGCATCGGCCCCAAGCTCGGGCTGGCCGTCTTGAGCGGCATGAGCGTGGGCAACTTCAAGGCCGCCGTCGTCAACGGCAACAGCGGCCTCCTCGCCAAAATCTCCGGCATCGGCAAGAAAACCGCCGAGCGCATCGTGCTCGAATTGAAAGACAAACTCGGCATCGCCGCCGCCTGGGAGGTCGCCTCCGCCCAGCACGCCCCCGGCGCCGACGCCCTGCGCCTCAACGACGCCGTCCTGGCCCTCCTTTCCCTGGGCTACAAACAAGCCGACGCCCACACCGCCGTCAAAGCGGCTCTGGCTGACGCCGGAGCGGCCGCCACCGTGGAAGACCTCATTCGCCTGGCCCTCAAGCGGCTGGTTTAAAGCCGCCGCTTGCGTTTTGGCTGCGGCCGTGCGATAACGGAAAACATAATGTCTACCGGGATTATAGAGAAAGTCGATTTTATTCGGGCTGCGGCTCCCGAATCCGGGCTTTTCGACGGCAAAGAATGGCTCGTGTCGCCGGAGCCGTTCGCCATTCCGGGCGTTTTTGCCGACACCCTGGAGAAACTCGGCCACCGGCTCCAGCTCTTCGTGCGCGCCTGCAACCAGCTCTATTTCCAGAGCGTCAAGGGGAAGCAGCCCCGCTGGATCGCCGAACTGCTCGACCGGGGCAAACCGCCCGAACTGGTGGAACTCGCCCGGCAGCGGCGCGAGGAACTCCCCGCCGTCATCCGGCCCGACCTTATCCTTACCGAGGACGGTTTCACCATCAGCGAACTTGACAGCGTCCCCGGCGGCATCGGCCTCACCGCCTGGCTCAATGCCACCTATGCCGCACTGGGCCACGATATCCTGGGCGGCGCGGCGGGGATGATGGAGGGATTCCGGTCCATCACCCCCGGCGGCGCGGACATCGTCGTCTCCGAGGAGTCCGCCACCTACCGGCCCGAAATGCAATGGCTCGCCGCCCGGCTTAACGCCCGGTTTGCCCCCGAGCATTGGCGGGTCGTGGATGGCGGCCTGCCCTCCCCCGGGTTTGCCTGGCAGCAGAACGTCTACCGCTTCTTCGAACTCTTTGACCTCCCCAATATCCCGGCCACCCCGGGGTTGATCGCCGCCGCTGGCTCCGGCGTCCGCGTCACTCCACCCTTCAAACCGTTTTTGGAAGAAAAACTCTGGTTTGCCCTCTTCTGGCTGCGTCCCCTGCGGGAATTTTGGCGGCGGGAACTGAGCGAGCGGCACTTCCTCCAACTGCAAAAAGCCATCCCCTACACCTGGCTGGCCGATCCCGCCCCGTTGCCCCCCAACGCCGTTCTGCCCGGGCTGGAAGTCCACGACTGGGCCGAAGTCGGCGCCTTTTCACAGAAAGAGCGGGCTCTCATCCTGAAAATCAGCGGCTTTTCCGAACTGGCCTGGGGCGGGCGGGGCGTCCACGTTGCCGCCGACCTTCCGCAGGGCGAATGGAAAGCCCTCCTGGAATCCGCCCTCGCCTCCTACGCCACGCGGCCCTACATCCTGCAACGCTTCCACAAAGGACGGCTGGTCGAGCAGCCGTACGCCGACAGCCTCGGCGCACTCCACGTCATGCAAGGGCGGGTGCGGCTCTGCCCCTACTACTTTTCGGCGGAGGGGAAAGCGCGGTTGGGCGGCGCGCTGGCCACCGTCTGCCCGGCGGACAAAAAATTGTTGCACGGGATGCGCGACGCCATTCTGGTTCCCACAAGCGTTCAAGCCGACGGTGGGCATTGAGGGCGAGCGGGAGACCGAAGACAAGATCTGCATCCTGAGGGGAGCAGCCGAAGATAAGAGCGTGCCTGGAAATAGAGCATCTCTCGAAAATTCTTCCCTATTCGCTGGGGCGGCGCGGGCCGTCGCGCGGCGTTGCAAACCAAGGGCAGTAGCTTGCTACAGCCCTCGGTTTGCGCCTTGTCAGCGCTCAAAACTCCTGCGTCATCTTGTAAAGTTTATAACTTTCTGATCTCGTGGCGCTCCGTCCTGAATATCGCGCAAAGCGACATTGAGCAGGGCATTATAGGCCATGCAGAGATTGGGAGTGGAAGGCTTCCCTGTTAGCGGATTGACGTTCTCCCACAACTCCTTCCCCCGCCCGCAACAGAGGGCCTTGATGAGCATCTCCTCGGCGCGCCGCCATTCGCCAACGGAGGCCAGCCCCCAGGCCACCGAGCAGGCCTCTCGCGGCCAATAGCCGCCGCACCAGTAACCGTGGGCCTTAAAGCCCCTTTCGTTTCGCGCCAGCGACGGCAGGTAGCGCAAGCCAAAGACCTCGGGATCATCCAAATATTTGATCATGCGCGCCGCCCGGTTGCGGTCGGGAAGGAAGCGCAGGATGTAAAACGCGTCCTGATTCTTGACCCGCGACAACTTCCCCGCGTTGACATCCCAATCGTAGTAGAACCCGTCCTTGTCGTCCCAATGCCGGTCGCGCAGGACCGTTACGATCCGATCCATACGCGCCTTGGCGATCTGGGCGGTTTCGGAATCGCGGTTCTTTTCCGCCAAGCCGGCAAGGGCATTCAAGGCATAGAGGAAGAAGTGTTGTTCGTAGAGGTTGACCACCGGATGGACATTGGCGGCGTGAAATTTTTCGAACGCCTTTTCATCCATGGTCTCGATCGCTTTGCACCAAGTCCCGATGGCGGCGCCGGTGAAGAGCGGCCCCACCTTGTCATCGGCCCCGCCTTCCCAAAGCTGGGTCCATTCGACCAGACCATCCCCATCGTGGTCACGATGGATGAAGACCTGCTTAAGATAATGGCGGACCTTGTTCCAAACGGTTTGCCCGTCGCCTGCCGGTTCCGCGAGAATGCTCAGGTCGCCGCTCTCGGCAACATAATCGGCTAGCGCGGTGATCAAGCGGCGGCACTCCCTGCCATCGCTAGGAACCTGGCAGGGCACGATCAGGCGGCTGCCCTAACCTGGCTCAACTTCCTCCCTGCAAGCTCCGCCCGCGACAAGGCGATCGCAACCCTTGGAAAAACCCAATAAGGGGTGCTCCGGGACCAATCTCGGTTGGCAAATGCACCAGAGCCGACCTCAAAGCCGGAAGACAGTGGGCTCGCGGTTTGTCGCCCAAAAGCTGAGCATGAAGACGACACCAACTAACACGACCCAGTGAGAAATAAAGTGGGGAGTGCCGGGAAGTAAGGAATGCATGAGCCACATGAGCGTGGCAGTTGCTTTATCCAAAAGGGATAAAAATGAAGAAGAAACGCTACGGAAATCAGATTTCGGATTGCCAACAAGGTAGACGATAACTGCAGCCAGCAACCCCATTTCCGCCGGAAGGAGTCGAAGCCGCTTCATCCGCCGTTGCTCAGCCGCAAAACGTCCGGCAAATTGGATCCTGAAGTTTTCGCTGTGGAGGCAATGGGATGCGCTTTGCAGGGATTGATCCAGCAAAGTGTCGAGCGGGTCTTGATCGGGAGCTTTCATGACTTCCATTCTGCGAGTAATGTGCGCAATTTTTCACGTCCGCGCAAGAGGTGAGTTTTGACCGTGCCGATGGGAAGCTGAAGCACGGTGGCAGTTTCGTCGTGCGTGAGACTGGAGCCGAGGCAGAGCGTGACGACGGCGCGTTCGGGTTCGGAAAGTTTTAGCATGGCAATTTCGAGATCATGTTGGAAATCACTCCCTCTCGCGGTCGAACCGACGCTGCCGAGGTTGGGATGGTCATCGAGCGGCTCATGGTCGCGTCGGCCGCGCGTGTGCGCAAGGAACGTGCGGTAGGCGATTTGATGCAGCCATGTGGGAAAGCGGGCTTCGTTGCGAAAACTGCCGAGCTTGCGCCACGCAATGAGGAATGCTTCCTGCGCAAGATCGTCCGCCAATGCTTCGTCGCCGCCGGTAAGCCTGCGCAACAGACAGCGGACGGGCGCTTGATACCGAAGCACGAGCTGATCGAATGCGCGAGAGTCACGTTCCACGAGCGTGCGACTGATAAGCTCGGCATCATCGGGTTCCACGGGTTGTTGAGGCTACGAGGGGTTGCCGTTGCTCTTTTTCCAAACGACAATGTAGCCGATTCCGATGGCTAGCCCGATCACCCCCGCTCCCCAGAGCTGACGCCAGATTTCATCATGACTGATGAGGCAAAAGGCCAAAAAGCCCAAGCTTGTCGTGATATTGATGACCCCTAGGCGTAAAGAGGACCTATCGGCAAACATCTCAGGCGGGATTGGAATCCCTTTTTCAACCATCAGCCGGATCGTTTCATGGGTGAGCTTCCGTTGAGACTCCAGATCGGCATACCGCCGCCATAAGAGGACCGTACCGGCAATGCCACTAATGGCGATTATCAAAAATACTTCAACTTCGCTACTTGTAGCGCTTGAATCATAAAAAAAAGCGCTGGCTTCCGCTGTCTTGCTTGGGATCGGTGAAGCGGGCACAGGCAGGGATGACGGCTGTTGCGCGTTGATTGACGGGATAAGTAGCGCGAGGGATGCAGTTAGAATCGCAAGGTATTTCATGATGATGAGATTGGGTTCATAATCTTAGATGCAGCCGGGACCGCATTTGGATTCAAATATTCACGCACAGCATCAAAGTGTCTACCGGGCTGCGATGAGGGCCGTTTCCAGTGCCAAGACTTCCCCTACCCCCGTCTTAAGCGTGAACCGTTCGCCGGAGACCGTTTCGGCCAACTTCCCATTTCGGACGATCTGGACCTTGGAACCGGGCCACGGGTTTTGAACCGTACAGTCCTTGCCCTTCTCGCTGATGATGCGTACGCCGCAAACTTTGCCATCCTTGAGTTCCGCCGAGACAAGGAATTCCCCATAAGCTCGCAGATCGCCAAAGCGCGCGTTTTGCTCACGCGGCCAGCAGGGGAAGAAGCGCAGCACTCCTTCGTAACTCTGAAAAAGCATCTCGTTGAGGACCAGAAAGGCACCGTTATTTTCGATCCCGCCGCGATTCCTGACCCGCATACGCCTCGAAAAGGCGAAAAAATGCTGCGGGAATCCAACGACAAAATCGCCGTCATCGCGCGCGACTGCGGGTTTGGCGATCCCATCAACCTCTTCCGCGTCTTCAGGAGTTCCGAGGGTCTGTCCCCCACGCAATACCGCCAATCTCGACGCGTTTCATCGCCTCCAAGTCCGCCGTAATCCCCGCCTTGCTGACGTTGCCGTTGATCCAGTGCCACCAGGCCTGCGGCTTGGCGCTCTCCCGCGGATCCCTTCGCGCTTCTCCGAAGTTTGCCCAAACGGCGGCGTGCCAGTTCTTTATCGGTTGTTTTGAGGGAGCGCTTTATTTGCTTGCCGTGGATCGAAAACCAAGCGAAATAAGTGCCGTGACTGTTTCGGTAGAGGCATTCACCGACTTTTTGAAAGTCTTTGGGTGAGGTGGTAGCCATGTCCAAAGAGTAGGCTTACGCAAGTGACTTACAACTTCAAAAACGGACTCAAAAATAACGTAAGTTGTTCAAATAGAGCATATTGGAGAGGTGGCTGAGTGGCCGAAAGCAGCGCTTTGCTAAAGCGCCGTACTCCAAAAGGGTACCGGGGGTTCGAATCCCCCCCTCTCCGCCACTTTCGGAAGTGGCTCAAAATCAGAAGTTTGCAACATCGTGAAGCTCTGAAAATTGGGCAAGTGACAACAAAAATGACAACGCCAGAAATCTCTGGCGCGTCATTCTCTCCCTTCCAAAAACTCCTTCAGGCTCTGCCAGACGATAAGGCGTGTGCCTTTGCCTCCTTCGCGTTTTCGCAGACACTTGCTTTCGACGGGCGGATTGTAGTTGTTTCTTTCTGAGGGGAGAATCAACTCATTCAGGGCGGAGCGGGTCATGCCGGTGCGGGGGCAACGCTGTCCGGCTTTCGGGAGGCGGATGTAGAGGGGTTCGTCGCTTGGAAGCGGAGAATTTGTTGGGACTGGAGAATGTTGGTGTTTCGCCGTTCTTTCAGAGGAATCTCTGAAGCGGTAGGAGAATTCGATCTCGTCGTCGGAGACGACGATGCGGTGGACAAAGGATCGAACGATGTCCCGGCGCAGTGCTGGCGCAATCTCGGGCCATCGTTTTTTGAGGGTTGCGGGGTTGAAGGGCGCTGCGTTTTGGCTGGCGGGTTGCTTGGCTTCCAGCCTTGCGAGCTTCGCCTTGATCGTCCCCAGCTTGCGCTGGATGGCCCGGCGTTCGTCTTCGAGGGGGCGATGGAGTGCTTCAAACCGTTCGACGGAAATTCGGCTGTCCATGTAAAGCCGCTCGGTTTTCGCAATTTCTTCGTCGATTTGCTGTGCTCGGCTTTGCGTTTGCTCGAAAAGCCTGCGTTCGGCGGTGAGTTCTGGGGGAGCAGAAAGAATATCCGAAGCTGCTTTTTTGCGTTCGTGGAGAAAAGCTGTCACCTCATCAAGGAAAAGGCCTTCAAAATCGCTGATGGGAATGCGATTTCCGCATTGGGTGCAGGCATACTTCGGAGATGAGGTTGAGGGGTTCATCCGCCCGCCGCATTTGCAAAAGAGGATTCCTGAGAACGGATGCGAGGCGTTGGCGGGAGAACGGCTGGGGGCAGCCTCGCTTGCGAGGATGTCTTGCACCCTCGTCCACAGTTCTTCGGAAACAATCCGGGGGCATTCGATGTGTGTCCACTCGTCCTGCGGCTTTTCGACGCGCTCCTGTATGGTGTCGAGGGCTGTTTTGTTGACCGCATAAACGCCTCGGGCGGAAGGGCAGGAAAGAAGCCGGAATACGGTCACGTCGCGCCACTGGTTGCCTCGGCGCGTCGGATGCCCGAGATCGTTCAGCCGCCGGGCGACTGCCGCCTTGTTCCGAAGTTCGGCATAGAGTTCAAACGCGAGCTTGCGGATTCGGGCTTCCTCCGCAACGAGGCAAAGCCGGTCGGCTTTCCATTCGAATCCGTAGGGCGCTTGTCCCGTGTGTTTCATGGCTGGTTATCGTCCCCGCGAAGGGCTCGGGCGATGAGGTGAAGAAAGTCGTTTTCAACCGCCCGCGCGTCGTTATCTGGTTCCTCGGCATATTTCCGTGTGACTTTGTAGCCTGCGTATTGCGAGGCGGAAGGCCCGGAGCGTTTGAAACGGCGGATTAGCTTTTTCAAGAGCGAGCCGACACGATTTGGCGGGCAAACGTGAACCCGCTGCATGGATTCCTCCGGCAGACACGATTCAAGGGTTTTTACCAAGCCAAGCAGACGATCCTTTTGAGGCACGATCAGGATCACGGTGCCGTATCCAGCGTCCAAACACTTCTGAACATTGGCCACCTCGTGTTCGGCATTCGTGGTCACAGACACTTCGCAGGCGATTTTTTGATCCTCCCGCTCAAGCGAAACGTCCACATGCCCAGCTCCATCGAGCACGGATTTTTCGATCACGGCGCGGAATCCAAGTTCTTCGCCAAGGGCTTTGATATTCTGCTGGATTTCCCGATGTTCGCCGCCGCCGCGTCCAAACTCTGGGAGAGGCTTTTCGAATTCCGAAACTTTTGGAGTTTCCGCGATTGGAGCGGGTTCGGCGGGTTTTGCCGTTTCGATTGGCGTGGCAACTGGCGCTGGTCGCTGCACCGGTTGTTCTTCCTCGTCCATTTGCAGCTTCCGAAACAGTTCCGCCTCAATCTCGGAGCGTGGCCGCGCGAATTGCGCTCGCGAGGCGAGGATGATTTCTTCGCGACGGCACTCCTCCTCGTCCGGGCAAGAAGGCTCTGGCGTTTTTACGGCGAGATTGAAGTCTCCATCGCTGCGTTCAATCCGGCAAATGGCCTGGCCGATATCGAGGTTCTGCAAGTCGCGCGCTTCGAAATGGGAAAAGCCACTTTCCAGAGAACGCGCATCGGCGTCGCCGACGCGGAAAACCACGCGGGTAAAGGCGTTCGAGAGAACGGCGCTGGCTACTTCGCTATCCGCCTGAATTTGTCGCAATTCCTGATGTGCGAGCACAAGGCCAACACGGTATTTGCGTGCGCCGCTCAGGATTTCCGCAAGCGACGGCGTCATGAAGCAATGGAATTCATCCACGTAGCACCAGAAATCGCGGCGGGCGGCTTCTGGCATTCGTTGGCGGCTCATCGCCATCTGCTGGAGCTTGGAAAGGAGGAGTGAACCCAAGAGATACGAGTTTTCGCGGCCAATGAGACCCTGCGGCAGTTTGGCTATAAGGATGCGGCCTTTGTCGAACACCTCGGCGAAGTTCACCCGGTTCTCTTTTTGCGAGACCATGTAACGAATCGGCTTCCGGCTCAGGAATTCGTCGAGCCGGGTGATGATGGGGCCGATGGATTTGTTGCCGGAGAGCTGCGGGAATGCCTTGCGCCAGTAGTAAAGAATCTCCGGGTCAGTGACGGTGCCAAGAAATCGGTTCCGATAAACGGCATCGAGGAGGAAGCGCCGCAAGTCGGCGAGTGTGCCTCCCTCGGTGCTTTCAAGGAACGCGAGAATCGCATTCCGCAGAACGCTGTTCATCTGGTCGCCCCAGCTTGTCGAAAGCCGCTGGAAAACGCTTACAAGGTCTGAGGCGAGGAGGTTTTTCTCGAAATCGGAATGAGCGGCGAGGATGTTGAATCCAACGCTGTATTCTTCGTCCGATGGATCAATCAACACGACATCTTTGATCCGCTCGGCGGGAATGATGCCAAGCACCTTATCTGCAAGATCGCCGTGCGGATCGAGAAGGGCTACACCTTGGCCGTTTTCAATGTCCTGCCGGATGAGGTTGAATAAAAGCGTGCTCTTGCCGGTGCCCGATGCGCCGATGCAGTGCATGTGCCGGACGCGCTGTTCCGGTGCAAGGCACACCTCGGACATGACTCCCGCGTGAAGGTTGTCTCCCAAAACCAGCGAACCACCATGGCGGGCAATGGCTGGCGCGGCTTGGGTTTTGATGGTGTTGCGGCGCAAGCGGCGGGATGCGGCTGCGGTCGGTAAGATGAGGAAACGTGTAAGCTCGTCAAGATTGAGAAGCATGCCACTTCGGCGGCTGAGACGCGAAAGAATGTCGTCCTCATGATCGAACGGCGCATAGGAGTCGTTTGGAAGCGGAACCAGATAATTGCTGCGGGCACGCGAGAGGGCGGAAAATCCGGCAGCCATGTCGGCGATAATCTCCCATGCACGTTCCGTTTCCGCCGCGCTTGCAGCGAGTCGCACCACGACCCCGAAAAGCGGTGATGCGGTTTTCTGTATTGTTGCTGAAACGAGTTCGGGGCGATTCACGAAGAATGGATTCCCATCGGCATCGGTCACTGTTGCTACCATGCTTTCGCTCCAATTATTTTGGGCGGGTTCGAATAGGATTTGGCAGAGGCCAAGCTCGCCCTCGGCGAGACCTTCGAGAGCCGTGACAACATTCGTGAGTAAGTCGGCCCGTGGAACCGCGAGAGGAACCATGAACTCGATTCCAAGGCCCAATTCCACAACGCCGAAACAGTCTTCGCTTTCAAGCCATGCCTGATGGAGCGCATGCGCGGATTGGGTGGTCACCAAATCGGGTAAAGACGCTTTGAGAGCGCGTTCGATCCGGGTCGCTGCACGGGGCGGCACGACAAATTGCGGAATGATTTCCCGTGCCGTGCCGAGAATTTCAAAGCAAAGCGATTGGCCTTTCCGGCATACTTGATGAAGGAGAGCTTCTACGAATTCCGGCGAAGGGGAGCGGGACTCCGGCAATGTAAGCTGCAACTCGATTAGCTCCTCCGGCTGGCAAAATCGCGGTTCCGGTTCCTGCTCAATATCGGGCTGATCTTCAACGGGAGGTTCTTCCACGCGGTTGCCAAAAAATGAAAGGAAACGGCTTCCAACGGTTTCCCTGCGCCCGTCATCAACCGCATTCTGGCGGGGAAGTAAATGGCCAGTGAAGGGGACAAATGGAGGCTCAGGTGATACCGGCGCATCGAAAAGCAATCCCCCTCGCCCGCGCATTTCCCAGCGGTAGAATTGTTCGGTCAACTGCTCATCAATCTGGCTCATGCGATTACTGCCGGATTTGTTTCAGATATGCGGTCACCATTTCCTCAGCCAATCTTTCATTGCTCTTGAAGTCCACTAGCTTCACGCCTTTTGCGGCGGTGAATTCCTCGACCTTGTCCTTCACGATCCGCTCAACGAGATCGCAATACATGAGCCGGGTGTCTTCGCGGTAGTAGCTCTCTTTGCGCAGAAATGCTTCGTAGCACGCGCCCAAGACGGGAATGCGCAGTAGCACTGCGTCAAGATCGTGAAGCCCCAGCGCGAGCGCGTTATTGAGAAATACAAGAAGCGCGAGAGCCGTTACGCCAAAAACGATCCCGCCGATTACAGGGCCAAAGACATACACGTAAAGAAGCACGCTTCCGGCAAGGAGCGACAAGAGAACAAGCACTTCCCAAAAACGAAGCACAAACGGGATTTCGGCAAAGCGCCAACTGAAAAACCAGCCCGTTCCGAACGGAGCGGAGCAAATATCAAAGACGAGCCGCTCGCGCCGCATCCGCAAATACTCGCGCTTGAAAGAAAGCAGTCCGCCCTCGGCGAATTCCTCCCGGCTTATCTCAAGCCCTGGCACTTTGGCATCCGCGAGTTCCTTCTCGACCGCCGCATAGAAGTCGGCAGTGGAGGATTCAAAATTAGGCACGAGCGCATACCAGTGCGTGAACACTTCGGGTTTCTTTCGTTTCCAGATTCCGAACATAGCTCATTATCCTTTCTTATCCCTGGCAGACTGTTTGACTATCTTCGGGCCATTGGGAGTGACTTGGATTTCCAAATACATATCGCACACGCCGCTTGATTCTCCTCCTTGGATGTCTTGGTTATGATAACGGAGTGTGTAGACGGCTACGAACCGCGTTGACGACACATCTTTGATTCCAATTTCGCCAAGGATTGTATTCAGGCTTTGAACGGATTTGTTGAAAAACTGGAGTAGCTGTTGGTTAATTTCCAGCCGGGATGTGTTCTGGCCGAAATATTCCACATTGTCGGCATAGTCGGCCACAACGTCGATATTAGCCCTTGTCATCTTTTGGTGATGATCCCGGATGAACGCCCGGATTTTGTTAGCCCGTTCGATTTCAGCCGCAGACGGTGTCTTGACTGGAACCGGCGTAATCGCAGGTGTGGCGGCTGGTGCTTGCGGTTCTGTCGGCGCAGTTGCAGCCGGAGGCGGGCTCTTCTGCTTCACCGGATTCAACCCAACAAAAACAAGGTGTCCTGTTTTCGTGTTGAACTCTGGATTGTATGCAAAACTGGTAGCCTCGCCCCGCGCATTTTTCGGGAGCGGTGTGTCTGGTGACAGAATGGATGCAATTTGCAGCCAACGGCTTCCGAGCACGTTGAATCCACCATTCAAGAAAATGTTCGGATCAACCACCACATCGCTCTCGGAAATCGGCTGCCAATCCTGAACGATCCACCCGCTGGCCTCCATTCCTTTCCATGAATCAAACCGCATGAGCGCGTGAATCGCGCTCCGGTCTGCATCGACCACCTTTTGATTGAGCGGATTGATAACCGGCGGGCAGACGAATCCGCGCAGTTCGTGCATTGCCATAATTTCCTTCACCTGGCCCAGCGTATCCGACTTCTCAAATTCCGTTTTAGATGAAGCGGAAAGGCTGCGCGCTGGAACATCGCGCAAGCCGAAATAGAACACGGCCACGTCTTCGCCCCGCGCTCTTACAAAGATGCTTCCATCCTCAGTGGAAAGAAGAACATCGTTGGGAGAGAATCCAATTTCCGGGAAGAAGCGGAGATATGCGCTCTCGCTTGAATCGAGAGCAAGTGTAGCTCGGGAATTCACGGCGCATGCACGATTGTTATTGATGAGGGAATAATTGAGGGAGCGCGGAAGCACCGTCATGCTCCAGTGCTGGTTGCCGGGTAGGATGTATGTGGGCGTATCGGTGATGTGCTTACGGTCGGCCTCGCTCAAGCCTTTCCACTTTTCGGATTGGGCAACTGGGAGAACTCGCAACGAGTCGAGAGAAAAAATCCGTGGTTCATCAGACTCCTTGATCAAGACTTCCTCTTCCGCCCACCAAAGCAGATTGCCCTTCGGCCAATTATACGAAGCCATTTTGTGAACCGGCAGCGGAATTGAGCGATGCGATGGGAGATCGAGCACGGTCAACGGAGGCTGATTGCCAGAACCAACACAAAAAATCCGCGTTGAATCCGGTGACCACGCAAGGTGTTCAATCGACTCGGACAAGCTCGCGGTGGCAACCGGAGCGAGAGTCGTTATGTCAACTATGGAGACGGTCGGATTGGACGAGCCTCCGGCGCAGTAGGCGAGAAGTTTGCCATTTGGATCAAGAGCAATGGGCGAATCTGAAATCCGTCCTGTGAGTGACTTGGTTGCAATGACCGTCACACGCGAAGCATCTGCATCCGAAAATCCCTCCGGCTTTACATAATGGAAGGGCAGCGGGGTCGGTGCGGGTTCCGCGATTTTTACGGGACGAGGAGGAACGACCAAAGCGGGCTTTGGCCTCGCTTGGAACCATATCGGGAAAAGCGGCGAGAGGAACGCGGCTATAACAAGCAGCGTGAGGAGGATTCCTTGGACATGCACCACGGATTTTCTTGGCTCGCTGCCGTCTATTGGCGATCTCGGAATGTCCCGAGCAAATGATGATGGCGAGCGAAAGAGCACGGCAATCAAAGCGCCAAGAAGTCCAAAGGCGATTCCCGGCACAATCGACATGCACGCACTCAGGAGAGGAAAGAAGTCTGGTGCGGCCGTAAAGCCTTTGCCCCGCATGGCCGCTGCATTTCCAATGAGGAGGCAGGCAGCCGCCACCACACTACCCACCGCTCCGGCACGCGAACCACAAGCAAGACCGACGCGCACTCCGTCTCTCGCCGCTATCGTGCGCCAGCTAAGAAAAAGCGTGGCGATGAATCCTCCTAAAAAAGAAAAACCGCATACAAGGAGAAGTGTGCGGAGAGATGGGGAAAGGAAATTTGGGGGAATCAGCGGGAGCGATGTCACCGGCAATGCTCCTGCGGAGACAAGCGCGGCAATCACTCCGGCTTTGTGGCGAGCGGAAACAGGTTCATGGGGCGAAATGGGCATGGCGAAGAAACTCCTTTCCAACTGGGGACATAGAATCGAAATTCTAACGCTTCTGCAATTCTAATTTACTCTGAAAGAGTGAATGTTATCCTGAAAAAATGAAACTGGAGCAACACTGGCAGAAAGTCGCCGAACGGCTCGCCGAAGGGGGCTGGTCGTGGCAGCACCGGCGCTTTTCTGATCGGAATGGACACGCCCTCCACATGGCCGAAGCGCATGATCTCGATGGTGTCACGCATGCTGTGGTTGCGGAAAGTGTCAACCCGGCATTCGCTGCGCTGGAAGAGTCCATTCGGGTCGCGGGTGAATAGCCAAAGAAAAACACCCTCTCCTTTCGGGGAAGGTGTTGTTTTTTAGTAATCCTCGGGGAGCAGAACGGTTGTGGCCGATCTATCCCACTCGGTGATTACGTAGAATTTGACGCCGCTCGCGGTGTGGTAAACCGAAAGCAGACGTCCGCCGGATGCAAGGGCATCTTCGTTCAATTTCCAGTCCTCTTCGCAGAGGTCGCCCCAGTCGCCAACGATGTGACGGTGAAGGGCATACAGGATGTCGTCGATTGATAGCGATTGAACGGCGTTCCGTGTTGCCATTAACCGCCCAGGGGCAAACTTTGGCACCTTGTCTTTCGGGTCGGGCTGGATGCTCATGCGAGCCTCCCTTCCGGAAATGGAAGCACGGCCCGGAGTTCATCCGGTGAGAGATGCTCCGGCTGAACCTCGCAGTTCCCAAGGTTGACGGTGTGGACGTAGAGACGTTTGGAGAGGCGCAGAAGCGCATCGGCTTGGCCTTTTCGTCCCGCCTCGTCGTTATCCAAAAAGAGGATCACACGTCCGTCCTCCTCGCAGAGGCGGTGCAAGTGCTCTTCCTGCTCTACCGAGAGACTTGATCCCATGAGCGCAACAACTCTCTCGTATCCCGCTTGGTGAAGTTTGATCGCGTCAAGGTAGCCCTCAACAACCACGAGCGGAGAGTCGCTGTCACACGATGCCGCCCGATGCTGATTGAAAAGCTCTAGGTTTTTTCTGAACCCCTGGGGCAGCTTGTATTTGCCAACTCCTTCTTCCGGCGTTCCTGGCCAACGTCCGGCGTAGGCAACAAGCTCTCCCTCCATGTTATGGATGGGGATCGCAATGTAGCCGCGCAGAAGCCCTTTGCCGCAATAACCAAGGCTGAATGTCGCAATCGTCTCCTCGGTAAGCCCGCGCTCTCGTAGATACGGATGCTCGGCATCGAGTTTGTTCAATGCGAACTTCAATGTCGGGTTGCTGTGCGGCTGTTCCGCCTGGGTGGATTCAACCACAGACGTTACCTCCATCGGAGAGTCCTCCGAGACGGTCGGGACAACAGGGTCACTTTGCTGCACTGTTGCCGCCGCTTCCTGTGCTGATACCGCTCTGGGAAACCACTTTTGGATGAGAACCGCCGCATCGCGGAACTCAATGCCTTCCTTTTTCGCCACAAAATCAATGACATTGCCGCCGCTCTGGCATTTGCCAAAGCAGTTCCAGCAATTCTTTGATGCGCTTACCCGGAAATGGGTCTTGTTTGTCCCGCCATGGATTGGGCATGCGCCGCTGAAGCGCTCGCCGTTGCCGCTTTTGGCAAGACTCTGGAGAACGCCGTAGCGCTCCAGAATTTGTACAATGGATACCTGCGATTTGATCGCTTTGAAATCAACCCACGCTGCTTTTGCTTGGGCCATAATGAACTACCTCCTGTTAAGTTTTGGTTTTGTCCTGCACGAGTGTGCAACGGAACCACTTAATTATACCATGCCCAGTTCGTGCAATGAGTTGCCCTCGCGCATTTGATCCGGGTAGGTAAAGAGAAACCGCGAAGACTCCTTTCCGTGTGCCTGTTGACAAATCTCCTTCATCCGCTCCAAACGAGCTTTGGAACGAACCACAAAAAGCACCTTAAACCCTGCGATGCCGAATCGCTTTTTCAAAAGTCCGGTTTTGAACGTGCGGGAATAGGCGAGAGCCTTCCGGTGAATGGATGAGAGCGCAAGACTCTTGCGCATGATCGGCATGGTGCCACGATCCACCTCAAGGAAATAATAGAAGCGGCGCGGTGCATTCGCGTCTTCCGCACGTTCCACGGCAAAGAAACCATCAGGGATCACGCCAACTGCCTCGGTCTCCTTGCTGGACTTGATTGTGATGTGCCATTGCAGACGCTTGGATGATGGCTCGGTGCGCAGTGCGGTGAGGATGGTCTGTTCGTCCATAAACCGAACGCCGCCGCGCCTGCTAGCCTGCTTGATTGTAATCAGAGCCTCGGCAACGGCCAGCGTGTGCGAAATGGCAAGGGCGGAAACGGGCCTGGATTCCTTTCCCGAACCGGTTCCATCCTGAACAATAGCAGTTCCTTTGCGCGTCGGCGCATAGACGAACTCAGAAACCTCCCCGTTGTAGCGGAGCGCCAGTTGCGCTCTGGGCCGGTCGAGAAACCCCGCGTGATAGAGGCGCTGCAATCGGCGCACGATGTTTTGCCTGCTTCCTGGAACAATAGAGAGAATCTGCCCCGTGGTCAGAAGCCGGAATTTGCAAACAGCCGAAAGGATCGCCTTATCCCGGTTGGTTAGGCGAATGGGTTCTGAAAGGATAACGCGCTTAAAACGTGGCCTCCGGGCTACGTTTTTCTTCACTCTGTTATTATATCATGCCGCAATGCGCGTTATCCACATTGCGAATTTCTATTGCCTGAAATATAATAACCCTGTTGTTGATATTCCGTTCATTTTGAGGCTCGGGAAATTAGCAACTTGCAAAAACCTGCATCGCCATTGGCGGCGCAGGTTTTTGTATTACTGGCCCTTTATCCTACCCCCACCGCTCCACCCAGCGTCGGAGTTTCTCCTCCACGGTGGCGCGGTCGCTGGTGTAACGCTCTCGTGAGGCGCGCACAATCGCATCTTTGCTGCCGATTGCTGAGGCTGCGCACATCTGCGTTTGCCCGCGAAAGGGTTGTTCTGCGCCGTCAATCGCGCACGGCTTCACGAGAATATGGAAGCGCTCAAGGTCCACAAAGTGGCCCGGCGCAAAAGCATTTGCATATTCCTTCGCCAATAGCTCGGCGTCGGAAAAACCGGTCTGGAAGGCGATGGTCGTGCCAACATTCCCGAAGACGGCATCGCGGATGTTGGGCTGTAGCTGGCTTGTGAACTGGTGGGAAAGAACCAGTGAGAGGCGAAACTTCCTCGCTTCCGAAAGGATGGACGCGAATGCACTCGTGGTGAAGTTTTGAAACTCGTCAATGATAAGGCAGAAATCCCGGCGTTCGGATTCCGGCACGGCGGCGCGTGCCATTGCTGCGCGTTGAAATTCTGAGACAAGGAGCGAGCCTATGAGATTTGCCGGGGCATCGCCGATAGCCCCCTTTGCGAGATTGGCGATGAAAATGCCCCCGCTGTTCATCAAGAATGGCAGGTCGAGTTTCCGCTTCGCCTGGCCCAGCATGTTGCGAAGCACCGGGTTTGTGACAAGAGCGCCGATCTTGTTCTGGATGGGAGCAATTGCCTCCTGCCGAAACCGTTGGTCATAAGCTTCAAACTCCTCCGTCCAAAATGCCTTCACAAATGGGTCTTCGATCTGGCGAACCACCCATGCGCGATAGGTGTCGTTCGTGAGCATCTTGGAAAGCCCGAGAAGCGTCGTGTGTTCGGCGTCCAGGAGCGCGCGGATGCCGTTGTAGAGGATGTATTCGAGGCGCGGCCCCCATGAATCGCCCCACACGTTTTTGAGCGCCGAGACAATTCCAGCGGCAACGGTTGGCCTCTCGTCAGCCGGGACATCGGCGACAATGTTCCATGCGATGGGATGCTCATGATCGGAGGGATTGAAATACACGACCCGCGCGGCATCGCGGCGGGGAAGTAGGTCAAGCAGTGAAGCAGCGAGGTCTCCATGAGGGTCGATCAAAGCAACGCCTTGCCCGGACTCTACCAATTCCAGGAATAGATTCTTGAGCAGGGTCGATTTTCCCGTGCCCGTTTTTCCGACAACATAAAGATGCCGCTGCAAAGCGGCCTGGGAAATCTGGAAGGGCGATTCGACACCGCCCCACCCCTGGCGCAAGCCAAGGAAAATGGGTCGTGGTTTTGGCATATCTCGAAGACAGCCTCCATTCCGAAAATCCGCGCATCCCTTGTTGACACGAAAAAGCTGCCGACATCCGCCGTGTTTGGGCGAGCCGGGAAGGCAATGGAGACCGTCTGCGAAACCCGAAGGCGCTGCCTTCGGTAACACGTCCACCCTATATTATACCGCACTCAGGCCTCGCCGTTTACCAGTCGCAACCGCTAACGGCTTCTCAGCATCTTCGCGGTCCCTGCCAACCATTTCCCTGTCTCGGGGTGCTGGACGGCCAACCGTCCCAGAAATTCAAGGCTATCCCGTATCGAAGCCGGTAATTCCGGCATGTAAGCGGGAGGCTCCTCCTTGACCACCGAAGGTGATTTCACAAGGCTGATAATGCGAACCAGGGGTTCGATGGATTTGGGCGTTTCGTCATGCAGATGGGCAACCACCAAGGCCACGCATTCTTCCTCAGATAAGGACGAGCATATTTTTTCGAGAAGCACAACATCAGGGCGCGTCCTTCCGTGGACATACTGATGCAGATTAGAGGTGGGTATTCCCACTTTTGCGGCAAAAGTTGCGCGGCTTTCGCCGCTTTTTTCAATGATCGCCCGCAAGGCGGTGGAAAAATAGCTCATACGTCCACAATTATTGAATTTCCGTTAAAAAGGGAAGATTTTGCTTGAGGCGTCCCACTTTTATGAATATTCCGTATTCATGGACGACCAAGCAGCCGAAATCGAAATTTTGAGGTTGTTCCTCAGCTATTCCCGAACCCTTTCCCTATCGGGGACTCCGCAACGGAAAATCGCCGCTGCCAAGTGGGAAATTTTCTTCCAGAAACAGCTTTCAGAACTGGAAAGGGATCCTGTCGCTGGAAATGAGACAGCCGGGCAGCAGTCCGACGCAAAAACAGGGCCATAAACATCGAACATCTTTCGTATTACCGAACAAGGGACAAAAATTTATGAAGCGTTATTATATCGGAGAACCCCCTGAAAAACCGCGCGGGCCATTTCATCTGGATGAGCTTCGCGGATTCTTTGAACAAGGCGAAATCAGTCCTGATACCCCGGTCATTGAGGAGGGTGCGTCCGCGTGGGGGAAATACCGCGATCTGCGTGCGGCGGAACGGACAAAAGAAGTTGCCGACGCGATGGCGGAAAAAGCAGCGAAGGTCGTCGCTGCCTTTCAACGTGAGGAGTCGAGGAGCTTTATATTTGGCTTTCTATTGGGCATCGTGCATCTCCTTACGTTGCCGTGGCAGCTGATCCGTGGAGCCGCTACGTCGGTTTCCCTGTGGGGAAGTTCCCGCTTCATCGCCGTCTCTGAAGACCGCCTTGCGCTGGCGGTCATTGGAAAAATTGCCCGGCCAGTCTGCATCCTTTTATGGACAGCATGGTGGGTGGGAGATTCCCTTTCCATTCTGCTTGCAGGCAGGCCCTCGGTGACGATGTTTATCATTTCTTCCATAGGAAACCTTGTCTTCTCAGGAACACCTGGCTCCGGTGTAATGGAACTGCTGGATAGCCCTTTGGGATTCCTGAGAATTCGTGAATTTGGGGATCGTGTGACATGGATGGCCAAACTTGCCTGCATCGGGTATTGCACAACGGTCTTCATTGCGATTGCAGGCGAGTTTTTCGCGGCCCTGGCAGGCGTGGGGAAAAGAGGAGAAGCACAGCAATCCAAAGCCGAGCAATAAGGAGAAGGTATGACGCAAGAAAGCCATGGGGATCAGTGGCAGCCGCCACCATTGAAGAAGGATGACAATCAGCCTGCATGGCAGCCGCCCCCCATATCTGAAACCGAAGCTCCGTCAGCTTGGCAGCCGCCTCCTCCACCCCCGGCGCAAGGGAGGCAAAAGCCAATCCCCCCGCTCAAAAGGGCTGCCCATCCCCCCAGCCCACTTATAACTCTCCGAGGATTGCGCATCGTTCTGCCTGCTCTGTTCTTAGCCGGTTCGGGAATCTGGTTGGCTACGCATCAAGCCGATATTAAATGCTGGATTCAGCAAAGCCAGGTTCGGATCAATCTGTGGCTGCGTCATCCCGGAGAGGCGGAAATCAGCAACGACATCGCGGGGCAGTTGGAAGATTTGGTACCCGGTCAGGATGAGGCAAAGCTATCGGTTTCCGACATCAAACTTCAGCATGAGCGGGGAAAATCGCAAGGGAAATGGTCTGGCACGGCAAAGGTGTGGTTGACCGTGCCACGGTATCAGCCGCTCGATTGGAACGCCGAAGCCGCAAAGGTCGGCTTTGACAGCGCCGCGTATGCCAAAGCCGTGGAAACATGCGCATCGCTGCCGCCCAATGATGCTCCGCGCAAACCGAATGAAGAGCCGCCACTGCTGACAAAAGAAATACAGCCTTCAGGCCAGTCGGTGCAAATTCCCTTGCACGGCATGGCGATATTCCAAGGACAAACATGGTCGGCAACCGTTGAAAACGTGGCGGCATTGAGGCCCGAGATTGAAACACTGCTCAAAGGACAGACGTTGCAGGTCATCGGGAAAAATGCGCTGCCCGTCAGTTCTCCCGAGGCACAGCAGGCACTGACGGCATTTGTGGAATCCCGCAAGGCTTTCATTGCCGATGTTCAGGCTGCACAGCAAAGGGCCGGACAACAGGAGGATAAAAGGCAACAGGACAAGCGGGCGGACGACGAACAGGCTGCGGCTGGCTTGGCTCAAGCCAGTTGGCACGCCCTCGAAAAACTCTCGGGCTATCTTTTGAACGTCCCCATCAATCAGCGGTTGATTGACCTTGCCTCCCAAAGGGGGGATGCCGAAAAAGCCGCTCTTTATCAGTCCTATCAGGACACAAACCGCCGGAACATCGACGATGCTTCGGCGTCTTATGCGGAAGCCATACGGGGGTTATCCCGCCTGCCTCAATCTGTTCGCCGGAAAGCGTTGGAAGCCATTCTTGTTGACGTGTCCGCAGGCAGCTCCTCGCCCTGGCGCAGCATCCTTGTCCGCCGCATGGCAAACGATGTCGAGAACCTTCCCAATTTCAAAGAAACCACCTGGATGGACGAAATCCGCCAAATCCGGGAGCAAAACAAATAACCCAACAACTCCATGAATACACCTGTTCTCAAATCGACTGCTGCCGCACTCATCCTGGCGACGAGTTTTACCGGCTGCGCAAATATCCAAAACGACCAGACCCGCACGAAAACCGAGGGGACATTGATCGGCTCAAGCATTGGCGCGGTCATTGGCGGAGGCATTGCCGCCATAGCAACCCGTGGCGACAAAAGTGCCATCTTGAAAGGCGCTGCCATTGGCGCGGCGGCGGGAGGACTTTTGGGTCACGCTTATGGATCAAAGGTTGCAGCCCGCAAGGCGGAATACGCCGACAACGAATCCTATTTGCAGGGTTGCATTGCGGAGCTTCGCAGTGAACGCACCCGAGTTGCGGCCTCTAACGAACAAACCCGCAAAACGATTGCGTCTCAAAAACAGGAGCTGAACCAGTTGATCGCTCTCCAAAAGAACAACGAGCCGACACGTGAGCGTTTTGTAGCTTTGAATCGTTCCGTCGATTCCTCCCTCAAAGTCGCCAATGACAATCTCAAACGCACCGACGCCCTTATCCAAGATCACGAAACGGCGGTGAAAAACCCGGAGAACAGCGATGTCGCAAAGGGAAGTTGGAAGAGTGAGCTTGCGAACCTCAAAGCAGAGCGGGCCGAACTCCAGGCGAGCATCAACAGCCTGAACGCCATCGAAACCAGTTCCAAACAAATGCTTGCGCAAGCCCGATGAAAATATCCACTTTTATCATTCGTGCGGCCTTTGTCGGAGTCGTGGGTTCGTCATTCACCGGATGCGAAACCACAGGTGATCCCAGCCAAGGCGGGCTTTTTGGGTGGAGTCCCAGCAAAGCGAATCAGCGCTCGGCGGCCTACCATGCACAGTTGCGCGGAGAAAATGACCGCCTTCAAGATGAAGAAAGCGAGGCAGTCCGTCTCCAACGCCAGCAAAAGCGCCTCGCGGGTAACATCGACGCCGCCAATGCGGAACTGGCTCAGATGCTGGGAGATGTCCGCGCCATCGAAAAAACCGGCGGAGCCGCCATTGCGAGCAAAGCGGCAGCCGTCCGGGCGGACATCGAACGAGCCAAGGGTTCGTCTGATCCTGATGAAAAGCACGTGCGGCAAATGCAAAAGGAAGTGGAGTCTCTCCGCGAGGAACTGCGCCTGCTCCAGCAGCGGAAATAATCACGAATGCACCCAACTATTGTGCCCTGAAACAACCACCTTCCTATGAACACCGTGACGCGCTTCTTCGTGAAAATGTTTACTGGAAGCAGGGCAGCAATGGCCGTTCTTCTAGGAACTGCCGGACTCTGCGCCGACATGCCCAAAGCATTCGCTGCGGACAATGCGCAGAATCCGGTAGTGCCAAGTTGCGCCCTCCCGTCAACGGAGGTCAGCCTTTCGCAATACCCGCTCCTTTCCCAGAAAGACCCAGCGAATTACAGGGATCAATCGCTGATGAGCGCCATGGATACATCGGTGAACGGGAAGAAAGAAGCCGTGCAAAACCTGGCATGCGCGGCCACGGTTTACGTGATGATTGAGCGGGGCCGGGGCAATGCGAAATCCATGGTGGACGATTTCTATGACGATCCTCGTAAAAAGAATGGGGACGGGGACGGAGCGACCAGACCAACCTATGTGGGAGCCGATGAAGCGTGGTCGCCCACGGTATTGATTGAGGAAATGCAGGCCAAACACCCCGTGGTCTTGCACGCCCACGGCGGGGTTCTGGCAGATCACTTCATGCTGGCAGTGGGGCTGAACAAGGATTCATCCGGGAACTGGCAGGTAATAGTCTCCGATCCTTGGCCGGGGAACAAACGTGACACGCCGGGACGCACCGTCATGCTGCCGCTTCAACCCGATCCGCCAGTTCACCCGCTATTAAGCGGTTGCACGATCACTCAATTGAGAAAAGTGGCTTCCGCATCAGAGACAAGTCAGGCCGCGAAGCCTGTCATTCCGACTCCGTCCTCAACGGCAAGCCCCAGCCCGTCGCTCAAAGCCGCGGTGGAAGCTACTCTAACATCGCAAAGAGTCCAGGCTCCAGCTTCTGCCTCAAATAATCAAAATAAATTCAGCTCATTATTAAACGAGGAATCTACGGTCAGCGCCAACCCAGGCAAGGACGAGTTCATTGCTACGGTGTCATGGATGCGGCGGGTCGGGGCATGGAAATATACCGCTCGCATGTCCGCACTCGATTTTCAAAAAACAGAAGTCGAGACGATGTTGGATGGCGGTCCGTTTAAATACTGCGTCATCGTGCGAGTCCCTATTCGATCCGGCAACCAAGTGCTTTTGCAGATTTGGGGACCGGAGGAAAATCCAACGGGAGACCCGTGGGAAAAATCGACACCTCCGAAGACGGAAAAACAGGTGCAGGACGCAATTCAAATTTATGCTCGCGGGCCGAGTGAGGCACAGAAATTGGTGACGATTCTGCGTGGATATGCGGGCACGACATCAGGAAATCATTCAGCTTCCACGCAGCAACCCAATCAGCCATTGATCCAATCCACAGTGGCTTCACGCCAAACTTCCTTGGATAACGAAATAGAGTCTGTTTTAAAGCAACTGCTCAAAACTGAGCCGACCTTCTCGCACATCAAAGTAAAACTTGGGAACTTGGTCTTTGTGGGCGGAATGAAAGCCCAAATGGGCGATTACGACCGCCAAAATCCCAAAAACATAGCCCTCGGGGAACGCGCAATCATGGAAGCGATCCAGCAAGAAGGTCTTTTGAATTTGGTCTTACAGCCCGACAAAAATGGCCTGGATGTATTTGCCAGAATGGGAGACCAGGATTATCGAGTCTCCCTAACTCAAAAAGGCGCAAGACTCAATATCTCCCAGAATCCGAATGAAGCCGTATTCGAAATCGGTGAGGTAACACTCAACAGGGTCGCAAGAATTATTCCCTACAATGGCCGTATCAAGAAAGGCCAGGAGGACTACTTCCTCGCCTATTCATTGGGAGATTGGAACATCAACATCCTCGGGAAAAGCTTGGTTACAAACCTCGGCTTAAAGCCCTGCTCAACCATAAAGTTCCGGGACATTTTACGCAGAGATTCATTTACAAATCAGTTGAAGTGGGTCGCAGGGGATTGGGCCTATGGCGACGAAGAAGAGTGGCACGGAAATGCATGTGAGTAGAAAAATCGAACAACAAAAAGGAGGAATAAAATGAGTGACATCAATGAATATCGTGAAGGATATGAACGAGGCCTCAAAATGAAGCACGAGTTTGAGGAGAAAAACATTGTGGAGGTGGTCTTAAATTCACTCTCGTATACAGCAGACGCTGTTGATCGCGAACTCACCCTGACCGATGAAGCCAAGAGGGGCTACAAGGACGGGGTTGAGGGCAAGGATTTCAATGCGCCAGAAGGGGAGAGTAATTCAGGAGGATGCTTCGTCAGTACGGCATGCTGCGAAGCGATGGGCCTCAGCGACGACTGCGAGGAATTGAAAACCCTGCGCCGATTCCGTGACACCTATCTCCTCGCATCCCGCGAAGGAGAGAAAGAAGTGGCGGCCTACTATGCCCATTCTCCACAAGTGCTGGAAAAAATCCGCTCTGAGGCGGATGCAAAAGAAACTCTTCGACACATCTATTACGAATTGGTCATGCCTACTGTGAAAATGATCCACAGAAAGGAATATGCCTCCGCGCATGACCATTACCGCACGTTTGTGCAGGACTTGTGGGCGAATCCCGCAAGATGAACGCCTCCACCATCGCCGAAGAAAGAAAAGAGTGGCAACGTTCATACGGTGTCTCTGTCGTTGGCGACCTATTCACAAAATACAAAAACAGTGTAATATAGTATAACTAGATACATAGCTCTTGCACGGCCTTAATCACGCACGCTTTTAAACGCTAATTATTGTCCATAATTCACTGAATTTATGGACGCAAAAACATGACATGGTTTTTTATAGCCATCATTGGTCCGTTTTTATACGCACTGACGAACCACATCGATAAAATCATTCTGGAAAAGTATTTCAGACAAGGAGGAATCGGAACACTCCTGCTTTTTTCATCCCTGCTCTCGGTCACTTCTTTGCCGCTTGTGTATTGGGCTGATCCAAGAGTCTTTGCCGTAAGCAGTTTCCACATTCTCGTTCTCGCCGTAGTCGGCTTGCTAGATGTTCTCGTATTGGTCTGCTACCTGATCGCCCTTAAAAACGACGAAGCATCGGTGGTGGTGGTCTTCTACCAACTCATGCCTGTGTTCGGGTATGTCCTGGGATATTTCATTCTCGGTGAGCGGCTGACGCATATGCAACTTCTTGCGATGGCGCTGGTCATATTCGGCACGACCATCGTTTCTTTCGAGGTGGATTCCGAAAACAGATTTCGGCTTCGCCGAAAAACAATTTTGCCAATGGTGGCGGCTTCCTTCTTTTGGGCAACGGAAGGAGTCATCTTCAAGGCGGTCGCGCTGGAAGAAAATTTTTTACGGTCGTTTTTTTGGGAGCACGTGATGCTCACCATCATAGGAATCATCATCTTTGTGTTCATGCGGCCGTATCGCGAACACTTTTTGTCCGCGATAAGAAACAACTCCAAGGCAATCCTGTCGCTCAATGTGCTCAATGAAGCTTTCTACATGCTGGGAAACTTCGCGTTTGCCGCTGCCTTCATGCTTGCCCCCGTGGCGCTGGTGCTTTTAACGCAATCCTTCCAACCGATTTTCGTTTTGGGGATCGGGATATTTCTGACGATTTTCTTCCCAAAGATCACCGCCGAAAAAATACACGCAAGGCATCTGTGGCCGAAGATCATCGCCATCTTAATTACTGGGATCGGAGCCTACCTCCTCTCCATTTAAAAAAATGATCCCACAATTTCCCGCATTCAAGAATATCGAGATTTCAGACGAAAAAGACATCACCGCCTTTGTAAAAAACGCAGCGCTGCCTCCATATTCAGATTTTTGCTTTGTGAACATGTGGATATGGAATACGGCGGGCAAGCTGATGATTTCTCAGCTACACGGAAATCTCGTCGTGCTCTTTAGCGATTATGCTTCAGGCGTCCCGTTGCTGTCATTCATTGGAAAATCCGAACTCGGAAAGACCGCGTCCCAGTTGCTGCAATTCCTGGATAAAAACCATTTGCCGCCCCAACTCAAACTGGTTCCGAAAGAGATCGCGGATGAGTTGACCGAGGGCGGATTTAAAGTGGAGCCGGATGAAGACTCTCACGACTACGTGTATCTGGTGGAAAACCTCGCCGACATGGACAAGTGGCACAAGAGCACCAAGAGCAAAAACATCCGCCGATTCATCAAGAAGAATCCCGGCTACAAAGTTGTCCATGTATCACTAGATGAACTCCCAGCGGAAGAACTGAAAGCATTGTTTTGGAAATGGTCTGACAATAAAGGCATTTCCAATGTCTGTGAGTTGAACGAATACAAGGCATTTGAAAGGCTGTTGCAGATTGATCACAAAAATATAAAAATCGTGCTTCTCTATATGTCGGAAAAGCTGGTCGGGTTTACTGTGTATGAGCGCGTTCCAGACGGGGAGTTTGCTTTGTCTCGTTTCGCAAAAGCCGATGTAACAATTGATGCATCGATTTATGATATATTGAACTGGGAAGAGGCGAAGGTTCTCAAAAGAGAAAAAATTGTGTATTATAATTGGGAGCAGGATTTGGGGATTCCGGGGCTGAGATATTCAAAGGAAAAATACAGGCCGATTCTTCGCCTGAAAAAATTCACTGTGGAGCCAGTATAAACAAGACGACTTACATACATTCAAATGTAGTGATATAATATAAAACAAATAGCTATAAATATGGAACAAAAACTAGGATACAATGGGAATTATGGATTGGAGCTCATCATGGACTTAAAAGGGTGCGATCTTTCTGATTTGTCAAAGGAAAAGCTACGGACCTATTTTGTGCAACTGGCAGATCGGATTAAAATGGTGAGATATGGCGAACCTATCTATTGGGAAGATCACTCTGACATTCCCCATTTGCGCGGCATATCGGCCATCCAGTTCATCCAGACAAGCAATTTTGTCTGCCATCCTCTACCGCTTCTCAATGCCGTCTATTTGAATGTCTTTTCATGCAAGGCATTTGATGTCGAGGACGCTTTAAGATTCAGCATGAATTATTGGGGGGCTAAATCGGAAAACCACACCGTGGTAACGCGCGTATAACAAAAAAATCAATGAATGGAATCAACACCATAGAAAATGAAAATGTAGCCGTAAGGAAAAGTCTAATTCTTCACAGGCAGCTTGGCGTCATTTCTAAAAAGGCATTTAAAAAAGATGCAACAATTTTTTCTATCCAAGGCCCAGTCAAAGAAGAGCCAACAAAGTATTCCTTTTCTGTTGGACTAGACGAACATATTGAGCCGGAAAGGAATGATGGCTCCTTCGATTTCGGGCACTATTTGAACCATTCATGCAACCCAAATACAAAAATAAAAGTAGTCCGCTATAAAGGTCGCCTGCCGTATCTGAAAGTTGTTGCCAGGAGAAACATAAAAGCCGGTGAGGAGTTGACATTTGATTATGCTTCCCTTGAGTATGTTATCACGCTGAAAAATGTTAAATGCCAGTGCAAAGACGCGAGTTGCAGGAAATACATGTGCGGGTTCAGAGATTTGCCGGAAAATTTTGTGAAAAAGTATATAAAGGAAAGAATGATTCCAAAGCATCTTTTGGATATGCGAAGTTCTAAATAGTCAAATACGAAAACATGCTATACAGGAAAATAAAGGAATATTTTGGAGATCATGTTTTCCTGCTTTTCATAATCCTTGTTGTGGCAGCTTCTGGAATAGCATCCTACATCCGCTTTATTGTTGACCGTAATTACTTGGTATCTTACGAGGGCAAGTGTGATTCTCGGGTAGAGGTGTGTTTTTCAGGATGCAAAAACGATGCTTGCACCGAAACATATGAATTTTCAAAAGTTCAAAAATATGGCGCGGATTTGTATGCAGAGTGCGGGGACGATATAACGAATTGCGACTCAGCAAATGTTTGTCGTTCTACCGACAGGGAATGCACTGTGACGCATTGCGATACGAAAACTGACGGTTCAGCGTGCGCTCAGATCAAGGCAGATGGTAGTAATTTTAATAGCACATCTTCGTTAAACAAATAAATAAACATGCTTTGCTATCTCTTTCCGCAGCCCTCCTATTTCATTTTTTCCGCTGATGTTCCTGCACTGCTTTATTACGCGCACATTCCAACCGTTCTGATCTGCTTTTTGTTCAGCTTCTACATCTTTTGGAATAATCGGAACTCATTGCTTAATCGGATTCTTTTGGCGATTTCAATCTTATTTGTTTTCTGGACTGTTTTTGCCCTGATTACTTGGACGAACACAAACAGCAATCTGATCATGTTTGTCTGGTCATTTTTTGGAACCATTCAAGGGCTGATCGCGATTTCATACGTGTATCTCACGTATGTCTTCTTGGAAAAGAGGGATGTTTCGCTCCGTGTAAAAACGTATTTTTTGGCACTGTTAGCCCCAACAATTCTGCTCGCGTCAACTCGTTTCAACTTGTCTGGATTTGATATAACCACATGCGACGCCTTCAAATTCGAATGGCCGCCGTATAAGGCGTACGCGGCTTTTCTTGGGATGACAGCAGCGGTGTGGATTCTCGTGTTGCTGATTCGCAAGTATCGTGTTTCATCGCCCACGGTGAAAAAGGAAATCCGTTTGTTCGGTTTCGGTGTGGAGTTGGCGCTCATTATGTTTTTCGGCATGGAGTTCCTGGCGGCATATCTGACGAAGATAAATTTGCTGCCGGATTCCGGCATCGAAATATACGGGATGTTTGGCGTGGATGTGTTTATCGTCTACCTCAATGTGCTTGTCGTCCGCTTCGGTGAGTTCAATGTCAAGCTCATCGCCACACAAGCTCTTGTGGTTGGACTTATTGCTCTCACTGCTGCACAACTGTTCACGGTGGAATCTGGAACAAGCAAAATCATTTCGATTTTCACTTTAGTAGCCGCTTGTTCCTTTGGATATTTTTTAGTCAGAAGTGTCAAAAAGGAAATCAAATCCAAAGAGCATGCAGAAGCCCTCGCGCAAAAATTGGATCGCTCCGCTCATGCTTTGCAGGTTGCAAATGATGGACAAAAAAATCTGATCCACATCATGAACCACCAGATCAAAGGGCATCTTGGGGTTGCGCGGAATATTTTCGCCGAGCTTCTCCAGACAGACGACTACGGGCAAATGCCGGAAACCTCAAAGCCCCTGCTGGCGAAAGGATTGGAAAGCATGGTTGCAGGTGTGGAGTATGTTCAGAGCGTCCTCATGGGCTCCAGTGCCGCCGATGGCACGTTGCGCTATGACATGAAGCCGATGGACGTGAAAGCAATCTGCCTGCATCTCATCGGCCAGCAAAAAGAGATCGTGGAGAAGGCGGGATTCTCGTTCGAGGCGAAGATTGATGACGGGGACTACAACACCGTCGGCGATGCCACCCAGCTTGAAGAGGCCTTCAAAAACCTCATCACCAATGCAATCAAATACAACAACCCGCATGGCAGCATCGCTGTCGAACTCACGAAGAAGCCGGATGCGATTGTCTATTCTGTAAAAGACACAGGTCGCGGCATTTCCGAGGAGGACAAGCCGCGCCTGTTCACGCCAGGCGGCATGGGCAAAAACTCCCGAGATTACAATGTCGAGGCTTCCGGCTACGGACTTGCGTTCGTGAAGGCTGTGGTCGAGACACATCAAGGAAAGGTCTACTACAAGTCCAACGCGCCGGAGAAGGGGACGACGTTTTTCATCGAGCTTCCCGTCGCGAAAGAATTCGACGATCATAAATCCCGCGCATAAACGCGGGTGCAGTGCGCGGCACACTCCACTTATCCACACCGCAGATTTCTTGTTCTACGAAATGTGTATTACAATTATCTTCATATGAGCACACCACTAGATTTGAGAAAGAAAGACAACAATGTCAAAGTTGTCGAAAAGATTATCACTATTACAAAGAAGAGGTCATTCCTCGAAGAAACTGCAAAAGTTTTGCTCACCATCGTTGTTGCGTCCGGGGTTATCTGGGGAGTCTCCCAGGCTGGCTCTCTCATTCCTCCAGCGGGAAGCCCTTCAAAAACGATGTACACCCTGAATGACATCTACACCCTTGTCACCACGGGCACGACGACTGCCTCCACAGATTTCACCACGCCAGGGGAAGCAACCTCCACCTTCCACACGCTGGAGGATATTGTTCGGGACTATGTAAAACCTGCCCAAGGCGGGGGTGCGCACAACCCCAACACAACCGGGCCGTTCGTTTCAGACGGGCAAGCAGACAATGGCTGGCTCGACCAGAACACCGGTCTCATTTGGCAGAACGCCGATGCGGGCCAGTATCTCTGCTGGGATGAAAACCAAGGCTGCGGCCCGATGCAGGCCAAGGAATACTGCCAGTATCTTGACGCCGACGGCGTGACGGTAGATGCCGACCCGCAAAACATCTGGAGGCTTCCCACCGTGAAAGAGTGGTCGTCTGTGCTTGATTACAGCATGCAATATCCTGCGACCGCGTTGCCAAATACCCAGTCCGACTACTACTGGTCATCTACCGAGTATGCCCCTTGGACGGCCTTCGCCTGGTACGTCAGCACCTACGATGGCAGCGTGGACGGCTACTACAAGTACAACGGCTTCCTTGTTCGCTGCGTCCGCTAGAATTCCTGCATTCTTTGATCCTTTTTCCCCTTCTCACCCCGAGCTTGCGAGGTGGTGAGCAGGCGATATAAAAATGTCACAATATCTTCATTTGCCAATCTACAATGCCGCATTCGGATTTTTGAAAGAATTATACATGCGGGTTCCGAAATTTTCCAAGCAGCACAAATATTTTCTCGGCGGGCGCTTGATCGAATACAACATCGACATAATCAGGCTGATAATAGAGGCGAATGACCACAGAGATATGGAGTCCCGAGCGGCTGAGCTTGTAAAGCTTGGAAGGCATATCGAGATGCTCACCTTGCATTGCCGCATAGCGGAAGAACTGAACCAGTGGGGAAGTCAAAAGGGGTATTTGTTCGTGGTCGAAAAATTAGCAGACCTTTCAAAACAAGCTGAGGGTTGGAGAAAATCTTCCCGGAGTTTTTAATCGGCAGATTAAATAGCGAGGAATAGGAATTCAATCTCTGCCCTTCGTTTTCCCCCGAACTCGTGGTTTGGGCGATGCGGAGGATGATGAAAATGACAGTTGCGGCAAGTCGGAGATTTTAATAACGGCATACCCAGTCCGACAACTACTGGTCATCTACCGAGTATGCCCCTTGGACGGACAACGCCTGGAACGTCAACACCAACGATGGCAACGTGAACAACAACAACAAGAACAACAACAACCTTGTTCGCTGCGTCCGCTAGCATTCCGTCTCTCGCCCTCAGTTTGTTTTGAAGGTTTATATGAACACGATCTTTACATTAGAAAAAATATGGCGAGCGTACAAAGACTGCCAGACGCATAAAAAGAACACGATCAATGCGTTGAAGTTTGAACTTAATCGAGAGAGAAATCTGACCAGGCTTTTACACGACCTGAAATCTCGGAAGTATCAAATCTCCCGGCATGTCTGCTTTATTGTAACCAAGCCCACGCCGCGAGAAATCTTCGCGGCGGATTTTCGTGACAGAATCGTCCACCACCTGCTGTACCGGGAGCTTTACCATGTCATTGATGCCGACCTGATCGACAGTTCATACGCGAACCGCAGGGGCAAAGGAACCCACGCCGCAGTCTATCGGCTCCGCTCGCTCATCCAAGAGATGCGAGGGAAGGCTGGGGGCGGGTTCTGCCTCAAGCTGGATGTCAAAAGCTTTTTCCGGTCGATTGATCGCGCGCTCCTATTCAGAATTCTGGAAGACAAGCTCACAGGGAAAGTTCCCGGATACGTCTTCAACGAAAGCCATGACGAGACCTGGCGTAAAGAAGTCCTCTGGCTTGCGCGAAAAATCATATTCAACGATCCGACCCAAAATTACCTCTACAAAGGGAACCCGGCAAAGAAAAGCCTGATCCCGAAAAACAAATCGCTTTTCTACTCTTCCGGGCGAGGGCTGCCCATCGGCAACTTGACCAGCCAATTCTTTGCGAACGTGTATTTGAACGAGCTGGATCAGTTCGTCACAAAGACGCTGGGCTTCGAGAGGTATGTTCGGTATGTGGATGATTTTGTTCTTCTGTCCGAAGACAAAGAAAAGCTGCGCGCATCCGTGAAAGTAATTGATGACTTTTTGCAGGAGCGCCTCCACCTAGGTGTCCATCCTGGAAAAATCATTCTTCAGCCGGTTTCGCACGGCGTGGACTATCTTGGATATTTTGTAAAGCCGACGCACATGCTCGTTCGGCAAAAAATAATCAAGAGATTCAAAAATAAACTGCATCGCATATCGGCGAGTGCTGATGATGTATCAGAAGATCAGGCCAAAACAATCTTGCCGATGATCAATTCCTACTACGGACATTTCTGTCATGCACAAAGTTACGCTCTGCGCATTGCGCTCTATAATGATCATATGATAAAATTAAAAAAGCTTATCACATTCAAAGATCAAAAAAGCGCGAGCAGCCTATTATTAACAAAAAATGAAACCAATTAATTTCATAAACAAATCTATGAACAAAAAATATTACGTTCTTTCGTTTGCAGTTCTCATGTTGTCTCTTATGGGCTTTGCCAGTTATTCGTTCGCTTCTGCCAATGCCGGTTCTTTTGGTGTGAGGTGGACCCCGGAAGATGGGGTCCACCTCAGTGGACACAAAAATCCACCGAGTGTCGTGGGCGTGGTAACAGACATACAAGGTGCGATTCTCAGCATCCTTGCAAGAGACAATAATACCTACACGGTGGACGCGAGCCATGCGAGTGTTGTCACAGGATTTATCGGGCCGTGGGGAAAACCTTCTTCACTCGCCGATATCGCGGTCACAGACACGCTGACAATCAAAGGGGATGTAAATGGCGAATCCATCGATGCCGCAATCATTGCCCACAATAGAACTCCACAGAACGCATCGGCGAATAATCCACGGCAGCAAACTGACAGCCCCGCAAGCTCAGTTGAAGCTTCTGCTCCGCAAACCAACTCGACATCTACTCAAACCACAACAACAACCGAGGCAACATCAAGCGGCATCATTAACACAGTAAAAGATTCAGTCTCTACCGTGGTAGATAAAGTTGTGAACTTCATCACAGGAACCACGACATCGACAAGCACAGAAGATCAACCTGCCACAACAACTCCCGAAACAATTGCCACTTCAACGCAATCTACCACCGCAACTGAGACCCAAAACTCTACATCGAGCGAAGCGCAAACAAATAGCGAAACCGGAACTGCCGGAACAAGCATTGAAAATGCAACTAACTAACAACACGTAAGTTATACACAGGGACTTTTGAATATTTATTGTGTATAATTTGCAAAGCGTATGGATCACATTTACAAAAATAAAAAAGCAGCAGCAACAGTGCTTGCGTTTGCGTCCCTGGTGATTGGAATTTTATTTTATTCATCCAATGCATCTGCATCCAGTTCGGTTGGTCAGATTGATCCTGCAAATCATTATGCGTGGGGAGAAAATGTAGGCTGGATTGATTTTGCAAGCACGACAGTGGACTACGCCTCCACAACTCTGAGCGGTTGGGCTTACGGCGAAAATATCGGCTTCATCTCCTTGAACTGCAAAAACGCTTCTTCGTGTGGGGACAATCCCTACGCCGTGACTGATGACAACTTCCAAGGAGTTCTGGGCGGATATGCGTGGGGTGAAAACGTGGGATGGATTGATTTCTCACATGTCGCTTTCGATATTACTACTGGAGAATTCAGCGGCTATGCCTACGGTGAAAATATCGGAAATATTCTTTTTGGAACCAGCACCAATAATGTCGTCACCGATTGGGTGCCACCGCTTGCAACTACTACTCCTGTGACTTCCTGCGGGACAATCGTGTATCCCGGAACTTACACACTTGGTGCTGACCTCGTTGATAATACCGGCGCATGTTTTACCGTCTTGGCAGACAACGTGGTTATCGAAGGTCTCGATCCAACCGACCACACAACAATCCACACCGTGACCGGCAATGGAAGCGATGTGGCTGTGGACGCCCGAGGCGTGGGAAGTGGCGCAAGCGGCCACGCGGTTACAGTCCAAAACATTATTCTCAACAATTTTGGCGACGGCATCAATGCAGGCGCTGATGCCAGCGGAAATGGCAGCGGCGGCTCCATGACCGTCACAAACGCAACGATCACCGGCGGTATCTCAAGCCGTGGGGCTGGTTCAGGTCAGGATGGAACTCTCGCCATGAACCACTCCAACGTCACGCTTTCTGATGGGCATTCATGGACGATGAATGATGGAGGCGCTGATAACACCGTGATCTTCAACGGCAGCAGTTTTAATACAGGAACCATTCACGGCACCGCCAAGTTTTACGGCACCTCCCAAATGCGATCCGGGGACGCCAACATCTGTAACTTTTACGAAGCAAGTAGCAAAAGCGGAGGCACCTGCGCCACGGCAAGCTACCTTCAGCCATATTACTTCCAGTCAACCTCAGATTCATCATGGAGCAATCCAGCCAACTGGTACTGGAAAAGCGGCAGCGCCACAACCAGCATTCCTGGAACGGCCTCCAACATCCCACAGGCACAGGACACCGTCTTTCTTGGAGGAACCCCGACCGATGTCCCTCAATTGATCCTCAGCGCGATATACATCGGAACTTCGACTCCCAATACCGGCGATTTCGGCGTCGATCTCACCAACCTTACCGGAGCAAACACCGTCACGCACTTCTACAACGGGCACAGCACCGGCAATATCCAAGGCACGCTCGATCTTCATAACAACCTGTCACTTTCAGCGGTGAAGGGAACAGGCAGTTTCGATCCGAATATCACCATCAACTTTTTTGACACCTCACACAACGATCTTTCCGACGCCCCCGGCACATTGAATTTTTACAACCGAAGCTACAACACCGTGACAGGCACGGTGGTCAACACCCTGAACTTTTACGATTCCAGCTACAATGAGAACACCGTTCAGTCGGCCACCTTCGGTGACAACAGCACCAATAACGGCACGACTTCGCAGGCCACCTTTAACGGCAGCTCAACCAATGCCGGTTCCGTTGGCAACGGCATTTTCAACAACCACAGTTCCAACAGCGGCATTGCGGGTTCTTCCACCTTCAGGGACAGCGCCTATAATATCGGCATTGCCACCGTTGCCACTTTTGTCGGAGACCTTGCCGAAAACTTTTACCAATCGACCAGGGGCGTCGTTACGGGCGTCAAGACCCGCCTTTACACCGCTCTCGCGCCACAAATCAACCTCCTCCGGGACTTTACGGATTCTGCGTGGACGATTGTCGCAGACAACACCCTTGTCAAATTCCTCTACCGCAACCTCCTGGGCATTGCCGGAATCAACTCAAATCCGACGACAACATTCGTCGAGCAGAATGGCGGCGTCATTCTCAAACCTTTGGTGCCGGGCGTTATTTCAACCTGCGGGGTGCTTGATACGGAGAATGGCACCTACAGCCTCGCCACATCAACGGAGGCTGGCAATTATTTCTTCAACTACAACTTCGACACGTGTTTCATCGTCCGGGCCAATGGCGTGACCATCAACGGCAATAACATGACCGTGAGAACCCAATCAAACAGCGCGTCCTCATTCGCTGTCCTTGCCACCTCGACCCCGGCTCAAGATGGAATCCACGATGCCTTTACAAATCTCACGATTAAAAACATCCGCTTTGCAGGATTCGCGTACGCGGTAAATGCGAGCGGTGCGGACAATGCGAACGGCCCCGGAGGCAATGGCGGTAGTGTCGCGTTCGCCACCTCGACCTTGAACGCAAGCATTCTGGCCAACGGAGGCAACGGCTCAACCAATGGCGGTAATGGAGGAACCATATCGATCAGCAACACCAACGCCAGAGGGATTACCGCATCCACCACACTCTCGGCCAACGGAGGCGATAGCACCTCTTGTGGGAATGGGGGAAATGCGGGAACTGTCAACATTGCTCGTTCTAGTTACAACTTGATTTCCGTGGATGCTGGAAACGCATCGAATACAGGATGTCCGAATACCACCCATTCGGGCGGCTCAAGAGGGCAGTATCATGATCCCGATGGAAACAGCGGTTCCAGCGATCCGGTCGCCGATGCCCAGGCGGCAGCCCGCACCGCCGCTGAAAATGCAGCACGAGCTGCGCAATCTACGCAGTCATCAGGCGGAAGCCGTGGCACCGTAGAATCCAGTCTGCCCCCAATTTTCACCGTCCTCCCACCTGTCACAAAACTCTACCCAATCAAGCTCTCCCCAGTTCCTACTTTCGGCGACACGACAAGCAAGAAATCGTTCTCCCTTGGCGAAGGCATTACAAGCTTCCTCTTCGCACCACTCCCTGAGGAGATAACAAAAGCCCTCGGCAAAGACCTCGCAGCTTACCTCAAGCAAGCAGGCTTCTCGAAGGAGCAAGACATCATCACCATTCAGAAGAAACCGCTTCTTCTCCCTAAGCCAACCGCAGCCACCCCGGGTCTCTTCACAGTTTCGACCAAAGGCCTGCCAATCAAACTTCCAAACCAGGAGTTCTCTACGAACACGACCGTTCCGGTATCTGCCTACCTCACAAGCGACACGAAAGCTAAGATGCTTGAAAAAATCACGATCACACCAAATACGGAAATCACAATCGCTCTCAAGGGAGGAAAGACAGCCGATTTCAACGGGAAAACCCTCTCCTTCACAGGCAGCACCCTTACTCTCAAGACTCCATCCCAACCCGGCATCTACACCCTCACATCTCCGGCATCTCCGCTTACGCTCCGCATCGAAGTCTCGGGAAACAGGGTAACGGCAGCGTCAAAAGCAGCCGATGAAGCGCCACGGACATCACCAAATTGGTTTAGCAAGCTCCTTAACTACTTCTTCTAACGCCTATGACCACATGAAAAACCACAAGGAGCTTGCTAGCGTTACTTAATTACACATTAAACATTTAAAAATATGAACTTCGAATCAGGAATCTTAGACAAAACAAGACTCACCACAAACATCATCATGCTGGTGCTTCTTTGCTCGAACATTTTCTTTGCCATCCAATATACAGAGAACATCAAGCAGCAAGCCCAACAGCAGCAACAGCAGGACGACTCTGCGACCACGCGCATCCAAATTTCCCGTTTCCTCAAATTCTTCATCGACACCGTGCTCAACACCAAAGGCGGCATTTCGAGCGAAGACCGATTGAAACTGGAAAACGACATCCACCAAATCCACGATGCCGATCTCATCAAAGGCTGGGACACCTTCGTAGGCTCGAAGGACGGCAAGGAGGCCCAAGTGAACGCAGTGAAGCTCATGAGCATGCTGGGGAGCAAGATGCTTTAACCCGCCCTCCATTTGAGGCGCGGTTTAACCGTGCAGGGGTTTGAACCTGTCCAGGTGAACCGGATTCACAACCACATCGAGCGCATTAGAATTCATCGGATCGTGTCCAATGATGGCGTCGTAGCCTTCTGAAAAGAGAAGATCCCACAGTTTTCCTTCTGAGAAAATTCCCGCGTTGAAGGCAAATTCAAAATCATCCTCTGAAATCAGTTTGAATTTGCAACGCGCCGGAAGCCATCCGGACAAAATAGTCTCACCAAAATTTCTCGCCCAATCCCTGTCCGTGGTGAAATGCAGTCCACCCTGGTTTGTCTCGTTTTCACCGCGATACAAGGGGAAAGCTTCGGGGTTTGAGATGAACTTTTGCGCCAGCAGGTTTATATCCTGCTCCAGTTTTTGATCCATGAAGTGATTTTATCATACTTCAAAAGAATTCGTCACCGCGCTCGCCCGTGGCGGATGCGCTTCCACGAGTTTTGTTAAACCCGTTTCGCGCCTTCTGCATTGCAGAGGGCGCGATAAAAAGTAGTTGGGTGGCAGGCGTGCCACACGCTTTGATTGTGACGAGCATATCTCGCTCACGGTCAAAGGGTGTGGGTGGAGGGGGAGCGTGACCAGTCGTTCCGCGTAAGCGCGGAAGTAGTTGTAACAGTGAACCAGTTCCCAGGTGTCGGTTCCGCCGTAGCGGGCCGACTTGTCCCTTTTTGGTGTCAACATGTCCGATAGGAAAGGATGACACCCGGCTAGCCGCCAGGAAAAAGGGACAAGTCGGGCCGTGAGGCCGACACCTGGGAATTCGTTCCACCCTTGTATTACAAGGGTATTTTGTCGTTATGGCGGCGGTTGCCGCTACATAGCTAGTTTGTAGGGGTGGATGTAGGTTTTGGATGGGTATTATTACACCACATATTTGACAATCTGTACATTGACATGGTACTATTATGTACGTTACGCTTCACAAGGAGCAGAAGGCGTCAACGGTACCTTTGACGCCTTCTGCTGCAATCGTGCTGCTTATCAAGAAGTCGAGCACGTTGGCTTCGATTTACCAATTAGTAGTTATCTAGGCTTATGTTCACAAGATTTGAGAGCAATTATGATGCATACTTCCTGCATCTTGAAAAGGAAGGAAGAAAACCGAAAACCATAGCGGAGCACAAGAAATTCCTTCGTGAGTACTTTCCGGAAAGTCTTAAAAGAAAATGGTTATCAAGCGTCACCCGTGGTGACATAGACATTCTAAAGGAAGTCGGTCGGCAGCACGGAGAGCACGGTGCTCAGCGAATGGTGGTTGCGTTCCGAAGATACTTCGACTTTATGCAATCCCATCTCGGTATGAAAATGCCGTTTGACTGGAGAGACATTAAAGTCCCTGTCATTAAAACGAAGGAACAACCAGTGTTCGAGGATTATGAGTTGGCTACTTTGTTCCATATTATGGAAACAATGGAGGCGGGAAGTGTTCATGGTCGAAGAATGGCGTGGACGATGCAGGCTTTCTTTGAGACTCTATTTGGCACCGGGCTGCGTATCCACGAAGGTTTGAAGTTGAACAGAGTTGATTTAAACACCATTAAAGAAACTGGGAAAGTCACAGTCCTTAGAAAAGGAGGAAAGACGTGCGAAGTTTCCTTTTCGGAACGTGCGATCAAAAAACTCGATGAGTATTTCGGACGACGCAATGACACTTCAGACGCTATGTTTGTAAATTCCTGCGGAGAGCGACTTATTATGGCGACTGCAAGGAGCTACTTCGAGAGACTAAAACGAAAGTTAAGAGATACTGGCTATCCAGAAATCGCAGCAAAACTCAAGAGCCATACATTCAGGCGAACTCTCGCGACATACCTCATCGAAAACGGAGCGGACATAAAGTCGGTGCAGACGATAATGGATCATGAATCAGAGAGAACAACGGTGAAGCATTACATCAGAGTAAACAAAAAGAGAGCCCAATTAATACATCATTATATATTGTCCCGGTTCTCAGTCGATGAGCTTGCGAGCCGCTGTCGAGAAAGCGAGGGTAGAGTGCAAGTGCGCATGACAGCAAATCAGGGGCGCTGGATGACTCTCAGAAACGATGAGGTGTCACCAGAACTATTGGCTAAAGTAAACGAAAAAGAGTTGGCAATGCCAACTCCATCGTTAGCGCAATAGAAGCACCTGTTGACGACCTGACCAGTCATAGAGTATACTATACTCTAGTTATTTGAAACATGTATTCGGATTCACAAAGCAGGTCAGGTGTGAGTTCCTATTTAATCTTTTTATAATATACTGCCTTACTTCTGAGGGGGCGTGAAAAGCGCTACCCAGTC
>SERZ01000165.1_pt1 | contig 43771 bp, 57 predicted proteins | sample 3171461 | NCBI WGS metagenome assembly SERZ01 (sample SAMN06051861, study PRJNA518727) | freshwater metagenome | biome: subpolar coniferous forest; feature: holomictic lake; material: water; isolation source: holomictic Lake 227, 6 m depth | place: Canada: near Kenora, Ontario | collected... | reverse complement strand
TCTTGAGCTGAAACAGATGTGCCGGTAACATAAGCGGCCGTTAAATTGGCCCAGTTTTTTGCAGAACCAGCGGGAACAAATGTACCAATTGCGTATTCTTTTGCAGAATAATCGGCGCCATTTACAAAAGCGCCAGTTTGCGTTGCCCAGTCAAGCGCAGAACCAGCCGCAACAGTAACACCAACAGCCCACTCTTGAGCTGAATAAGCTGTACCATCAACCGTTGCCGCTAAAAGAATTGCCCAATCCTTAGCGGAGCCATATCCGGCAGAACCTCTTTTATAGGTTCCAACAGCCCACTCTTGAGCTGAAACAGATGTGCCGGTAACATAAGCGGCCGTTAAATTGGCCCAGTTTTTTGCAGAACCAGCGGGAACAAATGTACCAATTGCGTATTCTTTTGCAGAATAATCGGCGCCATTTACAAAAGCGCCAGTTTGCGTTGCCCAGTCAAGCGCAGAACCAGCCGCAACAGTTGTCCCGATCGCCCATTCTTTTGAAGAATAACCGGCATTATCAACAGTTGCATTGATTAAAGTAGCCCAATCCTTGGAACAGCCGCCGGAAGCAATACCGCGAATATCCGTGCCAACAGCCCATTCTTTCGAAGACCAATCAACGGGGGCACCGGACATATAGACTTGAGCACCAAGTAAAGACGCCCATTGTTGAGATAATAGACTTGAAGCAGCTAAATCAGTTTTACCATCAACCCATAATGCCTGCCAAGCAACGTACCCGGTGCCAGCGTAGTTCGGCGTCAAATACCCATAAGCAGAAAAAACCGAATCGGGATAAGCGTGACCATTCAAAGTAACAGTTGTCATGATAACCCCGACAGATAAGGATTAGGCCACAACTTCGATTAAGTTGTATGCCACTCCGGAGAAGTTGTTGAAAGACATGGTGATTGGTGACAACTGACTTAGATTACACAAGAAAGATTTTCTGTGTAAATTGAATGAATCAGTCGGGTCGGCTGAGAAGAATATTTGATTTGTTTTGCCATTAGCATATTGACTATCAAATACTTGAGAAAAAGCCTCAGAGTTTGGTAAAACAGGAATAGTTAAATTGAACTCACGATATTTCGGTCTTGGATCAACCGATCTATATCCACCCAATGTTGTCAGAATTGGAGATGGATCAACTGGAATAAGTTGAGCACCAACTTGCATGTTAAAAAATGGTTGGTATCCTGGAGAAGCGAATAAACGCGAAAATTCTAAATATAAATTAGGGTTGTACGGATCATTAAATAACACATCAGCGTATCTTCCAACAATAGCCGGGTTAAATAATGATATTACTGGAACTTTGTAGTTGGAAAATTCTTCACTTGTATATTGACCATTGGCCCAATGAGGGTCTTCGAATGGAATAGAACCAAATGGATAAACTACTGGTGAAATTGTTCCAGAATAAGTGCCAGATAAAACCGTGTTCGGTGATGTTGTGTCTATATTGTCACCAACCATTGAAATGGAAGAGTAAACATTTACCGTGTAAGTGGCTAACTGACTTAAATTGTGACCTAAAACAACAATTGCCATTAAGCTTCGAAGCGTACCAAAATCAATGATAAAATGAGTATCAAACGGAACGCAATTTATGGTTCTTGATTTGTAAGCTAAAACCGGATTCTGTAAATTTGACAAAGGTGCATCGGGAGACCACGATCCTCCCGACAACACTGGTGAATAAAAGCTATTCACATCGGCGTAATTAGTTGAGCAAATTAAGCAGTTTGATAAACTAGCTACCATTTGCTTTAACGCCCTAAAACATCAATGGAGACTGTAGTACCAGCACCATATGTTCCGGTGGTTGTCAACTTACAACGATATAATGCGCCAAGCGCACCTTGTACCGTTGTGTTGCTGGCAAGAGAACCATCCGAAATCGTAACCGGAGTTGTCACCGTTGTCATACCAGATAGATTAACATATTGCGTCACCGAAGTTGTGGTAAACAAGAAATTTGCGATATCCATCCATTGGATACCGTCAACCGTAGTCTGTAAATAAACAGCGGCGTTTGTTGCAGCACTAGCGACATAGGTAAACTTGGCCTGTACCGTTAATGCTTGCGGTTTACCAAAACCCGGTTGCGGTGTTTGAGCGGAACCGGTGACCGCAGTAGTAATTGAAACCGAGCAAATGTTGGTTGCATTTGCAGAAATAGAAAATAGAAGAAATACCAAAAGAGTTGCGATAAATCTCATAACAAACCCCATCCATATATTGTTGATGTGTCAGCGGTTCCGAATTCAGAAGCTTCGATAGCAACACCTGTGCAAAACAGTTTTCTTCCAGTTTCCCAACCAAAATCAGATGTTGTAACAGAGAAGATGTCACCAGGATTAATTGAACCAGCGAAGTCAGATGGAATAGTTATTTGAGCAATTATTCTTTGGTATTTCCTTAGGTTTAATACTCTGTTTGCTGTTGCAATTGCGTCAGATTGATATCTAAAGCATGTTTTAAGAGCAAATTCTGGCGCTTTCTTGTGTTGAACTAAAACAGTTTGATCATTTACTTCAATCGTCCGATATTGGTCTTTTGTCCACCATACTGAAGATGCAGCTAAAGTATTCTGCAACTCAGATTCAGTCATTACCGTAAAGTTCGGCCCCCAATCACAAAGGACGCGCCAACAAGGAATTCCGGCAATCGTACCTTGAGAACTATAAACAGCGTTTGCGGTTGCATTGCCAACGCCTTGAGTGCCAACTCTGTAGCCAATACCCTGATCTAAAGAAGGAATAACATTTATGTTTAATATTTGCCAACTATCAATATTTGCAACAGCTTGGTATTGATCTGGATCAACGAGTCTTCCAATCTTAATGCCGGTTGATCTGGTTCCAATAAAGTAACAAGTATCAGACGCGAGAATTGGATCAATAAAAGAACCAATCGTAGTCTCACCGGCAGACCAATTACCAACTTCACCTGATTGAACTTGGTCTAGTGCGGCGATACCTGAAATATTAGATAAAAGATATCCACCTTTGCGGATGAGAAGGCGACTTGCACATTGAGCGATTGTGCGATCTGTTGCCGCACCTTCTGACACGTCGCAGGTTATGCGGCCAACTATACCGGAGCCGAGTCGGAAATACCAGCCCTCAGTTCCGGCATACCAATCATATGTCGAAGCGGTCGGGGTTGTCGAGAGCAACAACGCAAGAGATGCCCGTTGAACGCCGACCGTCACCGGATTGTATTGAGAATATACTTTAAGTGTCATCGGTAAGATGGCACCACCATCATCAACTTGATATATTAATTGTTGTTCTTGGCACAAGATTGGTGAGATGTTGGCAACATATCCCAATAATACAGGTTTCGGGTTTCCTTGTATTGTTGTAGCTAATCCTTCAAGGCCAGTTGCGCCGACATTTGTTCCAAGATACTTGGTTTGTTGCAACGGTAAATCATACAAATAACTTAATTGGTCATTTATAATATAATCGAGATATGTTCTTCCTGCGGTAACAGCTTTTGTTGTTCCGGTCATAAATGCTGTATAATTTGAATAACTTTTTCCACTTCCACGCAGAAGCGTATAGGATTGACCATCAACACCATCTCGCATCCAATCATTTAACAATAACTTTCCAGAAGTCGGATCAACTGGCCTAATTACTCGAATCACACCAAAACCTGAAGCGGCACGCCCGGTTGTTGCGCCCGCAGCCCAACAGTGAGTTTCAAACTTTCCAACAGAATGAAGGAAAGGTGGATAACAAGCATTCGGAACAGAATCACTTGGTAGTGTGGTGAAATCTGGTAAGTTTGAAACTCTTCTAACAGTGTTGTTTCCAACACTGTCAAGTACGGCGGTTTGCTCGAATAAATATGCCATTGTTTAACCCACCGCGCTCATTACTGGAACAGGCTTATATCCAATTTGTTGGGCGGCATTTGCCATTTTATTTGTGGCAGATGTTCCGTTATTTACAGCTCCAACCACCATCTGCGTTCCCGCTTGTTGCATTTTACGCAAGGATATGATTTCATCCTTGACGTTTTTCATCTCTTGCACAAGGATGGTTAGATCAATCGTCTTTTGGTTGTTGTCATTGAGAGCTTTAGGCGGGTTGATGACTGAGATTTGATTGTTGATAGGTGCATTCATATTTCGTAGTATTTGAGAAGTGCTCTGAGCGTCGAATATTTGAGATGGATCAGTCACTTCAAGCTCAGGGCCTTTTTCACCGACAATTCGAGCACCACCTTTATGTTTGCCGCCAGTGGCAAAACTACCCGGAAAATTATAATTAGAATTCTCGTAATAACCACAACCAGAATTTTTAGCATCTGCTATTATTTGCTTTTTGATATTTGCATCTGAGGCTGAATTCGACAGCCAATCAAGATCGTAAAACGGAGTGTATCCAGGGCCGAGGAAAAGATGCGCCCCGGAAATATTGACCAATTGTTGGTGGCTATACGTTGGCAACGCGGGTGTCGGTGCTGGTGCTGGTGGTGCTGGTGGCACATACCAATCCGGGAGCGGTTGATTTGTTTGCTTTGCGTAATCAGGTGTTGATACCGCACCAATTTCCCAACCAAGGGAATTCGATGTGATGGAATTAATATAATCGTAAACTGTTTTCATTTGTTTATCGTTAAGTGAAGCGGTAGCAGATGAAAAATCTGTTACAGAAGCACCAAACGATTTCTTCATATAAGAAGCGAATTTATCAATCGAATCTTGGGTTATCCCCTTCTCAAAACCTGGTGCAAAGTTGTTTGAGCCACCTTGAGCACCGCTAATAAAATTTTGTGTAGCGGATTTTTGTTCCGCCGTTGCCGCCGATCCGGCTGCAACAATAGGAGACACGCTTGCAGTTTGTAGAGTTTTACCTGAGATTGTTTGTTCAATTGTCGGAATTGTCTTGAGAATAGAGTCGAAGTTCGACGCCATTGATTGAACAATCGATATAGCTGACTTCCACTGCGCCATGGCCGCTTTTTCATAACTGACAAGTTTATTTACAGTGTCTTGAGAAATATTAGTTTGTCTATCGTAAGACAGTTTCAATTGTTCAAGAACATTGAGTTGCTTTTTGGCAACTTCAATATCGATTCCATTTATTGAGTCAATCTGAGTCGCAACTTGATTCAAACCTGCGGTGACTTCATCGAGAATAGTTGTTTGAGTGCCACCAGAGTAGGTGCTTTCAGATTGAACCGCTTGTTGCCCTTCGCTTTGAAGTCTTGCTTGAGCCGCTAAATCACCATTAAGTGATTTAGCTAAATCTTCTTCAAAACGAGCCTTGTATGTGTCATATTGCTCTTGCGGAGTCATACGAGCATCTTGTAAAGATTGAACAGTGTCTCTGAAACCCTGAGAGGCTTGTATTTGTGATTTAAGTAACCCTATTCTGCTATCAACTTCAGACATAACAGCGTCTAATCTGCTTTTAGCAGCATCAACGCGAGCAACGGCAGCCGTGGCAATCATATCTTGCCCGGAGTTCATTGCGGCTTTAATTGTCACATACGTTTGTTCGGCTATAAGCGCAAATTGCCCTTTAATGCCCTTGCCAACGTCTTTTAATCCTTGAGCATAAACATTATTATTGTTTTTAGCCATCGTATCATTTAAGTCGGCAATTGTATTCGCATATTCTTGTGCTTGGATTGCAGCAAGGCGAGTGGTATCGGTCACACCATCGCGAGCCGCTTTAAGCATCTCTTCGGCTTGTTGGGTTTTCAACGTCGCAATAGTAGCCGTCATGCGATCGTGAGACAAATTGGCTTCACGAACATCATACCCAGAATTTATCGAAGACTTTTGTTGTGCAGCGTCTTCTTTGGCTCTTGTTGATTGAATGTTATATAAAGTAGTTAGATCAGCGGTAGGTGCAGTTTCCGCTTGCAACGTGGCATAAGATTTATCGTATGCGCGTTGCAACTGGTTTGCAACTGCGTTAAGTGGATTCTTGATATCAGCAAGCATATCAGTTGCTTGCTGAGATAATTCACCAGCGGAAACCGCCTTTTGTAGATCGGCTAATGATGTATAGCTACCAACATTATTAGCGACAGTTTGACCAACGGCGCCCGTTCCGGTGATTATCCCACTATTTAATATTTGAGCTAAAAGAGCTTCTGGGGAACCAACGCCAACATTGGTGTCACCAGTTGTCAATACACCGCGATAGCCATCGGAAACTTTTAACCCAAGTTGAGAAATTGCCTGATTTAGCTGTGCAGCTAATTGATTGCCTTGTTGGATAACCTGACCAGTATCACCACCACCACCAGAATAAGAGCCACCTTCGGAGAACTTCCCACCTTGAGATGTGATAAAGGTCGCGGCAGAAGGGCCAGACTTCGGACTACCAAACATATCACCAACAATGCCACCCAACATGGAGCCAATTGCGGTTCCAATTCCAGGGAAGATCGCGGTTCCGATTGCAGCACCACCTAAAGTCCCAAGGCCACCGGCAGCATTACCATTTGCGAAATCCATACCGGCGGTGAATAAAGCACCAAGGCCCGGCATAACGGCGGAACCCATGGTGCTCCCGCCAATAATACCCTCCATACCACTAAGACCAGCGGCGGCAGTCGTTTCCGGCATTGCTGCGGCCATTGCTTGCCAAGAATCTGCACCAAGCATTGCTGCGGGAACGGCAGATGATGTCGCGGAAGTAATGCCTAACGCATTGCCGAGCCAATCAACTGCGCTATTCGACATTGAGGTTAATGGATTGGTTCCACCGCCAAGCTTTTCAAAAGCTTTGCCAAGAGTATCTATCGACGAAAACGGATTGCTTCCACCGCCACCAAGTAAGCTACCCAAACCGGATGATGTATCGGCTTGAGCATTCCACTGACCAGATGTCCCAGCTTGACCACTCCAAACCATAGTCGGCGCGGAGTATCCAGCCGAGAAATTGCTATTACTAGGCAACGAAACCTGATCACCGAAATAACCAGTTGTTCCTTGATAAAGTGATGGTGGTTGCGCCAAGGCAGATGGATTAGTTGTTAATTGACTACCAGAATTTGAGGAAAACGAAATTCCGCTGAGAAGCGCACCCAACGGTAAATTATTGGATGATCCATTGTAATTGCTGCTTAAATAACTTCCACCAGCAACAACGGATGAAACGCCCGGTGAGTTAGCGGAGAAGGTATTTTGATTGGCTGAGCCAGAAGAAAATAGATTTCCGATCCAATCAACTGCACTGTTCGATAACCCGCCGGATGATTGACTTGAACTTGAGCTAGATGAAGACCCACCAAACAAGTTGATATCGCTAAATGTCGGCTTGTCTTTTTTAGCATCTGGAAACAGCCAATTTTCAAGTGGATTGATCGCACCCATCTTCATCATCATTTGCATGACTTCAGATTGAACGCCTTTCATTACGCCGCCCCAATCAACGGCCTTTTTACCACCCTCCACAAACATTTTTGTTATAGAAGAGCCAATTTTATCGAAACTTCCCTCAATGAGAGAAGTTACACCTTGCATCGCTTGTTGCTGTTTATGGTATGCTTGGTCTACTTTATCAGCTTGGTCTGCTATTTCCTTTTCTTTGTCGTACTGATCAGCTAAATGATCAGCAAGCTCAACCATCTGCCCGTTAACTTTTATCTTAGCGTCAAGATAAGTATTCTCAAACTCATTGCGCTTAAGATCACTATCGATTTGATCATGCAATTCAGATGGTTTAATTTCACCAGTTTTGACTTTATCTATAACCTCTTGTCTAATTGTGTTTCTTTCATCAACTCTCTTTGACTCAAGAGTGCCTTTAGCTATCAATTGAATTTCATTTACAGACTCAACCTGTTTTTTGTATTCTTCAACAGAATGAGCTGCATTTTTGGCGTGCATCCCAATAGCAAGTAACGTAACATCAAACTGTTTTTGAGCCTCACCAGAAGTTATGGTTCCATCGGCAAGTTCTTGTTGAATTTGCTTAAGAGTATCAACAGCATTTGCGCTTTCATTGGCAGCTTTACCAATTTCGCTTTGTTTTTTGGCAACATTGTCTGTGGCATTTCCAAAATCATTGGCAGCGTTCTTGGCACCCACAAAAGCTTGTTCTTCTTTGTTTATTGATTCTGTTGCAGCACCAGAGTTGTATTCTGTGGCACCTTGCTTAACTTTATTTATATAATCGGTAGGGTCTTTTTTTACAAAACCACCATATGTCTTCAGTGTTCTCTCTAAGCTTCCACCAGGGCGATTGTTTAAGTCTTTAATGTATTTAGATGCGCCTGTTAGAGATTGATCAAAATTGTTTGGATCAGTCACTCCATATTTATCTGCCGTATCAGGCATAAATTGAAAATGACCCATAGCACCAGCGGAAGATGTGCTTAAGTCTTTTCCTTTTGAGCTTTCTGTTTTCCATATTCCATATAGTATAGCCGGGTCTGTTCCGGTGTTTCTCCCGGCAGTTTCAAACTTATCTCTAACCGTACCACCAATTTGCGTTGAGTTCACATCTGAAATTGGCTTTTCGTGCAACCCAGACTCAGCGGTTTTCTTTGCATTCAAAGCATCAGTAACATTTTTCAACGAATTAACGCGCTTTTCATCTAACTCAATTAACTTATTCAAATACTCAACTTGACCAGTGGCGATGTACGCCAACGCATTAGCATTGTATTCTTTCTCCGCCATATCTTGCTCTTGCTGAGCGGCGGTTAAACGCTTCTCAGCTTCATATCGAGCAATGATTTCCTGTGTCAATGCACGGGTTTTATCAGCGTAAATTTCGTTAAGTGCCGCCGCAGCCTTAGTTGCTTCGGCACCACCAGCGGTCGCTTCTGTGGTACGATCAATTGCTTCTGTTTGGATTTTTGAGTTTAGTTTCCTGTCATCTATATTTCTTTTTTGTTGAGTGTCATATTTAGCTTCACCTTCTTTTTGGAGAGCTTCTCTAACTTCAGGTAGTTTTTGTGCATTAGACTCTCTAAGTTGCTGCACAAACTGAAGGCGATCCCGTTGCGGGCCTTCAGGTAGCTTGGAAAGTTCAGTTTCGTTATAGACTTGAGTTTGAAGTTTTTGAATTTCTGTTTTGAAACCAGAAGTTTGCGCCTTAGCTACCGCTAGGGCTTTGCCAAGCTGTTCGATTTTTATTACAAGTTCAACAAGTTTATCATCAGGATACTCGAAATCTCTAGTTATATAAGCTAAAGACTCTTTTTCTTCTATCGCAGTTTTGAGTGAATTTTGAATTAATTCTTGTTGTTCTCTAAGTTTAAGTAAAGAGCTTTCGTCAGGAGCAAGTGATTTATATAAATCAAAACCTTGTTGAATCTTAACATTGTTTTCTACACTTTGTTGTTTTAATATTTGGTCTGCTTTTTGACCAGCCCCTTCTGAAACCAAGTCATTTAGTTTTTTTCTCTCAATGGCATCACCTTTATACGCACCACCTTCTAATAGAGCTAGACCAGTTTTGCTTATTCTGTCTCTTTGATGCTGAATTTGTTCCTCAATTGTAGCTTTTTTACCAAGATTTCCAGCGGCATTCCAAAAAGAATGCCAAAGGTCAGTAATATATATCAACGAACTTCCTACATTTGTTAAATCTTTAGTTGCAAGTCCATTAAATCTTTCTTTCATCTTATCCAATAAGAAGATTTGAGCCTCGTGTTCATGTCCAGTATTCTTTAAATGATCGACATACTCCCTATCAGCCGCAGTCAACAAATGATATTGTTTCTGCAAATCTTGTGCAGCGCGTATCGGGTCTTCCATCATCTTGACGATGGCTTCACCGGCTTCACCAGCGTCTTTACCGGTAACGGCAGCATAATCAGCCGTGATCTCCATTGTTTTTTGGAGAACAGGCGCGCTTGTTATACCGGAATTTGCCGCTTTCATCGCAACATCGCGATACGGAGCCGCCGCTTGATGGCTTTGCGAACTGATACGCATTGCCATTTGATCAATGGCACCCGGAGACAAGCCCAATGAGTTTGCGGTGGCGGCAGTCGTAATTCTTAATTGAGACATTTGAGCACCGGCTTGAACCGCCGCTGCACCAACCGCTAGAAGGCCACCAACCATAGCAGTTGCACCAGCGACCATTACGCCGCCAGTAAGGGTTAATTTGCTCAAAGCAGACTGCAATATGTTCGTTCTTTCAGCGACCAAAACCCAAAGCGAACCAAACAAGCGAGAAGTTTGGCCAGTGCCAAGCTCATGCATAATCACGAATACTTCTCTAAGGGCACCACCATTAATGCCGTATTTTGACGTTGAGCTATCAACAGCTTTACCATTTTTAATTATTTCGGCAGAAACGTCGCTATGCTCTTGCTTAAGAGTTTTCATAGCGGCGTCGTACTTAGGTTGTTCAATTAAACCTTTCTTAAGAGCATCGTTAAGGGTTGCTTGTGCGCTGGCAAGCTTCCTATCAAGTTGTTCAAGTGGATACAAAGTACCAAGTAATTTATCGGTATCTTGTTGAAGCTTTTTAGTGGCGGCAGACTCTTCAGCAAGCGCCTTAGCTGCGGCGGCAGATGCTTCAGATTTTGCCTTTGCCTTAGCTATTAATTGTGGATCGTTCTTTTCAGAAAAAGCATCTGTTATTAGTTTTGCACTTTCAAGCGTTGTTGTTTTAGATGTCTTAAGTAGCTCTATAAGCTTCTGACAATCAGCGGCATATTTCTCTTCGGCGGTGCCAGCAACACCAAGAGAAGTCGCAAGTTTATTCAAGCTTTCTGTTGCTTTATCAGACTCTAATTTTTCAAGTGCGAGTTTCTTGGCGACAATCTCAGCCGAAGCAGCTTGCTTTTCAGCTTCCTTAACGAATCTCTCTCTACTATTTACATTTTCACTATAAGAAGCTCCCGCTGAATCTTTCTTCGGTGGTTCAACGTGTTCATGATTTTGATCGAAACTTTTGCCATTAGCAGAGTTATTAAGCGTATCCGCAGCAATATTTGCGCGACGATTAATTCTATTTTTGAATCTAGCTTGAACCTGTTCATCCGTTTCTTCAATAGAATTATCGAATGTCTTTGGCTTAGATGCAGATTTATTCAATTCCTCTATCTTACGCACAAACTCTTTGTGAATTTCATACGCCTGATTTCGATCTGATTTATAGTCGTTTAACCATTTTCTCTCAAGATCACGATCAATTTTATTAGCTTCACCATGAAGCTTATTCAAATTATTATAAAAATTGCGATATTCATCAACAGATGGAAGTTGAGCGGAGTTTTCCGCAGTCGCCTTTTTCTTGGCAACTTTCGGTGTATTATCAGACTCGGCACTAGCAACATTCTTGGAAAGCGCAATTCTTTCAGCCGCAGCACTTCTAGCGTCAGCCAAATTAGCCGCACGTATTTCTTTGATTCTATTATTTAATCTTAATTCGTCTTGAATTAAACCTTCTGTTATCAATTTAGCATCGTTGAGTCGCGCCGCTGAAACACTTTGAAGAGACTTTGCACTTCTCAACGACTCTTGTGTTGATTCTCTTTGCGCCGCAAACATCGATTTCGAAGAATTTGCAACAAACTCCATTGTTGTTGCAGACTTGGCCAAAGCAAAATTCATCTCATTTAGAGCTGATTTTACTTGGAGAAATCCGGTATTTAACTGTTTTGATATATCGGAAAGAATAGAAAAATCTTTTGCAGATCGCCCAACATTCGAAAGCCCGGCAGACAACTCTGTCGTGCCAGGCATTTTAAAGGCGCTTTGAACACCAGTGTTTATTTTCGTTGATAATGTTTCAAAAGCTTCACCAATCCTATCTAATTCTGTATAGATTGGTTGAGCTGATGAATGAGCTTGAGTGGAATCAATAACTACTGAAATAGCAACAGCTTCACCAGATGATTCATCACTCATAGCTCAAAATCCCACATCTTGTCACGCGATTGATTTAAGGGACATCTTAGCTGACTTTACATGCTCTAACACGACTGATATTTCTTCGCCAAGTTTAAGATCAGACTCTTCACTCGACATCGTGTTTCTATAAAGAACATCCAAGTCAGATATTATGCCATACTCTGACGGGTTTATTTTTACCCCAGATAAACGACACCATGATTCGACACATGACGGGTTTATCGGTTTTGGTTGGCCCGACATACCATCCCATTCGCGCAAATTATTTAGTTTGTTGAACCACTCAATGATATGAAGTCCCGCCAAGGGGCAACATGGCCCCTTGAGGGAATCTTCCACGACTTGAGCAAAATATGTTTTGTTAGTTTCTCGCAACGTCGAAACGTATTGCTCAACCCATGCTTTATTTGAGAGGCTTATCTCAGGTGTTTCAGAGTCACCGCTTTTCTTGCTTTTGGATGCTTTATTTAAGATAAAGTTAAACTCCGCGTGCTTTATTACGTCTACGCGGAGAGTTTGATAAAATTTATCTTGTTCTGACTTGCCGAGAACAAATCTTCATAAACCCAGCCGAATTTGGGTGATGAAAACACTGAAGCGGCATTGTCTGGCAACAAAGTGATCGTTTTACCCTCAAACATTAGCGGAGAACTGGTCACAACGCGGCGCGCCAGGGCAGCGGCATTGCGAACAAGACTTTCTTGAACGGTTTCGCGCTCGGGTGGGAGGGTGCGACCCGCCTTGGCAGCGGCTTCCAATTCGGTCTGACGGCGCTCGCGGCGATCATAAATATCGCGGCGCTCAAGCTCTTCAGCGGCCAAAGTCTGAGGATGACCAGGGCCGGAGAGAACGATCACCAAAGAAGTAGGGAGACCAGTTCTCGGATGATTCACAATATGCTCATAGCTATCACTGAAAGCCAAAGCATCGAGATCAAAAACATCGGGTGTCAGTGTAGAAGACATTCATTTAATCCTTGTCGGGAGGGTGGGCCGAATGATCCCGACAATCATCCGGCCCCGTTGCGCGCAACGTCTTCTCGCGAAGACTACAATCCCGTGTCGGCGGGAAACAAGTTAAGTGGCGGCGGTAGTCACAACGTCGGAATTGAAGCCCGCCGTGATCTTGAGCTTAAGCACGTTGTTCGCAGTGCCAATCTGAGTCGGCGTGCCCATGATCAAAGCCTTAATATCGTAAATCGTCCCGGTGCCGGTCGAAGCCACCTTGTCGGGTCCAATGATACGAAGATTGTAATTCAAGCCGGAGAAGTCTTGGCCCGCCGCAATAAGAGCGGTCTGACCAGCATCACCCGCGCGCTTGACGAGGATGATATCACCACCACCAAAGGTTTGCACGCCTTTACTGGTGATTTCACCCGAGTTGAGGGTCTGCGTCTTGACCGGGGAGGCGGCAGCACCGAAATCGGGAAGCTGTTCAACGTCGGCAACTTCGGTGAAGGTGTCGTTCGTCGGTGAAGTGGCAGTCGTGCCAATAAACAGACGATGCTTTGCGGCACCAACGGGGGTCGGCGCAGTAGTGACGAAAGTGTAAGTAGCAGTCATTTTACTCTCCAATTAAAGACTGACACTTGGTCAAAGTCTTTGTGTTAGTCCTTGCCCAAGGGAAAAATGGGCAACTTAGCTTACACTAAGTTTCGTTCGAGTAAGTGTCCTATACAACCACTATATTTTTCTTGTCCATAGTGGTGCAATGTAATTTCAGGATCGATCATTACAGAGCCACCAACAGACCGCCATAAACGACAGAAATTCATGTCTTCACCAGACTCAAGTTCTCCGTCATCTCCCCATGCAAAAAGCTTATAGTATCCTTCACCGGTATCTTTGTTAGAGTATCTAAATAATTCCTGATTTTTAGAGATAATTTTTTCGAAAACACTTCTACTTATCTTCATAAAACCAGTGCCAACGTGAGAAGCGTTGAAGGCACCACCGACCAAAGAACTGTTTTTAATTGGAGAAAAGCACCACGAACTTGCGTCTTTTAAAGAAACGTCTTTCCTTTTTCTACCAACACCAGCAACAAGTTCATGTTTTGAACTGAGTAACCTTACAATATCCCAAGGATTAAATGACATATCTGCATCAATGAAAATCAAATCAGTGAAATTTGATCTTATGAAAGCATTGGCTATTCCATTGCGAGCTTGGTGAATTGGTTGACCATGAGCATAAATATGACCACAGTGAATACCTAGCTGTGTCAATAAAACACAAGTCTCCATCAAAGCAGCTTCGCGTTGGTGATTTGGTTTGTCATATACAGGCAAACCAAACATAACCGACTTTTGTAAAGCACGATCTATCAGAATGTCATCTTCTTTCCATTGCGCAAATCTAACGCGCATAACATCATCTTGGAATTTTTCTTTTAACCAATTGATTAAAAACTCATAACCTTCGTCATACATCTCTTGTGTATTTACCGAAGCACACGTTTTATCTAATTCACAGTTGCCATAAATCGGATGAAACACTTCACACCGAACATCCATCAACACTCGCCAGTTTTCGAGTGACCTTCCAAGAGTCTCAAAGATATCGTCCCAAAATACATGAGTTAATTTTTCTGGTGCGAAGTAACCAAGAGCACGAATGAACTTTCCACCAAACACAACTAAACCAGTTATTTTGCTTTTATTTACATCTTGATTTGCTTGGTGGCCGTCGTTCGCGCTCGCCATGCCCCATGATCCGGCAGCGGAAACAAGAGAATTTTCAAAGTCGCCCGTTAACACCAAAACGTCATCCGGGGTGCATCCATACCAATCTTCATTAGGAAAATCAGCGTACATTTGCCTGATTTTATTGCAACAACCAATAACAACCGGTGAAACGACAACTATTCGCCAATTGTGTGGCAAATCCATATTCAAATATTCGTCTTTGTTCGTATCATCTTCATCGATATAAACGGCTCCGGGTGCAATCGACCCATTTCTAAGCATAGAATCGATCAAAGCTTTGCACATTTTCGGGCGCTGTCTCGAAGTTATAAACCACATAATTATTTTCCTTAAATAACTCTGAAGTTAATTCTAGTAGTCAACCTAAACCAGCCATCTTTTACTGTTTCAAATGGACCGGAAATCGATGATATTGTTAAACTTGATGTGCCAGATACAATATAAGCACCTTTATAGATTGATAAAGCGGCATCTATCAATTTCAAAGCAGTTGAATCACTATTACCAATTGCAGTGTGAGAACTTATTTCAAGAGTAACCGTACCAACAAACAAATCAAGATTAAGGGTTTTATTTGTATTCAAACCAGGAATAATTCTAACCTCCATCCAAGAGGCGCCTTTTGTTATTTTCGACGGATCAAAAACATAATTTTGAAAAGAAACGCAGTTATTTGGTGTTGCAGTCCAATTAGAACTCCAAAGCGTTAATAAAGCATCTCTGACTTGAGATAAACTGGTTGCCATAAAACACCTAAGTTGCGTTAACTGACCAAGTTGAAGAGAAACTAGATTTAACAAAGCCTGCGGCTGCTCTTATGGTAATTGATTTAGCTCTTGCAAATGTTTTAGTATGTTTTTCAACATCTGCGGCGTGTGGTGCGCTATCACTTAAATAAACCTTGGTATATGGTGCAATATTATTTAAAGTATCTGAAAAGTCATCTGGGGTTATTGTTTTATAAGGGTGATCATGTTCCGGCCAATGACCAGGGTTATCATCTGCAAATGTTCTATCTATCGAACCTTCACTGACTCTAAGAGAAAACTGATATTGACCAGACCAATTGGTGCCAGTTTGCTCTGTTGACCAAGTATGTTTTAATTCAGAAAATGTTAAAATAAACTGATACGCAATCTCTTTAACTACTTTCTTAACAATAGTATCAACTCTTCTCTTAGCAGCGGCCTTAGCAACCGCTGAAAACTCACCTGATTTAACTCTAATTACCATTTTTAATCTCGAAAAGATTGTGTTCTAGCACAAACTGAGACAGCAAGATTTTCGCAGCTAGTAATTGAGCCGTAGCGTTCATTGCTTCTTTTTGTTCTCTTGCCATCGTTAGCTCATCTGACAACAATGATGCAGCAAACAGCAAGTTTGAATGCGCAATGATTTTCACTTCTGCCGAAGATATAAGTGCTTTAATTGAATTAAGTCTTGTTATTTTGATTAAATCAGCATCATTATTCATAGATCACCTATATTATCCTTTAGCCAAGCATTCCCACGCAACAACTGTATTCGCTGCATAAATTGGAGTAACCATCCCAATTGATCTTGAGTGTCCATTAATTATTATATTATCGGAACCGACAACTGGTGTTGGTGTTGTAGTTCCATAAAGAGTTGTAGTTGACAATGTAACCTTCAAATCATTTACTGTAATTGTTGTGTTGTCTATCAACTTTGAGTCATATGTTTTAACTTTTGCTGAAACTATATAATCGGAATTATTTGTTATGCAAACTTTCTCAGCTACATCTATTTGCATACTAAGTGAAGGAGAAAACTTCACACCCAAAAGAGCCCCGAGAACAGGGGTAACGGTATTTGTTATCTCGTAGGGCCAGCTTCCAAATATATCGCCTGGAATTACACCTTGATACCCAAACGGACAACCGGCAAGATTGATAAGAGAGTCTCCAACTACGTAATTTCCACCGCTCTGAAGATTAGTGATCGTTGTCTTTCGCAAGACAACTTGCTCGCCATATGTCGTCATCATATTATTCTTCAATGACGACGACCAATTGCTATACGCACTCATGCTAGGCACCGTGCGCGAAACGGGTATAGCAATGATTTAACATCATTAGATAGAAGAGATGATGTAAATCTATCAACAGACAGCCCAGTTGTTTGATCTCTTATCCCTTTAACCGAAGCGGTCAGTGGAATATCTTTTGTTGCTAATATAATCTGAGCGCAAGCTTGCTTTATTTGCCATGGTAAATTATCAGATGACCATCCCGCAACGTACCTAACTTTGACATCGGAAAAACATGACAACAAAATTCCAGATGGAACCCATATTTCACCAGTTGCGTGATTTATATCAACTTGATTAACACTAAAAGGCACCCATTGTGGTGGGCCACCAAAAGTTTGCACAGTCGCAAGAAGATTAAATTCAGCAAAATTCCCTCTTATTTGATCCGATCTTCTTCCGTAACTGTATCTACCCATCCCAGATAACAATTTGATATTAGGAAATCTAGCCAAGCGACCGACGCTTCTATTAGAAGGAAGGTCGAATTGCTCTAAAATAACTAAACCAAGATCAAGTGAAGATAGTGCGTCGTGTTGTGACTTAACTAATTCAAGTGTTACTGTACCAACCCCAATAGATTGAATAACGCATGATTCTGTTTTAGTTGAGTCCGATCTGTCTATAACCAAAACATCGCCAACGTGGCTTGAGTTTAAATCAGGACCGATGTAGGAAACGGTTACAGACATTCCAGGTAAAATTTGATTTTGAGTTTTAATTGTCAGAAGAGGCGATAACCCCTCCATGTAACATGGGTTTCCAAGAAAATCCTGATTCCAAACCAGACCTTCTCGGCGAAGCAAAAAACCATCAATAATCGAACTAGCCTGCAACACTTGAGCTTGTGTTGCATCTGGAACGCCGAAATTCAGAGCATCTTCACCAGAAAAATATGTTGATGGCATTTCTTCTACCTGCTAGAATTTATCAAAGTTGTCTGAGCTTCTTTTATCCATTCTCTCTGATATCGCAGCCAAAACCTCATTCAGAGAGTTTCTAGCAAACTTCCTTTGATACCCACCCGGACAAGCTTCCGCGTCACATCCATCTAAAAACGATCTTGCTTTTGTTATCACAACAAACATTGCATCAATAAACCTATTAGAAGACTTCAATGCCGACTCAGACATTTTAAGGCTAGTTTCAATTTCCTTTATGTCGCTTTCAAGTGCATCTATTTGTTTTTGTAATTGAAAGACGGAAGCAGATGATCCACCACTTTGACTTGATAGTTCAACAAGTTTAAATTGAAGTTCTTTATTTTCTTTTTCAAGCTCTTGGACTCTTATTCTAAGCTCTTCTCTAAATTTGCGGGCTTCCTCAACCAATCCCGCCATATTTACATCTAAATTTATCTTTCTGATCGCTTGATATATGCAGAACCCCAAAGCCCCTAAGCCGAGAACAATCCCACCAACAGCCGGAGTGTCACCGGCTATTGAAGCTACCTCTATCGTCATGGCGATCCCTCGATTTAGAGTGTAGCCAAGTTAACAATGATGACCCTAAAGCAATACAGAGGGCGGAAAAGCAAAGTAAATACTGTAATTTGCTCCAAAATTCATAGATAATGCCATCAACATAATCACCTGTCCCTATCACGAAAGACCAAGGTTCAAATCCCAAGGCATATGAAATCTTTGGTCTTGGTGTCGTGGTTCCACCAGCATCCCACATATAGCTATAAAAACCACCGCCATGTTTCGCTATATTAACAGCGGATTGAACGTAAAACACACCATCCGATGACTTGGCTGAATATCTATTCACACCAATTAAATCTGGTCTAACTTTGTTAACTAATAGCGTGTAATTTTTGTCTTGTTCGTAACTATAGACATAAACATAATTACCGTTGCCATATGTCATATGGCTTATTACTATCAATGCTGCATCTTTAGCATCACTCTCAGTTATTTTACCCTGTTTAAACTGATCGTAATAGAATTTAGTTGTGTTGTAAGCAGACTCAACAACGCTAACTGACGTTCTTTTCGCATACTGTAACTGATTTTCACGAAGCTCGTACAGCCCGTAAATAGCTATCGCCAACATAGCGATAACAGATATTTGCAACGCAATCGTCTGTCTCGTTGATGACGACAATCTGGAGAATGATAACGGGATATTTTGGATCGCGTTCATTTCCATCACCCTGTTGCTGCCGGTTTAGTTATTACGACAACGTGAAGATTTTGTTGGCGCTGTTAGACCAGTTCACCTGAAGGTCACCACCATTAGTGATGGTTGAAGTCAACTGGATATAAACGATCGGAATACTATCGGAATCATTTGTCGTGAATTTGTAAACGACTGCACCAACAACCGTGTTTCCAGATGGCGGAGCGGTGAATGTCGTTACGGAGGCGTTAAACACCCCATTCGTAACAGTGATCCCCGACAGCACGGAGTCTGTACCAACCCCGGAACCAACCGAAGTCATTGTGGTATCGGTGGTAAAATTCGGTGTGTATGATGCAGTTAGCAAGCGAGCTTTGATGGTGTTCGATGTTAAATCGATCGCACCAAGAATACCTTGTTCGCCAATTTTATAAACACCTGAAGCAGCCATTTCGAACCCCTATAACTCTAAGCCAGCTTGACCGAACCAAAACCATTCCGATCCGGGTGTATCATCAACACAGATTATTTCGGCAAAATAAACTTTAGTCTGACTTAATGCCCCGTTTATCCAATAAGATGTGTGAAACGATGTAGGCCAAGATATATTGTAGTTGTTACTTGCACCAGGAGGGTTTGTTGACAAAAGTCTGATCAAAACCCTATGACCAACCTTGGCATTAGTGAACCCAAGTGTTATATTTTTATTTGTTGTATATAAACCATAGTGTGTTACCGGAGAAGAAAAATCTAATACGGCGGTAGAAGAAGTCGGAAACGACAAAATAGACGGTGGTAATATTGAACTCTTCTTTATTTCATTAAATTCCCATGCTATTCTAATGGCAAGACTACTTATATTCCCGACAAGACTTTGAACTATAGTTTGAATCGTATCAACAGATACATTAATACCAATAGATGACGTTTGATTAGAATTTTGATCAGGTGTTACCACTCCAACCGATTGATTTAAATTTACGCCATCTCCACAAAGAGATAATTTTGGATTTATTGTGGTCGCAGCGTTAACTGAGATCGATGGCCCGGTTGGTGGGACAGTTCTGCTTGGTGTTACAGTTCCTTTTAAAGTATTAACTAAAATTCCAGTTGAAGGCAAAGTAATTGATGGAGTGATTATATTAGAAGCATTTGCACTTACGGAACCACCTAAAACATTGGCAGCGTTGATAATAGGTGTCTTCGTATCAATTTGTGCTGTTAATGTTGTGCCATTTGTTGGCACAGTTCTGCTTGGCGTAACCAATCCTTTTAAAATATTGATTAAAACACCAGTAGAATTTATCATTATACGCCTATAGACATCCCTGTTCTGAACATATTATCTAATTGCTCATCAGATAGATTAAATTGCGTTGCAGCGAATTTAACCAGATCGCTATTTCTTAAAATATAATTTGCCTCATTCCAAGCTAATACCCACATTTTGTTTTGAGACTGTTCGAAGAACTCCGACACTTGATCAAGTATACCAAGCTGAAGCAATATCGCTCGACATTGGAACTTGGTTAATTCCATTTTAGAACGCTCCAACTCTAGCTCTTGCAGCAATTCTTCTTCAGTCTTATTTACATAATCCCAAACTTGATTAAAATTTTCATCGATATGAAATCCTGCAACTCTTAAATTGGTATCTGATAATGGTGTTGATTCTATTACTTTAACCAAAGATGGAATAGTTTCCTTGTCCCAAGTAGGAGGATAAACAACATTCGTCTCACGACAAATGTAAAAATCATTGTCATTTACAACATCTAAATTAATTGTGCAGAACATTTTTAGCAATCACCTAAGCATTTTTCTAGCTCGAAAACTAGTATTTCAGGTGTTACAGGTTTTTGCGTCAATGTAATTGTTCCACTATATTTTAAATGAAAGTCATCAATCACCGAAGCTTTTGATGATGTTAATAGTATTATCGGTGTAGTTTTACCCAAGTTATTCATAAATGAAACGAAGTCTACCCCTGAATACAATGGCATATATATGTCGCAAATTACTATATCGGCTTTATTGATTATGGTTGAGATCAAACCAGATAAACCATCTCTCTCTGTAAAAACACTTGATATTCCAATCTTTTTCAATAAAGCTACAGCAAAAGACAATGAAACTTTATCATCGTCAACAACAACAATCGTTAATTTGCTTAAATCTGTCATGGCAACCTAAGCTTGGGAGGGGCGGTATGGCAGTATCCCGCCCCTCCGCAGCATCACTATACCAGAGCTGATTCGAAAATCGCAACAAGATCAGTGTTGGGATCGCCGATTTCAGCCCGGCTATAAACGTCAATGTTGTCGCGGGCTTGCTGCTTCTCGGTATTCGAGAAACTCTGTGCCGCGTCAACAGCAACGCGCTTGCTCAAGGCGGTGAAAATGGCCGTGACCGAAGTCGCGTCATTTTCCAGAATGGTCTGAATTTCTTTCAACGTGTCATAGGCAGAACCGGCACCGCCGATAAGAGCCGTAACGGCGGCATCAACATAGCTCTTGGTCTTGAATACAGACCAAACATGATCGGTTGCCGTGGTCGAAGAGTCATCGATAAACGCTGAAACAGTTGCCGCCGTGGCATTCGCCTGCGTTTTCACTTCGTTGATGGCAGCAACGACACTCGATTTGGCGGAAGTTACCAAATTAGCAAGATCGGCAACATTGCCGTTCACCAAAGTCCGCAGAGACTTAAACTCTGAGCCAACCCGCGTCGCTAGATCAGAAAGACGTGATTCCAAAGAAGCCATTTTGTTACCCTCAAGGTGTTATAGGCGTGTCTGTAAAGTCGTAATAAATTTCCATTATCTTAACCTGATCATCAACAGCAACAGCGGCACCAATCCGCCTTTGAATCTCAGACGCAGATAACAAGCTGTTTTGCGTAGCGGCATTATCATCAATAACGAACGCAAACGCTTTATCAGAAGTTATCTGTCTAACAATGGAGGTGTCACCAGATGGGAGATTTTGAATCTCAACTGGTTTCTTTCCAGACCATGATATCGCACCTTCATTGTCTGGTAGAACCCCGCGCTGTTGTTCAACAGACACTACGGAGCGATTAGAAGTTACTGTGATTTGAACTGACCTAGACAAGTGTAGTGGTTCCAGCAGATACGATAAAAGAACCTTCAGACACTCTATGCTCTGTTCCAGTTATTCCAAGAATCAAATCGTAGTAATAAATTCCAGGTGTTAATGATGATGTTTGAGTTGATGTTAATGAAATTGTAATCTTTCCATTTACGTCACCTAAAACTATCCCTCCGTTTAAATCAGTCAATTCAATTATCTTAGTGTTTTTGAAAGACAGTCTATCCCTAACCTGCATTTTTGCAGAGTAGCCAGTAACATTCATAGGTAGACCGCCGGAAATCCACGTCATAACCGCGCTAAATGTAGCATTTTGGTTGACGGTTATATCGATGATTTGATCGGCGGCCATTTCAAAACCTATTAGTTGTATCGAATAGTTACGTCAGCAGCAACACCACCGGCAAGAACCACAAACAAACCGGTGGTAAACGAAACATCATAAGTCAAGCTTGTCTGACTTAAAGTTGACATGGTGGCCAACTTAGTTCCACTCGTGCTCGTTCCATCATAAAACGTGGCAGATGATGTGGTACCAACGGTGTTAACGGTCACACCACGAAGAATGCCAGCACCAGATTTAACTTGATATCCGGCGGTGTTTGCTGAAGTGTTGTATGCAGATGCTCCAGCCGGTCGATTGTTTAAACTTCCATCGGAATTGACGGCCATTTGGTTTGCGGTAGTAGTCGGATCAACAACCACAATCGCACCAAGATCGATCGTCTGACCTTTTTCAATACCAGCTAGAGACATCGCTATACCTCAGTAAAGGCCAACAAGATTTGTGGCAGTGGTTGAAGATTTCAAAACCTTTCTGACCCGCAAGCCAAGGCAGAAGCCGGGTGCAGCATTGGCAAAAAATAAACTCGCTCCATTAACAAGGATCAAGTTTATATCACCACCACCCCCAACATAAAGAGAGCGAGTAACAAAAGGAAGCTCGTTATTATCGTCAGGAACAACAGGAAACCCTTCGTGCCATGGTTCCGACTGTTCTTGAGCCAAATCCTGTGGATATTTATCAACAGCAACTCTGCCAGTCATGTATTAGAATCCTTCTTAAAGCCTCGCGGCAAAATCAAAGAAGTTTTGTTTGCCAAACCTCTTTCGATCATGTACTTGCCGATAGAATCCGGGGCAGATGCCTCACCATAGGAAAATTCAATCCTAAAAGTTAAAGGCTCGTTATTTGCATTAACCCAATCAACGGGAACTTCAGATTTCTTAACAAAATCACTGTCGGCCGCAGGGCAAATCGTTACAACATGCTTCGGCTTAGTGTTGGCGTTTCCACCCAAGTAAATCTTCATATGTCGGGCTTCCTTGTTCTTGCCATCGTCGGGATAGCAATGATTTGAGAAAATCGATCGCCATTAAATTTCTCTAATGGCGATCGATAAACTTAATTACGGGCGATTAATGCACACAGTAGCATGTGCATAAGAAGCACCAACCGCAATAACGGTGTCGAACTTGATCGCAATGAACTTGCGGGACAAGTCGGAAACCAAGCCGAGTTGGAAGATACGCGGGTTCGGGTTCTTGGTCTCACCAGCAATGAAATGACATTCAATCATCTCTTCCATCGCGATAACCGCATAATAGTTGCGATTACCAGCCGGGGGAGCACTGAAACCGTACTTGCTGCCGGTGTCGGTCGGCATGAAGGGATCGCTGATAATCGGAATGATACCGGCAACGGTGGCAAGTGCCGTAACGGTCACACCAGCAACAGCCGCTTCCTTCAATTCGATCTTCGCGGCCTTGGCTTCGCGATCAATCAAATCAGCCAAGATCGGGCTGACGAAAATCGCACTCGGGCGAACAACATAGGTTGTATTCGAGAATAGAGTGGCGACTTCGGCCTTCAAACCATCGATAATGCTCGCACCGGGAGCAATCGTTGCCTGTTGCGTGATCTGAGTGAGCAAACCGACATACTGAGTGGTGGTCGGGACAACAAGAGAAGTGTCATTGCCAGCCCAAAGCTGTTGAGCGCGAACGCGGGTGATCGCTTTCGCAAGATCACCGATGTCCTTTTCTTCAAGGCCACCGAACATGCCTTGTTGCATGGTCACGTCACGATCAAAAAGGCTAATGTTGCTCTGAGCAACAAACGCCTTAATCATCGCGGCGCGCTCAACGCGGGTTGGGCCGGCAACGGTGGTGGTGATTGCGCGCGGGTCGGTATCAGTGCCGGTCGCAATGGCCAGCTCTTCGAAGTAGCGCGTGGGGTGGCCACTCGCGGGAACAGTTTTCAGGCGATCAAGGGTCGGGCTTTCACGCCGAACAATATCCTTGATTTCCCGATCGTAAACCGGAGTTTCGATCGCACCAGTGCCGAGAAAGTCGGCACTTGCACTCATATGATCGACGTTAAAAGCGCGAATTGCACTCATTTAATGAATCCTCAAGGGAGTTGTTTCTTGTTAAGTTAGATTACGCGAGCTTGCCTTCGCTCCGAAGAGCAGCTTTCAAGTTCATGGCTTTAACCCCATTGATACCAGCCTTATCCAAAGCTGCATTCAACACGGAAAGAGTCAGTGCTTCACCTGAAGCACTGAGAACTTCCAGGTCAAATCCGGCGCGCTGTGCCCAAACGGCCGACTGCGGCGAAGTCTTCCGCACGGGCGGGGCAACAGCGGCGGCAGCGGACGCCTTCATGTCAGCAACCACCGTGGTCAAGCTGGCCAACTTATCGGTCAACTGATTGATCGTCTCTTTGGCGGCGGCAAGATCGGGCGAAGGTTCGACGGGAGAAATCACCGGAGCAACTCCGGTGATTGCCGCAGAAGCCATCGATTCATAATGATTGAAGCGACCGGGAACAACACCCTTTGCCGCTTCGGCGGTCATGTGAGCCGCAACCCGACGAAGATGCGTGACATGACCATTTGTCGCATGACAACCAACGCCATCGGCTTCCATATCATCGGCGCACTTATTCAAAGCGGCGGCATGAGTGGCAACTTTGGTCTGAAAGTCGTGACAAGTCCCCGCATTAACTTCAGCCTTGGGGGCTTCAAGCGTAGTGAGGCGCTCTTCGATGGCGGACGTCTGTGCAGACAGCGCCTTCAAAGTGCTCAGAATCTCTTCAGAAACAGACATCGGTAATTCCTCTTCGGCAGCGGCTTGTAGTGAAGTTGTCGTATAAGCGGCTTTTTCTTTCTTCAGAATTGCCGCCCCGGTGAAAGTAGCGTCAAGGATAACCCAAGGATTCGCTCTCGGATCAACTACGTTTATTTGTTTAAGTTCCCAAGAGAAACCTAAACTTGAGGCGTCGTCTTTTATTTGTTTTGCAACTGTCGGAAAATCAGCGGCATAGATAAAACCAGAAATCTCGATTTTATCGTCAACGATATTGGCGCAATCGATAATGCCAATTTTTCTGGTCGGATCATGGCCATCCATATCTTCTTTATAGTCAACGGCCATCCCGAGAAGTGTTGGTAGGCATTTTTCGGCAGCTTCTTTCGTCAACATTACTTTTCTGCCACCGCTACCAAGCGGAGCATTGTCAGATGCAACGTCGAGAAATGTCAAAATACCAGAAAAAGGCATTTTATTGATGTGACCCGGAGTTTCTGGCGTATCAAGCGCCATAGCATCCAAGCTAAAAATTACATTTCCGATTTCGCAATTGATGGACGATTCTGCATCAATTTCAACAGGATTTGACAAAACACCCTCCATTTGAGAGTTGAATATTTTGATTAAAGATTCCATGAATATTTTTTGTTGCTCTATTCTATGTTTATCTAAATATTCCCATTCATCAGCTTGATAGTGTTTAGATGCTTTTATTGAATTTCTTCCAACAAGAACACACCTACAACCATTATCTTCTTCTGGCAAACCAAATCCACCAGGGAACAGTGTCATTGCACCGCTCGGTGAAGTAAAATATCGGCCAACTTCAATGGTTTGACCTTCCATCGCATTATGAGTGGTTCTTACCTTTGCATCTCTTTTAGTCAACCATGACTGATATTTTATACCGGATATTTTGTTAGCAAGTAAGGACATCGATCCGGCTGAGCGAGTTGATTCAGTAAGAGATATATTGCTTAATCTATTTAAAACTTTCTCGTCAAATACTTTTCTAATATCGAAATCGGTGTAACCAAGTTTTAAATCTTTTTCTAATTCTGATACAGTTGTTTTGTTCAAAAGGTCTATTAACTCTTTGGCACGTTTGTCTGTTGATGCCACCAAGTCACTTTCTTGAGAGTCGCTAACATCTAAGTCGTAAAATAAGTCAAGTCGAACCAAATACAATTTTAAAAATGACTTATTCATTAATAGCAATGCTGCAATAAGAATCTCTAAAACCGTGCCATTTGTAGACTCTATTTTATGCTTAATATCATCTTTGTTCGGCACTTCATCGTTATTTTGCTTATCGTTTTCAATAGGAATACCCCAATCAGACGTGTCCATTCCAGCGGCAAGTGCTGCAATTAAAATACGAGATTTCGCCAATTCAAGTTCGTCACTGGTTAATTTATTCGAAAGTTTAAGCGCAGACCAACCGCTTTTGATATGCTGTTCATCGTGAATTGGAATTTGTCTCTTCGCAGGAAGAGCAAATTGGTCATCTAAAAGAGAATCTCTTTCTTTCTTTGTCAAAGACATGATATTGCCTACAACTTTCCACTTAACCAGATTAATATGTCTTTAATTTCACCTGAAGAATTCTCAATAGCCTTTGGTAAATTGTTTTTAACACCAGCTAGAGACATTGATAAATTGTATAAGTGCATTCCATCTGGTCCAAGTGATAAAGCATTCTCGGCACCTCTTGAAATGGTGCTGAAGATGCTTGTGTAATCTTTTTCTGATTTATCACCGGACAAAGACGATATCCCTTGTTGGATTAAGCCTAGCACACTTGTAGTCGCTTTAGGTTTAATTGCCTTCTCGCTAAAGCGCGCTAGACCATCTTCCCGAATTGATTCCAATCTTTTGTTTGATGATCGATCGGAACCTATTCTTTTAACATCACTATCGAACAATCCACTGAGATCAACTTGCACAGCATTCTCGGTGGATTGTTCGACCGGTGTCGCCAGACACTCTTTATCAATCTCTGTTTTTGCCTTGAATGGCATTGCAAAGATTCTTCTTAACTAAGAGCGGTGACTTGCGCGAGAAGCGCCGTCTTGTTCGCACCGGCACCGATCACATTGGTAATTGCGGTGATGGTGTTCGAACAATCGGCAGCGGCCTGCGTCGCCACATTCAACATACCAACGGCATCTTGGCCAGCGGCAGAAGCAGCGGCAATTTCACCGGAAGTTAGAGTAACGCCATTCAAAGCGGCACGTACAGTCATGATAAGTTTCCTTGAATTTGGTTTATTCGTTGGTCTTGTTCTTAACCGATAACAATAATGTCAACGGAAGAAGCGCCAACAGCGGTGGTCGCGGAAGATGGGCGCAGTGTAACAGAGAACCCGGCAGATGTCTTGCTGGAAACGATCGGATCGCAATCGCCGTTCGGAATAACGGACACTGCATAGCTCGCGGGTAGGCCGGAGAAGGTCGTAACCGGGATAGTGATTGACTTGCCAAGCGGCTGAGTTACAGCAACACCCGCAGCACCGGAACCTACACCACCTGTAAACGTCAGCGCGGCGCCGTTCGGATAGTTGATGCCACCGGAGGCGGAAACGCTCTGGACTTGCCAAGTGTTCGCGGTCAGCGTGAAGCCGGTGCCCGCACCGCTCGACGAACCTTGAGCGATCGGTGACGCCGGGAGTGCCGAATATGAACCGGCGTTCTGCACCGCGTAGGCATTGACGCCGAAGATCGGTGACGTGAGAGTGCAGCCGGTGCCAGCACCGCTGGAAGACGCCTGTGTGAAGCTAGTGGGGTTGCCGGTGAATGAACCGGCTGTCTGTACCGTAAAGGTCGCAACCGCTGTAGTGGATAGGCTGGCGACCTTCAGCACAGCCGGGGTAACAGTGGTGCCACCAACCGCCAACAGGGTGATGGTATCGTTCACGGCATAGCCGCTGCCACCGCCACCGCCAACAGTGCCGTTTACCAGAAGGGTCGATAGAACTTCCAGAATTGCCTGTTGGGACGCGGTTCCGCCCGTCAGAGTCAGAGTATCGCCGGGTACATAGCTGTGTGAAGCAGCGCCACCAGACGTGGCTGCAACCGACGTAGCAAGTGCCATGCTGGCGGCAATTGTGGCACCCGAACCGGTCGCAGCGGTGACGGTCGGAATGCTGGTGTAGCCCGAGCCAACCGCGTTAACCACGGCCCCGGTTAGCTCTCCGATCGGACCCGGAACCGGGTAGTCGGCAAGCTTGCCAATGAGCAAACGATCGGCCATCGCGGGGGCATCGCTGCCAGGAACCATGTCAATGGTATGAAACGGTAACGACATACTCACTCCTTTTGTGTCGAAATATCGACACAATGTTGTAATTACTTCGGATTGTTTTTAGTTTGCTTAGTCTCAGACTTAGCTGGTTTAACAGCCGGATCACTTTTATTGGATGGTGGTGGATTTGGCGTTGGATCAACATTCAAAGAACCAAGCGCGGGATCATCAATCCCCTTAACCCCACGGGCAGCGGCAGTCGAAATATCGCACTCCGTCTTGCACTTATCTGCAAATTCATTAACAGATTTAGGCTTACCGAGTCTTTCCAAGATATCATTCGGAGTAAGAACATTGATATCGTAGTATGTTTTCATAATGTCGGCAGTAGCTTTTTCATCTTCTCTATTCAAGCCACAAAACTTGAATTGAAGCTGAGAAAACCCAAGTTTACCTTGAATAGTTTCCCTAGTTATATAAGAAGCAAGATTATCCGCGTGCGGTCGAATCGCGTGATCCCAGTCACGATCAACGCACGCTTCGGAAGTATCGCGATTAACATCGTGTTCAATACCAAAATTCATCGGAGAAAGATCGAATGAAGCGGCGATTTCTCTAATCAAAAGCTCTTGATAAGCCAAGAAAACGGCTTTATCGCCATCTGTTCTTAAATTTATGTATTTCGGGTCTTTACCACCACCAATAATCGGGGTTTGTCCTTGACCCTCTACATCGTTTTTCCAGTATGATCTAAAAGTTCTCACTGCATTGGTATCGGCTTCTTCACCGAGATAAAGTATCCCCGAAGGGTCGGCGTTGGTTGAAACATTGCCAGCATATTTTTCAATGCCAATTTTACGAGCAATTGAAAGAAATGCGACTTCAAGCGGACCAATGCCAAATGGGGAAGATGTGTTTGGTGACGGGCGGATGTAAACCAGCTCATCGTTCTTGAGCTGAATTCCATTGCGAGCATTGCCTAAAGTACCAAAACCTGTTTGCTGCAAATATCTCGGCTCATTAATATCACCGGACCAAGATGGATTAATTTGAATTGACAAACCGTCAACCGGCCAAATCCAAAGTGGTCGCGCTGCATCACCACCAAGATGTTGTTCGTATGCACCGGCACCGCAAAGGATATCTTCAATGACAGCTTCAAACAAAGTTCTAGAGCTATCATCGTTGTTTGGGTGTTCTAAACAAAATGACGCAACTTCAATCTGTCTTTTTAATTCTGAATTGAGTGATATACCTTTAACTGGTGTAACTTCCCAATCCAGTTGGCAGATTGGATTTTTAATTGCATTAATTGCTCTGCGAGCGTAAACAGTTTTGCTAAAATATCTTAAATTTAAAGGCGTTGGCTTATAAAGAAAACGACGCTGATTCTGACCCTGACCAATGACGGTTAAGGATGGATACGGCTTTGTCTCACGAGTAACCTCGTTAGAGCGCCTGCCTTTTTTTATCTTCTTAACCCAGTCGAACATGATTTAGAATATTCCCCAACAAGTCGGCTTAGTGGGAGCAATCATCAAATCAGTTATCGCCCAAACAAGAGCATCTAGTCTATTCGGGCTTTTCTTACTTGCCGGTGTCCATGTTACCAATTCATCTTCTAGTGCAACGAACTCACCAACATGGTGAACTTTACCTTGCTCATATAAAGCGGCAATCGGCTCCGCTCTAACTTGTTTGCCACGAGCACCAGTCGGACACATTTTAACCGGAATATTGCGATCAACAACTTGAATGGTGGATTTAACCATATCACCACCATAGTTTGATTCTGCAACTACTCTATCAGCCTTATGTTTTTGATACAGTGCAACTACTTTTCTACCCCAGCCTTCAGGTGATAATTTGCAAGTTGCATCATCCAAAACATAAACATGACCGTCCATTGATAAACCAGCGGCAATGATACCCTGCGAATCGTTTCCGGCACCACTTCCACCTGAAGGATCAACGCCAATTACTATGCGTTTAAATTCTGGTAAAGTCTTACCGCGATGCCTTGTTTCGTTTATAAGCTCTCTTTTCCAAAGAGCACCAAGAACTTCAGAAGAAAACGCCTCTTCAACAGTTGCCGGGTACTCTCTTCTGAAATTATGAGCGCCATTCAATTCAACTATCTTAAACCTGCGCCAAGCTATTTGTTCATCTAATAGGTTGTGAGTTGATTTATATAACTCTTCTTCAGACGTTAAAACGAAATTATTCTGAACTTGAGAAACATATTCAGATTGCCAAAACCAAGGTATAAAAACTAAAATATATTCACCCTCACCCGCAAGTGTTCGATTACACATTTCAAAAAACAACCCACTGCGACCAGCGGAAGTTGATTCTAAAATAACTTCTGTTCCAGGTGAATTAGGAACAGCTTGAAGGGCACCTGCTACGTGTGTTTCTGCGTTAGACCAATAGCCTACCTCTGAATTTTTTGAAGCTCCATGTAAAATGCAATAAGAATGATCTTCGTGATTTACTTCAAGATCGCGAACCGTAACAATGCCATTATCTTCAATGGAAATAACGGGAATCCAAGCATAACCGTCTTCTATTTTTACTTCAGTTTCATTTTCATATTTATAAAACGAAGACGAGTCCTTTGATATTTCACCTATGTCTTCAGCTAAAACAGCGGCCCCATGTCCAAACAATTTAAGCGTAAAATCGCCAGGGTATTTATAGACAGATGACCAACCGTACCCAACAGATGTTAGTGCATTTCTTAAAGAGGTAATTACAGAAAGTCGGTTTGAAGTTAAATGAAACTCTATCCCATAAGTGTGGTAAAACACACCACTGTAATCAGCTAAACCGTGAATTAATCCTTTAACAAAATCTTTTCCAAAACACTTCCAGTTATTTGGAAAATCAGCGTCAGTTTTACCGATAGATAAACCACATTTAACACCAGCATCGTATCTGTTTGAGTTTTCAAAACCATTGTCTGAAATTTCAGCAATAGGAAAACCAATGCAGTCGCCAATAGAAATCTCTTCTACCTTTTTCCATCCATCACGCGACCAAAACTTATGGTCTTTGGTGGAAACTAAAGGGAAGTGCCTTAACCCTTTCAATGTCAACTTAAAAGACTGCTTCTCTTGATCGCTTATAAAAGACACGTCGCCAATATTGTTTTTGTGAGTTATAACCTTATCACCAATATCAATATCTTTTAACTTCTTTACAGTGCCATTTGCCAACAAGACATCTGTTTCAAGACCAAGGCATCCGTGGAACAATTGAATAGTGTCACCTCTTCCGGTTCCTTGACTACCAGCCGTTCCAACTTTATATCCTGAATCTAAAGTATCAAAAATCAATTCTTTGGCATTTGATGCAGACCGGGAAGGGCGAACTAATACCGGACAATTCTCATAAAATCTTTTGGCCATGCCAAATAAATTTGCAGTAGCTTCGTCCAAATGTGTCAAAATAAATGCTTTAACGCCACGCCTATGAGTCGTCTTCCAAAAGAAACGACCTTCGGTATATGTGGAACAACCTTGTTGGCGACCTTTCAGAACCAGGGCTCTGATTTTACCAGTTCTGTTTCTTTGTTCTTCTAATCTTTCATGCAAATATCTTTGAGCATCATTCAAAACGAAAGGCTCAACTTCACCATCTTTTGTTCTAATAAATAAACATTTTGAGGCATAGTGAGGGAAATCGTCCTTCAACCTTTGACGAATTCTCTTTTCTTTTTCTTCAGCTATATTTGACGCGATAGACATAAAAGCCTTCTGTTAAATTATTCAAGTTCCGCCAAAGCCGCTTCATGCAAACTCACGTTGACATTGGCTTCAATAGTTGCCAAAGCCGGTTTTTCGTATTTAATTGCCGTTTTAGCTGCATCCAACCGAAGAGCTAACGGGTGTCTTTGATCTTTGTAAACAGTCATCAAAAAAGTATGAGCATCACCTTTAAAACAATTCGGTATCGCTTGATGAACCTCATCAATAATTTTCTGTTGATTTTCGGTAAGATTGTTTAATGGCCTAGAACCACTTTTGTTGTTTCTAACAACAGGTATTGATGGCTCTGGTGATCTTTGTGATTCAAAATTAGACATTTCCAACCACACTCGGTTTATCGAAGATCGGAAAATTCACCGGGCGTGTGCCCCGTACCCCTATGTTGGGCACCATGAACGCAAAGCGACGCAGTAAGATCATCGCAAGACGCAGTTAAAGGTTTTTCCTTGCAGTTTGCAAGAACAAAATGATGATGATTGGTGGTTGCCGACGCGGGGCGCGAAAATCAGAGCAAAATCGGCTGAATTTGCATGGCAATGCGGCAAGCTGCGGCATCGTTACTTTAAAAAATCGGAAATCAGACCAAGTTTGGAAAACTATTGTGAGTCGGTGTCAGCGCGATCAGCGGCATTCTGACGGCATAATGGCGGCACTTTGATGTCAAAGTGCCGCCATTATGCCGTCAGAATGCCGCTAAAGTGCCGTCGCTATTGAGCGTTGTTGTGAAACTCGTTTACCAAATCTTCAAGATCATTGCAGAGTTTATCAACAGCATCATACCAAACATGACCTTCATTTATTACATTGTTTTTGCAAAGAGATATCGACGTTGATATCCCATCATTCAACTTGGTAGCAGCATCTTTAAGTTTAGTTGATTTGAGACACGCTTCACATGGGCAACTATCTGACATTAATTTTATCAAAGCAGTTAATTCATCGATTTTGTCGGCACCCTTTCTCATAACCATGCTGGCATTAGACATGCGCTGATCGGCAAGCCAACCGGCAACACTCCGCATTTTCACCGTGTCCATAAAAATCACTCCAAATTGTTTTTATCAAATACAGCGGTTATCTTACCCTCTGATAAATCTCTTATCAATGGTAAATTGTTCAATATCCACCGACGCTCTGTCTCAGTAATCGGCATGTTTCTTCGCGGCTCTCTCAGCTCCCTTTCAACAAGTCGCCTACGCTCAAGCTCTCGATTGTTTGCTTCAAGCAACTCAGTGAGGTGATCATCATATTTAACTCGTAATTCTTCCAATTTTGTTTTTAACTCGACGTAATCCGAATGCAGCGACTCTATCTCAACCGCTTCATCGGCATCAACATGGAAAGTATTTAAAACTTGTATCATTTATTTTCCCCATCGCGAGAGACACAAACTTTATCTAAGCGAGATTTTTCAACAAACCCCTTTACTATTTGTTTAATAGTCTCCCAATAAATAATCGTCTCAGAGACAACTTCATTATCATCATCATAACGCATTACTCCTTGCTTGAATTCACCTGACATTGCATACTTCATGCCATTCTCGGCAGTTGCCTCCAATGGCACTACAGCGGCGCGGCCTTCAATGAGAGCCTGCATGGCATCTGGATTAATTGTTGTTTTGAAATTGTCGCGCTCGGTGGTTAGTGCTTGAATTTCATTTAAAAGTTCCGGAATAGCGTCGCAGAGTTCGCGGGAGAATTCTTCATTGCGAAAAACTACCATACACGCATTTCGGCGCCTAATTTCTTCTTCATAAATCTCTTTGAGTTCTTTGATGCGCTCTGGCGTCATGTTAAATGTCCTTTTGAATGTTTGTGTTGTATTTCATCACCTCGTTAAACCACAATGACCTTCTACGCGCTTCAGTGGGTGCTCGTCAGTACCACCATAAATAACAAGACCATCATCAACCCACATCATACAGTCTTCGGCAACACATTTATTCCATGGAAGACTAGTAATTCCATATTTGGTGGCATCACCAACCCTGTTTTCACCATTTTCATGGCGAGTTAATGGGCACCATTTAGTCTTTGCTTGATCTGGTGACATTGTTTTTCCTATATACATCAGTGTGATTTTCTATTATCTCGCAACTTTGCCAACTTTGCTGCAATGCCATTTCGCAGTGTCGTCACCAAAGTGAGATTTGTGTAATTATCACCAATAATATGATAACCACAAGTGCCATCGTTAAGTTGATATGATATGGTTAGATCACCAAGGTTTCCGGTGTCTAGTTGTTATTTCAACCAAATTAGAAACCGATCTGTTGTCATTTTTTAGATTACTCCCCAGGCCAATAAATAGATTTACCATTATTAAAGTGATAAGTATCAACAGGGTCACAAAAACAATCACAGAATACGATAAATGGCATTGTTATCTTAACTAATCTCGATATTATTATATTACGGTTGACGATGACCCTTCTGGATTTAACCAAATTCGCTTGAAGAACTCTGGAATATTTTCAACAGCGTCATCAAGGGCGTCATATGTAGTGTTGTTTGTCATCTCGGTCGCTCCGGGGCGGCAGTGATCATGTTAATCCAACAAGCGATCGGTGACAACGCATCTTCCGCAGCCGCTATCATCTCCGGCGTTGGGTTCATTGGAGCCACTTTCCAGCCACGCTTTTCCAATGCGGTGGTGTAAGCAACGATGAAGTGTTCAAACCACGGAAGATCACGCTTCCAATCTTTGTCTTCTTCACAAATCGGTGGTCGATACAACTTCGCAACTTCTTCAATGAATGGGATCATCACCACCCCTTCTTCGTTTCGGACCATAAGCTCTCGGAAATTGCCGATCAACCTTGCGACCCTTCTCCCAATTTGGCCAATTTGGTGTTTCAGGCAACTGGATAAGCACCATAGTCCTGAGTGAGAGTTTTTTATTCGTCAGATGATGCAATAAATAGTCGTCTCTTGGACCGCTCTGCGCCGCCGCTCCACCTCACGATTATTCACCCATCTCATGACCGCTTTCTCAGCTCTGATAACGCCCGCGTCAAATCCATGCTCGCTCGGTGAGTGGCGGCGGTCAACTTAGGGGCATCATAGTAATGTTCATCGGTATTTCGGCATAGTTGTATATTATCAACTTTATCCAGTTTGTGTGCGGCTGATATGAACCTTTGTGCTTCGGCAATAGCAGCTCTCAGTGCTTCAGGTTTCATTTTGTCACCTCGTTGTTCCAGGTAAAAGCTACAGTTCGACTATCCCAATGAGCGCAATTATGGTCGATGGCCACGATTCTATTGTTTGTGGAACTAAAGTAAAATAGAAGCGCACATAACAAGAGTGTCGAAAATGCAGAAAATACGCAGCCAAATAAAAGTTCAGTTTTATCAGACATAACACATCCCCATTGCCATATGTTAACTTTATGCTACCAAGCTCCGATGAATTTACCAAACTTTACAGCTATGGCAAATCCGATCACAGCAAACTGTATCAGAAAAATAACGAACACTAGAACAGAGATGGCATATCTCAGCTCTTCATCTATGTCGTTATATAGTTTAACTAACTTGTTCATTTTTTTTCTCCGTTCAAAAGTTGTTCACAGTATTCAGCTATACAATTATAGCAATCGCATATTAGATCGTTTTCGATTACGTTAGCGATGCCAGCACGAAGGCGATCGTTTTCACTTGATAGTCGCTGCACTTCCGCAAGTAATTCAGGAACGATGGTGCGAGCTTCGGCGCTAAATACAGCATTATTAAATGTTTTTTCACCCCACGACCCAGCTTCTGGATAGTCTAATTCTTCGTCGGCTTCTTCTTGCGGAAATGAACACACTATGCCGTCCGATGATTTGACATACAATTCATCGGTATTGCCGTCATCGTAGTGTTGCCACGGACCCGGTGTAGCGGCAGATTCAAGAGTTTTAATTTTAGATAGACGATCAGGTGTGATAGCCATTTCTCAGTTTTCCTTCAACCATTTTAAAAATCGACTGGAGAGTTTTAAAACCTCATCATTCGATTATTTGTATTGCTGATATCGCAATACTGCGGCTAGAAGAGCGACACACTTTAACATAACCATACCATTTCTTTACGGCTTGCTACCGAACACTCGGTCATTCAGATACTCTCTAACACAAATGCCACAATCATGAAACACAGGGAAACCATGATTGCAATAACTAGCTTCATAGTTTCTCTGTTTAACCTAAGGTGATCCAACGATAACATTCTGTATGACAACTCGAAGTCTCTCGATTTCTTTTTCAAGACTTTTTGTTGTGATCTTAGACATATTCCACCCACAAAGATAGTTCAACTGGACAATAGTAACTTGGTAAATTTGAATCTGATTTTACGGATTCTTCCTCCGTCTCATAAATCGTAGAACCAACTTTAAACTCACTGACATCTGTTTTAAATAAGCTGACAAACCCAGTGTGATATATCGGATTATTAATGATATCATCACCATTGAACTGATCATGGTACATTCGACCATCACCCAAGCGTTCTATTAAATGCGATCCAATCAATGCTACAATCGGATGCTTATCATCTCTATCTGTGCATAATATTCTAACAACACAATTATCTCTGGTACGAGCCCAAACATGACCATTTTTATCTGGTGGAGGTAGCTTATCCACCTTAAGCGTGTCTGTGTTGATGTCGCTCATGACTCTCTCCATTCTGGAAGCTCAATGGTAGTAACGTATTTAGAACCAACCGGACAATCCATCGGGAAAGTTCGACCATGTTCCAGCGCGCGAATCATGGTCTCGAATATTAAATTACCTGCCTTACACTCACCCAAGGCATCTTTGTAGATATTAATGTAACCACGCCTGACTATTGGTATATTGATTATATCTTCATACGCACCTTGACTAATTCCTTTCAAAGTCCATTTACATAGATTTCCATTAAATAACCCTATAATCGGAAATGTATAGTTAGGGCCATCAATACATAGAATGCGGACTTTTTCACCAGTTAAATCAGATTGTGCAAAAACATGGCCGTTTTCATCTGGCTTTAGTTTAGATAGATCGAAGCTCATTTCCATCTCCACAACTATAATCCAATCATCTTCCACAGCTCTGTATCGCGCTCGGTCGGCTCAAAACCAGGAAACTTCCTCTGGTAATCCGCCGCATGATCTTCTATCGCCTCCGTAAGCTTGGCGGCAGTGTTTGATTCTATAATTAAAGCTTCGAGTATTTTGCTATGAATCATCACCCGCTCAGGACCAATCCTCGCAATGTCTTTCAACATCTCGGCACGATGATGTGGTGTGGTTCTACTTGACATTTTACTTTTCCACTATCTTACGCGGTGTAGTGATTCCTCTCTCTTTCTGACTATAATAGTGCATTCTCTTGGTCAAATTATTTAATGATTTTTCCTCAATGGTTATAATCAAACCAACACTTGTCCCCCATTTCGCTCGCCAGCAAGAGCCCTTGTGGAAACGTCTTAGTAACACAACCCACTTTACTCCGTTTATTCTAACAGTTTTCATGATCGCAACCCCGATTAAGATACAGTATTACGCAGAATGGTAATCAACCATAATCACCTTAACATCACCATCAGGCAATAGTTCTTCGCACGAAGTCAAAGTTTCATCCCACCATGGATTGGTTCCATCGTCGTAAACCTCGTCCCCACCCCCTTCTCCGGCTAATTGGCGAGCATCTTGCTCCGTTTTAGCCCTGACAACAACACCGAACACCTTATCATACCAAGGATTCCACGGGCTATCGTCGGCATTTGGGTCGATCGGCCTAAGAATAAACAACTTCATTTCGTTAACTCCCGGTTCATTCTTGAGACAATTTAATAACCACTTTTATGCGGAGTTGCAACATAATATTTTCCGAAATCACCAAAATCTTGGGTTGGGATAATCAGGTTTAATTCAGGATGAATGTCTCTCAATATCCCAACACAGAGCCATATACATTCATCACAAATGAAAACCGTTAGTCTGGCGATAAGGTTTTGAACCTCATACTGACTCGAACCACAGAACGAACAATACAGAGTGTTTTTGCATGTCATGATTTTTCTTCTCCAGAGATAAAAGTTGGAGAGTTGATGCAATTTCCAACCCTCCAACTTTTGCTTAAATGCTAACTAGCGGCTTTTGCCTTGACCGGTTGGTTAGTGACCGGACGATAAGGGCATCTGATTTTATGAGATTTAAAATCACGCGGCAACGATCTCGTAAACTCATTTTAAATCATCCTCCGGTTCGACTAAACAACAAACAGTAATAGGTTGTTGCTCAACAGTACAGGTGACAGCACGGCCACACTTGGGGCAATTCGAAATCGGCTCTTCCACGTCATGATAACAACACGGCGTTGTCCATCGATTCTCTTGACCGGGGTTAGTACAAACATCTGCGAAAGGTTCGTTCATTGCCATGCTCCGATCATCATTCCAAATTTAACAACTAACGCAATCCATATCAACACAATCGGTAAAATAACCACTAGCTTAAAAACAACTCTAAGTATCGTTTTATCTTCGACGGCTTGGTCAATGCACCATTTCCAGATATTTTTCATTTCGACACCCGTTTTGGTAAAGGTTAATGATGATCACAACACAACAACTCACCATTATTACTTCGTATGAAGTTTATCTTGTGAATATTGTCATTATTCTCGTCAACCATTTTCCTAAGGTGTTTAAAATCAACAAACACGAGGTTTGCCGAAGTAAACATCTTAGTGGCGCTTTCAAACAAAGTATCGAGAAACTCTTCATAAGACATTTCGCTGAATACACCATTTCTATCCAGGTGCATCGCAATTGTCATGGCAATAAACTTCACATGGAAGTTTTCTTCAGTTGTTTCGAGTACGTCAATCGCCTCTAATGCTTCGAGTACGTCAATCGCCTCTAAGTCTACCTTGTAGTACATTACTTGTAACCCTTTCTCACAATGATATTAATTGACAACCGGCATCGCATGACCAGCCTCAAGATACTCATTTAGAAGTTTCCTCGAAGCGAAAAGCGAATTCGCTATCGCGTGCGCATCGTCGGATGATATAATACCAATGTTATTTTCCCCCATGAACTTAGCGAACTCTTTGTCGATAGCTTTGCAAAACTCATGGTCAACCACGACAGAATGGTGTTGCTCGTTCGGAGCATTGCGCTTTACCACTTGATCACGCAAGACTGTCTCAAGCATCATCACCATTCTAACCATAACGCGATCTGTGCAATAGCAGCGCACCGCTACCTGATCTTTATCCTGTTCCTGCATTTTTGCGAGTCCTATCTTGGTGATGTCAACAGTTTCATTCTAGCTATGGTTCTTCTATTGATTAACACAAGCTTTCTCATGGTGTTCCACCACAGCTCTGAAGATTCATGATGATAGAAATCAATACAATATTTAATATCATCAAACAAACTCCCATGAGAAAAGCGAAAACATTTAACAAAAGATCGTACATAATTTTTAGCATCGTAACACAGAAAACAGGTTTTGAAATTACTTGGAATACCGTCATAAATTGATGAAACATATTCATATTTCTCGCCTTTGTTAATTGTGTTCCCACACTCATAGCATTTGTGGGTTTTACGCGCCTTCCTCAAGTTGGACACATAAACCTGCGGGCGGTCATCGTCATCATATATATCACAATAATCAATATTTAGACCCATACCACACCTTAATCTCTGTGTTATCGTGGCATTAAACCGGCTGTTGCTTCTCATTAAATGAAACAACAGCTCGTTTACATTCATCTCACACCGATAAATAAGTGGAAGAGCCGTCGCTCGGCCGACAATGGGTGTATAACCCCGTCGTAGCCACACTGGAATGGCCCAAGGTTGATTGAACCAAATGAATGGGACAACCACGATCTAAGGCATGACTGGCATGAGCATGCCGCAACCAATGAGCCGACATCTCCGGGGATATTCCAGCACGAGCAGCCGCAGCTTTTACCAAGCGATGAACCGCACTTTGATCTAAGTGACCACCCTTGGCACTGACAAATATCGGCTCATCGGGGTTTTTGATTTTTTGTAATGATTGAACAAGCTTCCCCGTTGTTTCCGACAACAAGATGGAGCGGGTCTTACCACCCTTCCCGTAAACAGTAATTTGATAAATCCCATTACCACGATCTTGAAAATCTTTCCAACACAATGATGTTAATTCCGAAATTCTTATTCCAGAGGCGTAAAACAAAGTCAAAATTGTTTTGTTGCGCTGATTTTTCTCAGCATCAATCAACAGATGCACATCTCTTTCCGAGATGATCCGCTCAGACAATGTTTGTTTAACTGAGGGAGACTTCAACACAGAGGCTACATTGAATTTTATATAGCCAATCGTGTGCGCAAAGGTAAACAATGATTTTATATGACGCACTTTTCGCGCTACACTTGATTCCGATCCAGGAATTGCGTCAAACAAGTTAATCAAATCACCAACCGTTATTTGATTTAACGGTTTAATTATATTATTAATTAAATAACGAGCATCTTCGAAACGTGCTCTCCGGGTATGAACGGAGTTAGAAGACTTAACCCACAAGTTTATTAAGGCATCGTCATTCGAGGCTATTTCATTGTAGTTTACTGGAGTTTGATCTTTGGATTGAGCGATCAGTTGATTGTGTGGTTGGTGATACGACATTTTGAACACTCCACGAATGCGGGTGTAAGGGTGATCGGGTTCGGTGGCGCCGTTTTGTCGTTCTCTCGTCCGACAAAAGAGATGGTACACAAAGTTTATTCGAGGGTCAACACATTATTTTTATTTTACGACCCACATTAACGGAATTTCCTTAAGTTTTTTAAGGCCGATTTCCTTCATGTAGCGATACAGTTGGGAACTGAGATTATTGAACTCTTCCGTGGCAAACAATGACTCTAATTCAGTGGTAAAAAACATCGTTGTCATGAACATCGCATGCTCAAACAGAGTCACGGCGTCACCATAATGCGACACAATGAAGTTTGATTGAGTTATAACCCTTTGCACCATCTCCGGTACAACGGTCTTCGCTGTTGTTTCATTAAAGATGATTAAGTTAGATAATTTAGCGAATTTCTCCGCAATAATGAGCAATTTATCGCTCATTATTGGATCAATTTCCACATTAAATCTTATTTTATAGGCGATTATACACATTATCGCAGGTATTGTTGCGATAATTGTTTGGTATCTGCGGCTATGTTGATCGGGAAATCTCGTATGGTTTTTGTTGCACAAGTTTGATTTAAGTTCTTTTAGCGATTCTTGTGTTTCTTTGTCAAACAGGATTTGTTTTAATTTAATTTCCCCAATTAAGGTGTTAAAATCATCACCAATACCTTTTTTAACTTTCTCCGATGGAGTAATTGATTCAGGTGGTAAGGGTGACACAGTTTGCGTCATTGGTTTACATTCAATGAACACAGAATTGTAGTCTTCGGAGATGAACGCAGAAGCCTTCCTCCACAGTTTAGTGAAGTCAAAATTATAATTTAACAACTCTTGCTCTTCTTCAGATAACAATTTATAAACACGGGAAATGTGCTTATACGCTGAATTTAAACTGGCATATGAGTCAACATTTAATATTGAGTTTCTATTCACCTCTCTTAAGATAATCATGGAATCGTTTTCAACTTTACCAAGCATATTAACAATGGCAATTGTTCTGTTGGTTAATGAAAGACACAGTTTGTCGTGTAATGCCACAGTTTTCGCGTGATTGATGTTTTCGCGAAGGTGATTAACAATATGAGACAATATCATTGATAATGTCAGGGGAATTGCCGCAACAACTTTTGCGCGGGTGATTGACACAGATTGAGTTGCGTTAGATTTGAACATTTTAATTATCCTTTTTTGATGCGGTTTTTTATCTGGTTTTACGTAGATAATCTATCTCGTATTTGTGTTTAAAGCACACAACACAAAGGTCATGTTGAAACGCCGGGTGGCGACACTGGTGTTGTGTGCTGATTTGTTTTTTCGATTAGATTTTCTAATTGGCGTTTTATGGTTGACCACAGACGCTTTAACATTTTGCACCTTTCCGACTGATCTCACTATCGTTCTCGTGGGGAATTGATAACAAGCGTTTTTAGGGGTGTCAATACTAAAGTTTAGTTTTCGGCTGTCGATTGTGAATTTTTGTATGGTGTTGAAAACACTTGTGAAATTTGGGTTTGTTGCGGGTTGCGCTCGGGGGATATGGAAAGAAAGGTTTACTTTATTTATTTTGAAAATATTATTTCAACATTTTAGTAATGGTGGACACGTCGATGTAATTTTGGCGGGCGTATTCAATGATTAAATTGACCAATGACGGTGGGAGCGAGAGGATTGTTGATTGTTTTGATGATAGGAGATGTTCCCACGATTTGAATTTTAATAACTTTAGGTCTTTGTGAGGCGGGAGGGTGTTGAGGAAATCACCCCATTCGGTGCCTTTGCGCGCGTCCATTCTGGCTTGTAGGAGGCGGTCATTATCGCGTTTAGCTATGAGTTTTTGGAGGGTGGAGATAACGGTTTTTTGGTTCATGTTGAACAAACGAGCGACAAGGGCGAAGTTGCCACATACATCATATAAAGAGAGCATTTCGAGATTGCGGGCAGTGATTGCGGGGTCGGGTTTTTTTGGCATTTTTGGATTCCTCGTTGGAGTGGTTGTTTATGGGGTTGATTGACGTGGGTTGATTTATAAGGTGGTTCATCGGTGTTGTCAAAAGGAAAGTTTAGTTTCGAAACGCGGAGGGTGGCGGGATGTGGGGGTGGGCCGCAAGTCTTATGCCAAAGGTGCGAGCCCCCTCGTAGAGTGACGGCAAAGTGACGGCACTACGACGCCGCGACTCGAACCCCGAACGCATGAGAACAGGTATTATCATGCGTCGGGAGGGGGCTTTTGTCGCCTTGTCGGTAATTGTCGGCTTTTGTCGAGTTGGCCAATAATTACAGCAACCCAGCAACCGCTGGAATTATCGGAATTATTGGTCAGTCGGCAACCCGGCAGATAACCCGGCAACCCGGCAGATGACCCGGCAACCCGGCAGATAACCCGGCAACCCGGCAGATGACCCGGCAACCCGGCAAAAGCCCACACATGGCGGCGAACCATCGGCACACAATCCCCGCGAGGGTTGGTAATACCGCACGGAAAGCGGCGCAATCGCCAGCAATCGCAACGGTTTGACGGTTCCGGGGTTGGCGATTGTCACCCCGACAAGCGAGAAATTGCGTGAATTTTTCCTCTCGTTTGCTTTAGTGCAAAAATACGCTAGTCGCCTTATGGATGCTGAAAAAAGGTGGCTTTTCAACGGCAGGACGCAGGTTTTCGCTACTATCGTTTTTCGAAAGTAAAAAAAAATCACTTTACCAGAAATTTGTAAATTCGTAACCTAACTATTCGACGATCCTAAGTAGTGCTAAGTATTTTTTGATAAACGCTTCGTAGGATAGTTGTCATAAAATCTTGACTATAAGGAAAGAGAACGAAAATTTCGCTACCTTAAATATATTAATGTGATCTCTAAGGACTATCTATAGATTCGTTAGACTTCAAACTAGAATACCCTGCATAGGCAAATTAACTATTGAGCAACTCGCGTCTGCTGACTGGTACCAAAGCGCCACACAACACGCTCAACTTTTCTTTTGTCTCACATTACTACACAAAAAGGAGAAATTACCGCCTCAGATTTTGCCGATAGTGTTTTTTATAGAAATACAGCCGGAGATTAGTAAATAAGATTGTTAAAAATCAATCGATTAAAAAAAATCGCTTTTTAGGCCCTTTTTTTAAAATCGTACTCTGTAGG